>CABDYZ010000030.1_pt1 | contig 26653 bp, 25 predicted proteins | sample 3132061 | NCBI WGS metagenome assembly CABDYZ01 (sample SAMEA5534339, study PRJEB31848) | metagenome | biome: tundra; feature: field; material: soil | place: USA | collected 2013-05 | depth 0.45 m
GAGCAGGACGAAGGTCACGTCGCGGACTCTACAACGGCCTGACAAGCGTTGACGCTGGGTAGAGCGAGTTCAACGGGGAGGGTGACTGACCGACCATTTGCGTGAAGGTCGAACCGCCCCGGCTCCTGGTTCAGGGGCCGGGGTGGGGCGGCTTGGCGACACAAGTCGGCGGGTCCGATGTCTGATCGACGCCCTGACGAGGCTCTAGCGAAAGCGAACTGGCTCAGCGCCGGACTTGCCGCCACAAAACAGAGGCGACGGAGGCCGCCGCAATGGCAAGGGCGGGCGGCGCCGCGAGATCGGCATGGACGCCTGGGGCTGGGAGCAGCTGCGTTGCTAGCAACTGCATGAAGACGATCGCCCCAGCCGCCACCGTAACCCCGGGCCACTGGGACGAGCGCGGCGCGTCGGGTGTCTCTACGCGCTCTTTCGATTCGGTGTTGGAGATACGCTGATCCGCGTGCGTAGCGGGGTCAATCCGATGCTTTTGCGGGGCCGTCGTCCGTCTCTCTTGGTTGGGGTGATCGTGACGGTTGTGCTCGTTGGTGTTTGTACGGGCCTGGTGTTTCCGCTGAAGCGGGTGACGACCGTGTCCTCGCTCGGGGTTGTCTATCTGCTGGGTGTTGTGATCGTTTCGGCGTATTGGGGACTGTGGTTCGGCGTTGCGATGTCGGTGTTGAGTGCTGCGGCGTTCAACTTCTTTCATTTGCCGCCGGTTGGGCGCTTCACGGTCGCCGATAGCCGCAATTGGGTTGCGTTGGGTGCGTTCTTGGTGGTTGCGGTTGCGACCAGTACTGTGAGCGAGCTTGCCCGTGCGCGGGCGGCGGAGGCCGAGCGGCGTCGTGCGGAGGCTGATTTGACCGCGGAGATGGCGCAGGTGCTGCTTGCCCGCGCGGGCGTAAAGGACGCCCTGGCGCCGATTGGCCGCCGTCTCGCGGATGTGTTCGGGCTTGCGTGGGTTTCGATCAGCCTCGGTGAACAAGGCGGGGACGCCCGGCGGGAGGCGATTCCGCTGCTCGCCGACGGGCGCAGGGTGGGGACGCTGCTGATCCCTGCCGGGCTGCGTCCGAACGTGACGGCTCGTCTGCGCGAGCGGTTGGTGCCGGCGCTCGCGGCGGCTTTGGAGCTGGCGTTGGAGCGTGAACGACTCGTAGCCGAGACGGTGCAGACTGAGGCTCTGCGGCGCAGCGACGCGGTCAAGACGGCTGTGCTGCGTGCGGTCTCCCACGATTTGCGTTCGCCTTTGACCGCGATGGTCGCTGCGGGTGCCGCGGTGCGGGCACCCGAGGTGACGTTGGCTGAGCGCGACGAGCTCGGCGGCCTGGTGGTCGAGGAGGGCGCACGCTTGTCGCGGCTGATCGAGAATCTGCTGGATCTGTCGAGATTGGAGGCGCAGGCGGCTGCGCCGCAGCCCGTCGAGTGCTCGGTTGAGGAGGTGATCGATGCGGCGCTTGCCGCACAGCCATCAGACGCTGTCTTTGACGTGCGTATCGACCCGGCGCTTGGATCGGTGCGTGCCGACTTCGTGCAGGTGGAGCGTGCCCTGGCGAATCTCATGGAGAACGCGACCCGCCACTCGGCCGGGACGCCGGTGATCGTACGGGCGAGAGCGGCGGGCGGACGGGCCGTGATCCGCGTCGTTGATCGCGGCCCGGGCATCCCGGCGGTGGAGCAGGAACGGATCTTCCAGCCGTTCTATCGCGCGTCGGGCGGAGCGGGCGAGACCCACGCAGGCTCGGGGCTGGGTCTGGCGATCGCCAAGGGCTTCATCGAGATCAACGGCGGTCGGATCGCAGTCGAGTCGGCCCCTGGACAGGGCACGAGCTTCGTGGTCGAGTTGCCGCTGGCGGGCGAGACGGGGGGCTGATGGCCAGTCAGAGCCCGGCCGGGCGGCGGATACTCGCCTGCGATGATGAGCTGAAGATTTTGCGGGCGTTGAAGCTGGTTTTGCGCCCGGCGGGCTTCGAGGTCGTGACGGCCGCGAGTATCGAGGAAGCGCTGGACGTGGTCGCGGTCACGCCGGTGGAGGCGGCGATCATCGATCTCGTGTTGCCCGACGGGAACGGGGTTGATCTGTGTCGGCGTTTGCGGGAGTGGAGCGCCATGCCGATCATCGTGCTGTCCGCGGTCGGAGAAGAGCAGGAGAAGGTGCGGGCGCTGGACGCGGGCGCGGATGACTACGTCACCAAGCCGTTCGGCCCACAGGAGCTCGTTGCGCGGTTGCAGGCCGTTCTGCGACGGGCCTCTCCGGAGCCGGAGGAGAGCGTCGTCTCAGCCGCTGGCTTGGAGGTCGATCTGGCGGCCCACGTCGTTCGCCGCGATGGCGAGGAGATCCACCTGACGCGCACCGAGTTTGAGCTGCTTCGCGTTCTGGTGCGCAATCGTGGTCGGCTGATGACACATCGCGCCCTGTTGACCGAGGTGTGGGGGCCGGAATACGCCGATGACGTCACGGTGCTGCGCGGCCAGATCGCGAATCTGCGGCGCAAGATCGAGCCACCTCGAGGACCGCGCCGGCACTACGTCCGCACCGAGTCGGGCGTCGGCTACCGGTTCGACCCGAAGTAGCAGCCGCTTCGAGCAGGCTGCCGAGGCGCGAAGCTAAGGCTGGCGATCGCTGCCGTCTAGCACGGTTGGGTCTGTACGAAATCTGTACGTCGAGGGCGGGTTTCTGTACGCGGCCTGTATGCCGCCGGTTGCATCATGGTGGTCATGGACGCCATAGCGATTCTCATCGCTGTCGCATTTGTCGCGCTGATGCTGCTGTTGATCGAGGGAATCGATCGGATATGAGCGGGTCAGCGACGCTTGCGTTCTTTGTCGCTCACATGAGTGGAGCGGACTTCTTTGGGCTGGTGGTTTCGGTGGTCGTGATCGGATACCTGTTCTACGCGTTGGTGCGCGGGGAGAAGCTCTAGGCGATGACTCTCCAGGGGTGGGTTCAGATCGTCGTGTTCTTCGCGATCATCGTCGCGATCACGCCGCTGCTGGGCGGGTACATGGCGCGGGTCTACACGGGACAGCACGTGTTCCTGGCGCGTGTACTCGGCCCATTCGAGCGTGGGATCTACCGGGCGATTCGCGCGGACGTGCGGCGCGAGCAGGACTGGAAGCTCTACGCGGCCAGCGTGATGCTGTTCTCGCTGGCCGGGTGGCTGCTGCTGTATCTGATCCTGCGTACGCAGACCATCCATCCTTTCAACCCGGAGGGCTTTCACTCGGCGCCGTGGAACGTGACGTTCAACACCGTCACTTCGTTCCTGACGAACACCAACTGGCAGTACTACGGCGGCGAGACGACGATGAGCTACTTCAGCCAGATGGCGGGGCTGACGGTGCAGAACTTCGTCTCAGCAGCCGTCGGGATCTGCGTGGCGGTGGCACTCATCCGTGGAATCATGGGACGCAGCGGCAAGGGCCTTGGCAACTTCTGGCAGGACCTCGTGCGCACGGTGCTGTATGTGCTGTTGCCGATCGCCGTTCTTGGGGCGCTCGTGCTCGTCTCCCAGGGCGCGATTCAGACACTCGGCCACTACCTGAGTTTCACCGGCCCGACGGGGCTGGAAGGGCACATGGCGGTTGGCCCGGTCGCCTCACAGGAGGTGATCAAGAACCTAGGCACCAACGGCGGCGGGTTCTTCAACACCAACGGCGCGCACCCGTTCGAGAACCCCAACGGGCTGAGCAACATCTTTGAGATCCTGCTGGTCTTCTGCATCCCGGCCTCGCTCACCGCGACCTACGGGCGGATGGTGGGAAGCCGCCGCCAGGGCTGGGCACTCTTCGCCGCGATGACCATCATGTTCGTGGCGGGCGTCGCCGTGCTGTATGCGGCTGAGGTGCATGGCACCCCGGCGCAGCATGCCGCCGGTCTTCACACACAGGTCTACAGCGGGTCGACCGGCGGGAACATGGAGGGCAAGGAGCAGCGCTTCGGCATCGCGGGCTCCGCATTGTTCAACACCGTCACGACAGACACCTCGACAGGAGCGGTGAACGCGGCGTTTGACTCGCTGACCGGTCTGGGTGGCGCCGTGCCGATGGCCAACCTCGCGACCGGGGAGGTCATCTTCGGCGGGGTCGGCAGCGGGCTGTACGTGATGCTGCTCTACGTCCTGCTCGCCGTGTTCATCGGCGGGCTGATGGTCGGACGGACACCGGAGATGCTGGGCAAGAAGATCGAGGCGAGAGAGATCAAGCTCGCATCGATGGGCATCCTCATCACCCCGCTGACCGCGCTCATGTCCACGGCGCTTGCGATCGCCGACCACGCCGGGCGCGTATCGATCTTCAACAAGGGGCCGCAGGGATTCTCAGAGACCTTCTACGCCTACCTCTCCCAATCCAACAACAACGGTTCGGCGTTCGCCGGTTACACCGGGTTCATCCAGCCCAACGCGGGCAACGTTGGCTCGCACGGCATCACCTTCGCCGACCTGCTGGGCAGCTTCGACCTCGCGTTTGCGCGTTACGCACCGATCCTGTTTGTGCTCGCGATCGCCGGCTCCCTGGCCGGCAAGCGGGTCAGCCCGGCCGGCCTCGGCACGATGCGCACCGACAACCCCACGTTCGTGGTGCTGCTGATCGGCGTGATCATCCTCGTCGGCGCGCTCACGTTCTTCCCCGCCCTGCTGATCGGACCGATCGTGCAGAGCCTGACCGGACACCTCTACTGACATGAGCATCCCCCGAAACGCACTCACCGCCGCGCTCGCCATGATCCTCATGACGGTTCTCCTCGGCGTGGTCTACCCACTGGCCATCACCGGCATCAGCCAGGTCGCCTTCCCGGGGAACGCCAACGGCCAGAAGGTATATGTGAACGGCAAGCTCGTCGGCTCGAAGATCATCGGCCAGCAATTCGCCACGCCCGTGGTCAAGAATGGCAAGCCCGTGGAAGAAGAAGGCGTCCCGGTAACGACCCCTGATCCGCGCTACTTCCAGACTCGCCCCTCGGCGACCGTCCCGCCCGACAACGCGGCCGCCACGACCTTCTCCAACCTCGGCCCGAACAACAAGAGCACCGAGGAAGAGATCGCCGCCAACATCAAGGCATACCTGGAACTGAACGCCCCCTACGACCCCGGTCTGAGCACCGCAAACGTCCCGGTTGACGCCGCCGACAGCTCCGCCTCGGGCATCGACCCGGAAATCTCCCAGGCCAACGCCCGCATACAAGCCCACCGGGTCGCCGCCATCCGCCACGTGCCTCTTACGCAGGTGCTGGGTCTGATCTCCAACTACACCACTGGGCGCTCGCTCGGCATCTTCGGCGAGCCCGGTGTCGATGTGCTTGAGCTCGACCTCGCCCTAGACCGCCTCACAGGAGGGCACTGATGTCAGCCGTACCCGCCACCCACGAGCGCGAGGCCGTCTCGCTATTCCAGGCGGACATCGTCCGGCGCGCGCTGCTCGACAGCCTCATCAAGCTCGACCCACGCGTCCAGATCCGTAACCCTGTCATGTTCGTCGTCGAGATCGGCGCGCTCATCACGACGATCGCGTGGCTCATCCAGTTCGGCGGCGGCAAGCCACTGGGCGGCGGCAACGAGCCGGCGTGGTTCACCTTCACCGTCTCGATCTGGCTATGGCTCACAGTCGTGTTCGCGAACATCGCCGAGGCGTTCGCCGAGGGCCGCGGACGCGCACAGGCAAGCACCCTGCGCGCGATGCGCAAGGAGACCATCGCGACACTGCGCGACGGGAGCACCAAGCCAGCCTCGGAGCTCACCCGCGGCGACGTGGTAGTGGTCGAGTCCGGCGAGATGATCCCCGGCGACGGCACCGTCATCGAGGGCATCGCGACCGTCGACGAGTCGGCGATCACCGGCGAGTCAGCGCCGGTGATCCGCGAGTCCGGCGGCGACCGTAGCGCCGTCACCGGCGGCACCCGCGTCACGTCCGACCGGATCGTCGTGGAAATCACCCAACAGCCAGGCCACTCATTCCTGGATCGCATGATCGCGCTCGTCGAGGGCGCAGAACGGCGCAAGACACCGAACGAGATCGCGCTTGGCATCCTGCTCGCAGCGCTGACCTTGGTCTTCGTCATCGTCGTGGCCGCGCTACGCCCCTTCGGCCTGTTCGCCGATACCGCGATCTCCGAGACCACGCTGATCGCGCTGCTGGTCGCGCTCATCCCCACCACGATCGGCGCGCTGCTCTCAGCGATCGGGATCGCGGGCATGGACCGGCTGGTCAGGCGCAACGTGCTCGCACTGTCCGGGCGCGCGGTAGAGGCCTCCGGCGACATCGACGTGCTGCTGCTCGACAAGACCGGCACCATCACCCTCGGCAACCGCCAGGCCTCGGAGTTCATCCCGATGCCAGGTACCGCCGAGGCCGAGCTGGCCGAGGCGGCGCAGCTCGCCTCGCTCGCGGATGAGACGCCCGAGGGCCGCTCGATCGTCGTGCTCGCAAAGACCTACGGCATCCGCGAGCACGACATGGCCTCCATCCACGCCGAGTTCGTGCCCTTCACTGCACAGACACGCATGAGCGGCGTGGATCTCAACGGTCAGCAGCTCCGCAAGGGAGCGGGCGACGCGATCATCGCTTTCGCGGAGCAGGAGGGTGGCCATGCGCCACCGGAGCTGCAGGTTGAGCTCGACCGCATCGGTCGCGAGGGCGGCACCCCGCTAGCGGTCGCCCGCGACAGCCAGATCCTCGGCGTGATCTATCTCAAGGACACGATCAAGGAAGGCATGCGCGAGCGCTTCGACCACCTCCGCGCGATGGGAATCCGCACCGTCATGGTCACCGGCGACAACCGCCTGACCGCAGCGAAGATCGCCGAAGAGGCCGGCGTCGATGACTTCCTCGCCGAAGCCACGCCCGAGGCCAAGCTCGCGCTGATCCGCGAGCAGCAGCAGGACGGCCGCATGGTGGCGATGACCGGCGACGGCACCAACGACGCACCCGCGCTCGCACAGGCCGACGTCGGCGTGGCGATGAACACCGGCACCCAGGCCGCGCGCGAGGCCGGCAACATGGTCGACCTCGACTCCAACCCGACGAAGCTGATCGAGATCGTCGAGGTCGGCAAGCAGCTGCTGATCACCCGCGGCGCGCTGACGACCTTCTCGATCGCCAACGACGTCGCCAAGTACTTCGCGATCCTGCCGGCGGTGTTCGTCGCGACGTACGCTGCCACTCCGGGCGGCAAGGGGCCGCTGCACGTGCTCAACATCATGGATCTGGGCACCCCGCAGTCGGCGATCGTCTCAGCTGTGATCTTCAACGCGATCGTCATCCCGATGCTGATCCCGATCGCCCTGCGCGGCGTGCGCTACCGGCCGATCGGCGCCAGCGCGCTCTTGCGGCGCAACCTCTGGATCTACGGGCTCGGCGGGATCATCGCGCCGTTCATTGGCATCAAGCTGATCGACCTGATCATCCACAACCTGCTCGGCGCATGAGTAACACGAACGCCCTCACGCCAGCCCCTCTCGCTCCGATGGGCTCGCGCCACCCCCATCCACGAGTGGACTGGCTACTCGCGCGACTGCGCGCTCCATCGCTCGACCGGCAACTGGCCGACGGCACCGCACCCTGGCGCTCCCCCGTGCACGCAGCCCGCGCCCGGCAGCTGACCAACGACCGCACACGCCGCACACTCGCCCGCTCCCTCGAGCGCCTGGTCGAACAGGCCGAGACACCACGGCCACCCTTCAGGACCGCAGTCGTCCAGCCATGCCGACCACAAGTGCGCGAGGCACGGCCCCTGATCCTCACGATCGCCCAACGCCTGCGCTCCAACGCGCCCGTGCGTGTCTGTGGCGTCGCCCGCCTGCAAGCACTGCTCTCAAACGGCGCCGGTCCCTGCTACGCCCCCAGCCACCCCGACGCGCTGAACACCGAACTACGAGCCGTCGCGGACCTGCTCGAAGCTCACGACTGAGTGATGCCTCGACGAGGCTACGTACGGCGCCGCTCCGCGCGACATCGAGCAGTAGTCCCACCAAGTCCACAGACTCTTGCTTCCAGTCTGGCGAAGCAGGTGTCTCGTCATCTCGGACCAGACGATCGAGTTGGACGGTGGGTGTCGCGCAAACCCCCCAGGATGAGCAGCGAGGGCGATCGCCTCAGCCCGCCCGCCGCGACGGCGCAGGCGGCTCAGCGTCGCGGTCGCCTGAAGGTCTTCCTGGGGATGGCTGCAGGGGTAGGCAAGACCTACCGCATGCTGCTCGAGGGCCACGCGGAACTGCAGGCGGGCCGGGACACCGTGATCGGACTGCTCGAGAGCCACGGCCGCGCTGAGACGGCGGGGCTCGCCGAGGGCCTGCCGATGGTGCCCCGCAGGCGCGTGAGCTACCGCGAGGCCGTGCTGGAAGAGATGGACCTGCCGGCGGTGCTCGCCCGCAGGCCCGAGCTGTGCCTGATCGACGAGCTCGCGCACACGAACGTGCCCGGCGTCGAGCACGCCAAGCGCTACGAGGACGTCGAGGAGATCCTCGAGGCGGGCATCGACGTCCTCTCCACGCTCAACATCCAGCATCTGGAATCTCTCAACGACCACGTCACCGAGCTGAGCGGCATCAGGGTGCGCGAGACGATCCCCGACGCCATCCTCGCGCGCGCCGAGGAAGTCGTGCTCATCGACCTCACGCCGGAGGCGCTGCTCGACCGCCTGCGCGCCGGCAAGGTCTACCCACCCGATCGAATCGACGCGGCACTCAACAACTTCTTCCGCATCGAGAACCTCGCCGCCCTGCGCGAGGTCGCGCTGCGCCAGGTTGCCGAGGAGGTGGGGGCAAAGCGCCTGACCACGGAGCTCGTGGGCGCGCGCGAGGAGAGCCTCGCGGCTCATGCACCGCAGGCCGTGAGCGAGAGGCTGCTCGCGCTCGTCAAGCCCGACCCCACCTCACAGCGCCTCGTGCGTCGCGCGTGGCGCTCGGCCCAGCGCCTGGGAGCCGAGCTCGATCTCCTGTGGGTGCGCGCACCGGGCCGGCATCTCAGCGACGATGAACAGCGCTCGCTCTCTGCGCTCAGGCAGCTGGCCTCGATCCTCGGCGCGAAGATGCTCGAGGAGGAGTCCGACGATCTGCCGGCTGCGGTCGTGGACGTCGCCTCACGCCGCGGGAGCACCTACATCCTGATCGGGCACTCGCGTCCGGCGCGCGGCCTGGCGCGCCTGCGCGGCCCGCTGCCGCAGCGGCTGATGGCGCGCCTCCCCGGTGTCGACGTGCGTATCGTCGCCGACCGCTCCGGGCGCTCGCGGGGTGATGTGCCATGAGCGTCCTCGCGATCGTGGCGGCCGTGGCCGCGGGCGTGCTGCTCGGAGCCGGCGCGGGGTACTGGCTGCCACTGCACGGACGACTGGCCGCGCGCAACCGCCCGCGACCCGTCCGGCGCATACTGCTCCCGTTCACGGGTGAGGAGATCTCCAGCCGCTCCTTCGAGGCCGCCGTTCGGCTCGCCAGGGCTGAGAACGCGATCATCATGCCGGCGTTCCTCGCGCGCGTGCCCATGAACCTGCCGCTGGAGACGGCCCTGCCCGTGCAGTGTGCGCGCGGGATGCCGCTGCTCGAGGCTTTCGAGCAGAGCGCCTCCGCGCAGGGCATCGCCGTGGACTCCCGCGTCGGGCGCGGGCGATCGGCCCGAGATGCGCTGCGCAACCTTCTCGAGCACGAGCACTTCGACCGCATCATCGTCTCTGCCGATGAAAACCCGCGCGTAGGCCTGAGCTACGACGACATGCGTTGGCTGCTCGACCGTGTGCCCGCGGAGATCCTCATCCTCCGCCCGGCCCCCGATGACACTCGCCGGATCTCCGTTCACTCCGTGAGCGGGCATTTCTGATCTGAGGAGCAGCACGTCAGAGGCTCCGCGCCCGCGGCGGATCCTAGTCTGCGACGACGAGCCGCAGATCGTCAGAGCGCTGCGCGTCATCCTGCGTGAGGAAGGCTACGAGGTGCGCCCTATCTCGACGCGTGCGAAGCCACCGACGATGCGGCCCGCGCGGGCCAGATGACCCTCTACGCGCGGGGCCTCCGCGCCCACGTGAAGCGCCTCGCATCGAAGAGCTACGCATCGCAGTTCGAGTGCGCGCCGGCTCCCCGCCATTGAGGATGACGAGTTGCCAGACGAGGTTGTCCAGTGCGGAGCGGTAGTCGTGGATGATCGCGCCCCAGCGGTAGGGGACGCCAGCCTGCCATGCGGGGTAGATCTCGCAGCGGTAGTGGCCGCCGTCACGGTCCGAGTAGGAACGCATGGTGTAGGGGTGCGGCCGGCTGCAGAAGGCCGTGACTTCCTTGTCCAGGGCTGTCAGTTGCTCTTGGCCTACTCGACCGTGGCGATGACGCCGGGCTCGCGGGAGCTGAGGTACGTCGAGACCGCCGCGACGACGAACACGCCAAGCGCGTACCGGGCGTCACGGAGCGCTTGGATTAGTCGCCCCATCTTTTCCTCCTCCTGGGGGAGCCGGACCACTTCGACATGGTCGCCGACACTGTCGATCGACCAGTTCTTTGGCACAGGACCCAGCGCCGAGGCCACCATTGGCACGTCCTCGTGCCCTGGGTAGCGAAACTCGACGAACCACTCGCGGTAGATCCGCCGCGCCGTCTCTTCAAGGAGCTTGATTCGGCGATTGTTGTATTCGACGTGCTTGTCGAAGGCGAAGAGAATCGTGGCGATCTTGCGCTGGGTTGGAAGCGGTGGGAGTGGAATGACGAATCTCGCCACGTCACGGGCTCCGATGTTGGGTTGCGCAGCGCCATTGTCGTAGCTCAAGATCATGCTGCTACCCACTGGTCCGGTTAGATATGCCAGCAAGAATCGAGGATCCAGATCCGGACCTGGTCGTAGGATTACGAGCGACGATGCTATGGCCGCTGGTGCGACATCCTCGTGAACTAGGGCTGCGCGGCCTATCGACCCACGTATACACAGCAGAACATCGTCGGCCTGCACCCGTCCGCCGCGGAGACGCTCGAAGTGGGCGGGAGTAATGTAGTCCATCGTCGAGAGTTGCACGATGCCGCCTCCGAGGTGACCCGCGTTGATGAACGGAATGCCACTCGCAACTCGGTTCTTCTTTGAGGGGTAGTTCTTGCCTCTATCCCCATTGATGAGCTCCGCGACTTCGCCTAGTGAAACCTCCTGCCAGCTGGCCGGAAGCGGGCCACCGTCTGTGCTAGACATGTCGTCGTCTGTTGGTCACTTCACCCCAACAGCTCCGCGACGTTGGCCGCGATCCGCTCCTGGAGCTTCGCGGCCTCGAGGTTGAGATTCTCCAGTTCCTCGTTGAGCTCCTCGAGCCGCACGCGGAAGTCGACACCGTCGTCCTCCGTGGCGGCCACACCGACATAGCGGCCGGGGTTCAGGCTCCAGCCCTGCTTCTCGATCTGCTCGAGCGTAGCGACAGCACACAATCCGGGCACGTCGACGTACTCGCCGTCAGGAAAGGATTCCGCGAGCAGGTACTCGGACCCAACGGCCACTTCAACCTCCTCGGCTCGATAGAGCCGGGCGATATTCGCGAGGAACTCGATCTGCTCCGGCAGCCAGTCACGGTGCGCGCGGTCGATCTGGTTGAAGATCTTGCGCGCGTCGATGAACAGGACGTTGTCCTCCCGGTCGGTGCCGCGCTTGCCGCGGTCCAGGAACCAGAGCGTCACGGGCAGAGCGACCGCGTAGAAAAAGTTGGAGCCGACCGCCACGATAACGTCGACCGCCCTCTCCGCGATGAGCTTCTTGCGGATCTCAAGCTCTGACCCGCCTGCGTCCGCAGCAGAGTTCGCCATCACGAAGCCAGCCCGACCCTTGGCGTTCAGCGCGGAGTAGAACGCCTGAATCCAGATGTAGTTGGCGTTGTCGGCCTTGGGCAGACCGAGCGGAAAGCGTTTGTCACCTTCGAGCTTTGCCTTGTCGACCCTGTTGACGTTGAACGGCGGATTTGCCATCACGTAGTCGAACTGGCCGGTGGCTTTGAATGGGTCCTCGTAGTAGGTGTTCGACTGGCTGATCTGGCCCTCGAGGCCGTGGACGGCAAGGTTCATCTTGCACAGCCGCAGCGTCTCGTCGATACGCTCTTGGCCGTAGATCGCCAGTCGGCGGGTCTGGCCGTTGCGATGCTCGTCAACGAAACGTGCGCTCTGGACGAACATGCCGCCAGACCCACACGCGGGGTCCAGGATCTTGCCGTCGAACGGCTCGATGATCTCCACAATCAGCCTGACGATTGACGTCGGGGTGAAGTACTCGCCGCCTTTCGCGCCCTCGGCGATCGCGAACTTGCTGAGAAAGTACTCGTAGACCTTGCCGAAGGCGTCGCCTTCGATGTCGCCCAGGATCGCGTTGACTGACCGCAGCAGACTGACCAGCGTGTCATTGCTCAGCGCCTGGTATGTCCGCGGCAGGATGCCCTTGACTGCAGGGTTATCCTCCTCAATCGCCGCCATCGCGTCGTTGATCGCCTTGCCGAGGTTGTCGCCCTCCTTCAGCTTGAGAAGCTTTGCGAAGCGGGACTGCTCGGGGAGGTAGAGGACGCCCTTGGCCTGGTAGTCGGCCTTGCCGATCTGCCGGCGGCCGGTCCCCTTGCCCGCCAGTTCGGTCTCGACGTCGGTGAAGCGGCTATCTGCGAACTTGAGGAAGATCAGCCCCAGGACAGGGATTGAGTACTCGGCCGCCTTGAGGTGCGAGTTGGCGCGCAACTCGTCAGCGGTTTCCCATAGCCGATCGGCGATCTCGTGGATGTCGGTCTTGGGCGGAGCAGTCTCGGTCATGCGCGGTTAGCGTAGTTGTCGTCGGAGCGAGTCGTCGGCTCCGTACTCCCCGCCTCGCTCGAAAAGGAAGCCGCCTAGATGGTTGATTCGCGGTCCGTCAATACGATCTCCTCGGTCTCGGAGGCGTCACGCGCGACCAGCGCGCCGAGGGCCATAGCGCCGTCGCCGACCCTCTGATCCGCTTGTGGCGAGCCTGCGCAGCCGGCTCCTCGGTGCGGAGAAGACCACCGAGCGAGTGCACCAGCTCCACGTTCTCCTTCGACATCGCTACCTCTCTCCTCGGCAAGGCGTTCGGCGGCAGCACGGGCCTCGTCGATGTCGGTGTAGGACGTGATCTGCACGATCAGACCCTTCACCCACGCGATAACCCACGCTTCCCGCTGCTGAACGTGGCCTGCCCAGTCTCTCCTCGCCAGCTCGGAGCACACGTGGTGCTCTCCAGCCGCGCCGGTGAGCTTGTTGTCTCGCGCCATCGCAACGGGAAGTATGGCTCCACGTACCGTTCCCGGCATCCGCAGGGCTTGGCGAAATGCGGTGAGCGTCGATACCCGTGATCCCTCAGCGGCCGGTGCGCCACGCATGCCCGGCCGCCTCAAACGCGTCCCAGACAGCGCCCGCCCCAGGAAGCTTCAGGTCGAGCCACTGCTCGAACGACAGGCCGTCGGCGTTCTCCCGCTGAACCATCTCGGCGAACGAGTAGGCGTAGCTGAGAGACCGAATCGGCAGCTCCCGAAGATCCCCAGGCGGCATGCGCGCCATGGCAAGCTCCCAGTCGGAGTCGGTGTCCAAGATCTGGGCGCTGACCTCTCTGCCGTGCCGATCACGCAAGAGCAGCGCGGCTGCAGCGTGTGCATCCCGCTCGCTCGGCTTCGCGTTGTAGAAGGCTTCGTACCCCCGCTCACCTCCGTAGCACCGCGCCAAGTCGTCGATGACCGAGTTCAGCGTAAGCAACTCCTCGCCCCAACGCATGTATTGCCGCGCGTGCTCAATCTCATGGCGAAGCCGCGCCTCAAGGGTCGCAACCTCCATCTCGTTGCTACCGTCGACGGGCTCGAACGCGGCGATCCGGTGCCGCCCTGAGTGAGCTGGCTCGTTGGCCTCCTCAAGCGTCGCACCCGTGAGGATCTTGTCCTTCGAGAGCGTCTCGCCGGGCTCGTACCAGGCCGCCTTAGGCGCATTACCGGCGCGTGGAGAGCCAGGACAGACAATCAGGTGGAAGTGGTCATCGCGCAGCCCCGCGTGGTCGAGCGCCGCCCGCCATGCGGCCACGATCACGAGCCCGGCAGACTCGGATACCGTCATTTCAGAACCCCTCGATGGACAGCTCGTCCCGGTGTCGGTACGGCGAGCGCGCTGGCTGCCGAAACCGATCCGCGGACGCCAACTTCGTGCACGACAGTCACCCTCGGCTACCAGTCGAGTCGCCTCTTCGGTCTCGACCCCTCCCTGGAAGCCCGGCAACTCGGCAAGTCCAACGGCGGCGAAGATGCCCTTCCAAAAGGCGTCCTCGTCAAACTGACGCAACTGCTGGAGCCGTACAGCCTCGTAGAGCTGCACCGTGGTCACGAGCGCCACACCGCTGTTGAGCGCGTACGTCTTGGCGTTCGTCGCGAAGGGCTCGCCGCGCTCCGCCAGGCTCATCGCGCAGTGCGGGTTCCCGATGATGATCGGCTTGAAGTCGATCCCGTCGCGGCCCTTGGCGTCGGCCGCCCATTGCACGATCTGGCGGACATCGTCCTGCTTGACCTGCCCGGTCCGTCCCTTGATCTCGATGATGCCAGCCTCATCACCGCGGAATAGCCTCCCGTCCTCCACCCCCTCCGATGGCGGGTCCTCGACCCGTGCGCCGAGGCTACGAAGGGCGTCGCGGACAATGGGCTCCAAGACTTCCTTTCCTTTCTCATATAGGAGAAGTACGGGCCGTTCGGCTTCGGCCTCACGCAGCCGTGTGTCAGACAGTTCGTCCTCGAGGTCACGACGCTTAGCTTCAAGCTGGGCAATCTCCTCCCTGACCGAATCGACATCTGGCAACACGTAGCTGGCTGCCCAATCCGGCCTACGCGCCTCATTGGCGACGCCGTAGCGCTCGCGGAGGATGACATCGATCCCCTTAGCGGCCGAAACCATATCCGGAGCCGGGAGCCAGAACACCGGACAGGCCTCGGAAACTAGCTCGGCGTTCCGATAATCGGTGCGTTGCGCCTGAATCCGAACTCTGACGGCTACGGCGTGTAGCGCGCGACTCAGTGCGATTGGCTCAAGCTGGACGGCGAGATGATTTGCGCTCCGGACCGCCGGGGCGAGATATTGAACTGGGTCCTGGTCGTACGGTTCGCACTCTCCGGTGGCGATCCAACTCCAACGCGAGACCAGGTCGAAGTAGGACTGCCACTCCTCCGCAATCACCCTGTACGCGGTTCCGTTGTCGTCTTCAACGCCGAGCCGATACGGGAGCCAGTAGTCGGCACTGCAGTACGGCCCGGACGTTGGGTTCCCAATGATCGTCCTCGGATCCCCGATCGCGATGATCTCGGTATCGGGCGAAAAGAGCGCGCGCGCCATGACCTTGCGGCCGGGCAGCCGGTCAAGCGGCAGGCCGTCGGCGAGGGCCTCGTCCTCGAAGGCGGCAAAGTTGAGGTTCAGCACGTCGAAGTCGCCGACGTTGATGTCGGCCGGGAGCTTGTCCCATCGATGAGCCGTCACGCCGCGCCCGTGGCCATCGGATCCCATGACCAGGTAGCGCTTCGAGCGCGCGCCACGTAGGTCGCGCTCGAGCTTTGGCGTGATCTTCATGGCCCTACCAGGCGGAGGTTGAACAACGACATCGTGGAAGGCTACGGGCTGGCAGCCAGGGCGGGTAGATCCGCGATGCGCGGCGGTGCTCGAAGGCGGTCGGGGCCGCCCGCGACGCGTCGTGTCGCGGAGCGGGGATCAAGCGTCGAGACGGCCGCCGAACCCGGACGAGGTATGAATTGAGCATGCCCGCGGCACTCGTTCCCAGGCATGAGGCGCGCCCGTAGCGGTCGAGGGTGATCGAATGTTCGTGTTCCCGGATATAGGTGCTGAGCGCCCTCGCGGTCATGCCCGCCGCGATCGTCAGCGAGGCGAACATGGGGCGGACTTGACGTGCCACCGACGTGCCACAGCCCGCGTCCGCACGCCATCTCGGGAATGAGAAAACCCTGCGCTAGCAGGCCTTTCGGGAAGGGTGAGCGACGGGACTCGAACCCGCGACCGCCTGGACCACAACCAGGAGCTCTACCAGCTGAGCTACGCCCACCGCGGGGGACTGAATCTAGCAGCGACCTGGGGGCGCGAAAAGTGGTTCCCAACCCCTCCGGCGTTTAGCAGGCTCGCCTGGAAGGTAGGCGCTTGACCAGTGAGGCGCAGACCATGAGGATGCGCGCCGATCTAGATTGACCTGAAACTGACGAATCGGAGGACCCGCTAGTGAGCCTGCCAGAACCTTCATCGGACTCGATCGCGCTTGTGACCGGCGCGTCGTCGGGCATCGGCGAGCAGTTCGCCCGCCAGCTTTCCGAGCTCGGGCACCGAGTCGCGCTCGTCGCCCGCCGGGAAGACCGCCTCGCGCAGCTCGCCGAGGAGCTCGGCGGCCCCGATCGCGCCGTCGCGATCGGCGCCGACCTCGCAGTCCCCGCGGACCGAGACCGGCTCGCCGCGCAAATCGATGAGCTCGGAGCACAGGTCGAGATCCTCGTCAACAACGCCGGCTTCGGCATCTACCAACCGTTTCCGCAAGCCGGCCGAGACGCCGAGCTGCAGCAGGTCCGCGTCCTGGTCGAGGCTGTCGTGGACCTGATGGCTCGCTACCTGCCCGGCATGATCGAACGCGGTCGAGGGGCGATCATCAACGTGTCGTCGACCGCCGCCTTCCAGGCTCTCCCCTACAACGCGGCTTACGCGGCGGCCAAGGCGCACGGGCTGCTGCTCTCCGAGGGCGTCCACGCGGAGGCCAAGGAGCACGGAGTCACGGTCACAGCCGTCTGTCCGGGACCGGTGCCGAGCGGCTTCCAGGAGGCCAGCAAGGCGGGGTACATCGCCGAGAAGCTGCCCAATTTCACCTTCGTGCCGCCCGAGCGGGTCGCGCGCGACGCGATCAGGGCCGCTGCGCGGGGACGGATCTCGGTGATCCCCGGCGGCCCCAAAGTCCGCCTCGCCTACGGCCCCAATCGCAAGCTGCCGCGGTGGCTCGTGCTGCCGATCAGCAAGCGGCTGATGACGCGGGGCTGACGCCCCCGGCAGGATTCGAACCTGCGACCGTCGGATTAGAAGTCCGGTGCTCTGTCCACTGAGCTACGGGGGCTCGGGGAGACTGTAAACCGCTGGGAGGCTGAAACGGCGACGCTGCCGTTGACCTCGATATCCCGCGAGAGTATGGGAGCACGGACAGTTGGACGAGGGAGCCGGTTCCCCGCCACCCGGATCCGCAAGCAGCCAGACAACCTGCCCGACGCCACCGTCCATATCAAGCCACCGGTCATCCCCAACCCACACACGTTCAAGCACGCCACCCTGTTCATCGACAGCGCGCACTGCTGCGCGGTTTTGTGTTGGGATCGAAAATGGGCTTCCTCGCTGCCGCTGCTCGCGTGCGCCAGCGGGCGCTCCGCGCCGGCTTGCCCGGCCGTGCTCTGAGCGAGCCGTAGCGCCGCCCTTTCCTCCCCTGCGGAACGCGACAAGCAGGATTTTTATCGGGGCGCCCGGATTCGAACCGGGGACCTCGGCCACCCAAAGGCCGCGCGCTACCAGGCTGCGCCACGCCCCGAGGCGTGCGGCTGAGTCTAAACCCCTACCACCGCTGGGGGAGGCTCCGCGGACGTGTCGCCATTTGTTCCCACCCCCCCGGGAGCAGATGGCTTCACTTCCCCGATCGGAACGACCGAGACCCGCTCCTGACTCCCACGCCGCGGACCGCTCAGGTCGAGTAGCCTCGGGCGCCGCCATGGCCGAGATCCAGCCGCTGCGAGCACTGCACTACAACCTCCAGAAGACCGGCGGGCTCCAGGATGTGGTAGCGCCTCCGTACGACGTGATCGACGCCGAGCAGCGCGCCGAGCTGGAGCGGCGATCGCCCTACAACGTCGTCCGGGTCGATCTTCCTGTCGGCGAGGACCCCTACGAGCAAGCCGCCCGGGAGCTGGCTGCGTGGCGTGCCGAGGGCGTCGTCGTCCAGGACGAGCAACCCGCGCTGTGGGTGCTCGAGCAGGACTACACGGGTCCCGACGGCCGCCGCCGCACACGACGGGGCTTTTTCAGCCGCGTGCGCGTCGAGGACTACGGCGCCGGGCGGATCCGCCCGCACGAGCGCACGCATCCCGGGCCCAAGGAGGACCGCCTCAGGCTCACGCGGGCCACGAAGGCCAACCTCTCCCCGATCTTCTCGCTGTTCTCTGATCCCGCGGGCGCCGCCTGGGGCGCGCTCGCGCCGATCACCAACGAAGCACCATGGGGCCAGTCAAAAGACGACGACGGCACCGACAGCCGGATGTGGCGAGTGGAGGACCCTGCCACGATCGCGACTGTCAAGAACGCGCTCGCAGAAGCGGAGCTGCTGATCGCCGACGGACACCACCGTTACGAGACCGCGCGCATCTACGCCGATGAGGTAGGCGGCGAGGGCGAGCACCGATATGTGCTGATGTGCCTGGTCGCGCTCCAGGACCCCGGGCTCACCGTCTTCCCGACGCACCGTCTGCTCAAGGGCCTGACGCCAGACCAACAGGAGGCGCTCGCCGAGGCGATCCGGCGCGACTTCGACGTCCAGGAGCCCGACGACGTAGACGAGCTTGCCCCCCGGGCCGACCCCGAGACGATCACGATCGGCTACATCGACTCCCACTTCCAGCGGCCGTTGATGCTCACGCTCAAGGATCCCGCGATCGCCGACGCCGCCCTCCCCGATCACGCAGAGCCCTACCGCCGGCTCGACACGGCGGTGCTCGAGGCGCTGATCCTGAAGGGCGCGCTCCGGATGACCGACGAGGACATCGACCACCTGCACGGGCTCGGCTATGCGCGCGATGCCGAGCAGGCCCTCGAGCTCGTTCGCAGCGGCGAGTACGACGCCGCTTTCCTGATGGCGCCCACCCCGATCGAGCAGGTCCAAGCGGTCGCCGCGGCCGGCGAGAGCATGCCGCCGAAGTCGACGTACTTCTTCCCGAAGGTCCCCACAGGCCTTGTCTTCAACCCGCTGGCATGAGCCGCAGACCCGGGCTCCGCCCACTTCCGCATTTGCGAGCTACGATGATGAGAGAGGGCAATCTGAAATGACAAAGGACCAGCCGATGAAGGCCACCGCTCGGCGTAGCACAAGCAACGCGTTCACCCATCGCGTCGACATCCGCAACCACCAGCTGACCGCCGACGAGCCGCCGGAGCACGGAGGCGACGACGACGGCCCGAGCCCTCAGGAGCTGCTCGCCGCGAGCCTCGCGTCATGCACAGCGGTCACGATGGAGATGTACGCCAAGCGCAAGGGGTGGGACATCGGCCCGGTCGAGGTCGAGTGCGAGTACGCACCCGCGGAGCGCGGTTGCCCGACGCACTTCAGGCTCGTGCTGCGAATCCCCAGCGGCTGCACCGAGGAGCAGGTGCAGAGCTTGCGCGTGATCGCGGCCAAGTGCCCGATCCACCGCACGCTCGACGGCGAGGCGATCTTCGAGGAGCGACTCGAGCTGGTCGAGCCGGCGACGGCGTAGCAGCCCTGAGCCGCCGCCCAGGCCCGCTCACTCTCCCACCAGCACACCGGCGTCGCGCAGTTCCTCGAGCGAGCGCTCGTCGTCGCCGGGGTTGACGTTGATCGCGCGCGTCGCGCTCATGTGCAGGACGACGTCAAAGCCGGCGCTGCGGGCGTCGAGCGCGGTCTGCTTGACGCAGTAGTCGAGCGCCAGTCCGGTGACGTGGACGGTCTGCACCCCTTGGTCGCGCAGCAGACGTTCGAGCTCGGTGTGCTCGAACCCCGAGTAGCCCTCGTCCTGAGGCTCGCGTCCGGCATCGACCACGGCGTCGATCTGGCTCGAGTGAAGCTTGGGATGAAGCTGAGCGCCTCCGGTATCGGCGACGCAGTGGACCGGCCACGGCCCTCCCTGCTCCCGGAACGAGAGGTGGTCCGGCGGATGCCAGTCACGCGTTGCGACCACGAACGGGAACTGCTCGGCGAGCCGGTTGATCGGCTCGACCACGGCATCTCCATCTGGCACCGGAAGCGCCCCCCCCGCACAGAAGTCGTTCTGGACGTCGACGACGATCAGAGCGTCCATCTGCGTGCAAATATAGTCAGGCCATGGCCCTGCAAATCGAGTCGATTCGCCAGCAGCTCACCAGCGTGCTGCTGTCCCCCGAGGACGCGATCGAGCTCGAGGTGCACGGTCATTCGGATGCCGGCGTGCTCGTTCCGCTGTACCTCGACGGCGGCGAGCTGCACGCGGTCTTCACCAAGCGCCGCGAGGACCTGCGGCGCCATCCTGGGGAGATCTCGTTCCCGGGTGGGCGCTACGAGGAGGGCGAGCCGGATCTGCGGGCGACCGCGATCCGCGAGGCCGAGGAGGAGATCGGCCTGCCGCGCGAGGCGGTCGAGATCGTCGGGGCGCTGCAGCCCACGCCGACGATCGCGACCGGTTACGCGATCTACCCGTTCGTCGGGCTGATCGAGCCCGGCCACACCTGGACGCTCAGTGCGCGCGAGGTCGCGGAGGTGCTGGAGCTGTCGCTGCGCGAGCTGCGCGGCGGATACGCGCGCCAACGGCTGATCCGTCGCGGGATTCCGATCCGGACCGACACCTACGTGGTCGGCGATCGCTTGATCTGGGGCGCAACGGCCCGGATCCTGTCGGACCTGTTCGACCGGATCGGGCCGTTGCTGTAGCGCCGGGCTACCCCTTCTCGATCGGCACGTTGACCAGGTTGCCCCACTCGGTCCAGGAGCCGTCGTAGTTCTTGACGTCCTGCTCGCCGAGCAGCTCGTGCAGCACGAACCAGGTGTGCGCGGAGCGCTCGCCGATCCGGCAGTAGGCGATGATCGGGTCGCCCGAGAGCACGCCCTTGCCGCCGTAGAGCTCGCGCAGCTCGCCGGCTGACTTGAAGGTTCCGTCCTCGTTGACCGCCTGCGCCCATGGGATCGAAGCAGCGCCGGGGATATGGCCGCCGCGCTGCGCGCCTTCCTGCTCGTAGCCCACCGGTGAGATCAGATCGCCGGCGTACTCCGCCGGCGAGCGGACGTCGACCAGCCTGTGCGAGTTGCCAAGCGCGGCCAGCACCTCCTCGCGGCGCGCGCGGATCGCATCGTCGCCGGGCGTGGCCTCGAACGTCGCTTCGGGGTAGCTGGGCAGCTCGGTGCTCGTGGGGCGCCCCTCGGAGATCCACCGCTCGCGGGGTCCGTTGAGGAGCTTCACGTTGTCATGCCCGTAGTACTTCAGGTACCAGTAGGTGTAGGCGGCGAACCAGTTGTTGCGGTCGCCGTAGAGGATGACCGTGTGGTCGCCCGAGATCCCGCGACCGCCGAACAGCGCGCCGAACTCCTCCGGCCCGAGGAAGTCGCGCTTGACCTGATCCTGCAGGTCGGTCTTCCAGTCGAATCCGATCGCACCGGGGATGTGCGCCTCGCGGTAGAGCGCGGGGTTCTCGTCGACTTCGACGATCCGGATCGAATCGTCGTTCAGGTGCTGCTCGAGCCACTCGGGCTCGACAAGTACGTCGTTCGCATACTCAGCCACGGCTGCTCTCCTTAATCAGTCGGGACGATTCCCGATCAAGATTTACCTATTTTGCTCCTGCAGCCAGTCTAGCGCGGCGCGATCGCCCGATCCACTGCCTCGACGGACGCTTCGAGCCAGGTCTCGGGGTCGGCCGGATCGGACTCCAGCAGCACCCACCCTGCAGGCGCTCGCTCACCGAACGCCCGCACGCGTTCGGCTCCCCCAGCGAGCACGCTGGCGCCGGCCGTCCCTCGCGCTTCGTAGACGACCCCCCGGACCGTGGTGTCGACGATCTTCGTCAGCAGCATCTCGAGCCGGGAACCGTGCAGCGCGCCCAGCTGCTCCTCGGAGCCCGCCGCCGAGCCAAGCAGGATGCAGACGACGGTCACGTGCTCGAGCGCGCCGACGAGCGTCGCGACCCGGTCGGGGTCGGCGAGCACCGGCTCGGCACCGGCCGCTTCGATCGCCGCCAGCTGCGCCTGATCTCGGGTCGTTGCCCTAACGGCGTCGCCGCGCGCGGTCAGCTCGCGCGCGAGCATCCGCCCGCGGCAGCCGCAGCCGATGATCAGGCACCGCACGCGCGGGCCTCAGTGATCCGGCGGCGGACTGCTGCTGCCGAACTCCGCCTGTACCTGCTCGCGGGTTCGCTCGGGGAGCCCGCGCGCGCGGCGGCGTGCGTTGGTGGCCTCCAGCAGCTGGTCGAGCTCGCGGTCGGCAAGGTATTGATCGCGCCGGCGGCTCTGGTCACGGATGTCGTTGGCCACCCGCAGCTCGAGGTCCGCCGAGCTGACCTCGGCCTCGCCACGGGCACGGCGTCGGGCGTTGTGGGCGGCGAGCATCTGCTCAAGGTCCTCGGCTTCGAGCGCTTCGCGCGTCTCGGAGATCTCGCGGGCGGACTTGAGGCCCACCTGCTCCAGCCCGGAGCCGGGGTAGTACTTGCCCAGCAGCCACACCGACACGAGTACGACGGCGATGCCGCTGAAGATGACGACCGCAAACGGGTCCACCGCGGGCGAGAGTCTACTCATCGTCGCCGCACCTGGAAACGGGCGATCGGCGCAACTTCCGCGCGCCTCCGCGTGTTCTTGCATTCGTCCACAGGCCATCCGCCCGGTGGGGAGCCGGCGATCCGGCGGAGGCAGTCCACCTAGCGGGAAAAAGGAGGGCCTTATGCGCCTACGCATCGCCATGCTCGCGTGCGCGCTGACTGCGCTCGGGAGCGTCGCAATTCCCAGCCTCGCCAGCGCCGCCCCGCGGCACAACCACCACCTCACGATCGCGGCGACGCCGAATCCGGTGATCGCCGGTGAGGGAGTGCTGATCTACGGCCGGCTGCTGGGAGCAGCTAACGCCGGCCAGACGATCCAGCTCTATCACCACCTGCTCGGCTCCGGCCAGGGGTACACGCTGGTCTCGACGACCACCACCGACGCGTCGGGGTACTACGAGTTCCCGCGCGCGGAAGGTGTCGTCTACACGAACCGCAATTGGTTCGTCCGCGGCCCCGATGGATCACACAGCCGAACGGTCTATGAGCGGGCGATCGCGCTCGTCAGCATCGCTACGTCGACGACCTCGACCGACACCAACCACGAGATCGTGTTCACAGGCGCGGTGACTCCTAACCATCCGTATGAGCGCGTGTTCCTGCAGGAGCAGGCCGGCTCGAGCGACGACTGGAGGACCCTCGCGAGCGCTCAGCTCGACGGGAATTCCACCTATACGATCGCCTACCGGTGGCGGCGCCCCGGCGTTCACGACGTCCGCGTCGTCTTCAGGGGCGATGACCGCGATCTCCGCGGTGTATCCGATCCGGTGACGGTGAACCTGCAGCAGGCCCAGGTGCCTGACTTCACGATCAACTCCTCGGCGCCGATCAGCGAGACGGGGTCTGCGGTCAAGATCTCGGGGATGCTGGATCAGCTCGGCACGACTACACCCGAGCCGAGCACCGTCGTGCAGCTCTGGGGCAGGGCCCCCCACCAGAAGCACTACGCAGTGCTGGCGGACAGGACCACTGGCTCGGATGGGAGCTACTCGTTCAACCAGACGAACCTGACGACGAACACCGTCTACTACGTTGCGACGTTGCCGGTGCCGCACACGGCACGGCGACACACGGCGCTCCTGTTCCAGGGGGTGCGTGACATGGTGACGATCCAGGCGAGCTCGAGCAGCGCCACCACCGGCCAGGCCGTGACCTTCACGGGCACCGTCATGCCTGACAAGGCCGGTCACGTGATCTACCTGCAGAAGCTCGGCAAGGACAACGACTGGCACACGGTCGAGGTTCGGATCGTCCGCAACGACTCGACGTTCCAGTTCGGCTGGACGATCGGCTCGCCGGGCACGCATACGTTCCGCGCCCGGACCACCAGCGACGCGGACAACGTGGGCTCGGCGTCCGCACCCGTGAGCATCACCGCTACGGCGCCCCCGGCGTCGACCCTGCCGCCGGCGTCCTAGGGACAGGGGCAGCGGTTGAAATGGGCCGGCTCCCTCTTTGGGGGCCGGCCTTTTTCATGTCGGCACGGCCCACAGGCGCCACTGGCCGGGCACGCCACGCAGCTGATGCTCGCCGCGGTCCTCGAACGGGATCTCGGAGCCGACCACAAGGTCCTTGACGGTGCCCGAGACCAGCACCTCCCCGGGATCGGCGCTGGCGAGGATCCGCGCGCCGATGTGCACGGCGATCCCACCGACGTCGCTGCCGATCACCTCGATCTCGCCGGTGTGCAGGCCGCTGCGAACCTCGAGCCCGAACTGCTCGCGGGTGACGTCGCGGATCGCAGCCGCGCAGCGAATCGCCCGCGCCGGGCCGTCGAAAGTGGCCAGGAAGCCGTCTCCCATTGTCTTGACGGCGCGGCCGCGGTGACTCGTGAGGTGCCGGCCGACGAGGCCCTCCAGCGACTCGAGCAGCTCGCGCCAGCGGCGGTCGCCGAGCGCCGCCGCGCGACTGGTCGAGTCGACGATGTCGGAGAACATCACGGTCGCGAGCACCCGCTCGGGATCGGGAGCATGGCGCGCGCCGGTCAGGAACTCCTCGATCTCTGCGACCAGCTCGTCCTGTCCGGGACCGAACGGAAGCGTGTGCTCGCCAGGAAGCTCTACCATCCGCGCACCGGGAATGTGCTCGGCCAGATAGCGCGAGTGGCGGATGTCGACGTTCTTGTCGCCGGGCCGATGCATCACCAGCGTCGGCGCCTGGATCGACGGGAGCACAGGTCGCACGTCGATCTGGCTGTGCATGCGCGCAAATGCCATCGCGGTGCCAGGGCTTGCGGCCAGCCGCTCGAGCCGGCCGGCCCAGCGACGGACGCTCTCGTCGTAGTTCGAAGCCGCCATCAACAGGGCCCGCTCGCCGGATCCCCAGTCGCGCCCGAGATCCTCGATCCCGGCCTCGCGCTGCTCGCGCGTGAGCGTCCAGTCGTAGTCGGGCGCCGAGGACATTCGAGGCAATGCTTCCCACAGCACGAGCGCGCTCGTGCGGTCCGGGTTGGTGGCCGCGAACAGCGACGCCATCGCGCCGGCCTCGAGCATCGCGAACACGGCGGCGCGCTCGGACCCCACCGCGTCCATCACCGCGACCAGGTCGTCCATCTGCTCCTCGAGCGTGGGCGCGCCGGCAACCGGATCCGACAGCCCCGTCCCCCGCCGGTCGAACATGATCAGTCGCGAGAACGAAGCCAGCTGCCGCAGCATCTTGGCGACCAACGGCTCCTCCCACATGTGCTCGACCTCCCAGATCCAGGTGGGCACCCACAGCAGGTCGACGTCGCCGTCGCCTACCACCTGGTAGGCAATGTGGATTTCGCCGCTGCGCGCGTACCGGGTATCAGGCGACATCGCGCCCTCAGGCTACTGCGGTCGTATACCGTGCGGCGGCATGAACTTTGAACTAGATGACGAGCAGCGCCTGGTCCGCGAGACCGCGCGCGACTTCACCAACAACGAGATCGTCGAGCGCGCGCGCGAGAACGATCGCAACGAGCACTTCGACCTCGAGCTGGTCGCCAAGATCGCCGCCCAGGGCTACCTCGGGGCGATCGTCCCACGCGAGTACGGCGGCGCCGGACTCGACTACCTGACCTACGGCCTGATCGTCGAGGAGGTCGGCCGCGGCTGCTCGGCGATGCGGACGGTCATCTCTGTGCAGACCTCGCTGGTGTGCTCGGCGATCCTGCGCTGGGGCACCGAGGAGCAGAAGCAGCAGTACCTGCCGAAGCTGTGCTCGGGCGAGTGGCTCGGGTGCTTCGGGCTGACCGAGCCCGACACCGGCTCGGATGCCGCCAACCAGAAGACTCGCGCGCGCAAGGCCGATGACGGCTGGGTGATCAATGGCTCGAAGATGTTCATCTCGATGGGCAACCACGCCAAGGTCGCGCTGATCTTCGCCCAGACCGACCCCGACAAGGGACACCGCGGCGTTGCCTGCTTCCTGGTCGACACCGACCAGCCCGGCTTTCAGCCTCAGGCGATCCACCACAAGCTCGGGCTGCGGGGCTCGGACACGGCAGAGATTGCGCTCGACGACGTGCAGGCGCCCGACGAGGCAATGCTGGGCGAAGTCGGCGAAGGGTTCAAGGTCGCGATGAGCGCGCTTGACTCCGGCCGCTACAGCGTCGCCGCCGGGTGCGTCGGGATCTGCCAGGGATGCCTTGATGCCTCGGTCGCCTACTCCAAGGACCGCGTCCAGTTCGGGCGTCCGATCGCGAGCTTCCAGCTGGTTCAGGAGATGCTCGCGGACATCGCCGTGAAGACCGAGGCCGCTCGGATGCTGGTGTGGCGCGCGGGGTACCTAAAGGACTCGGGCAAGCCGAACACGACCGAGACCTCGGTCGCAAAGCTGTACGCCAGCGAGTCTGCGATCGAGTGCGCCAACACCGCGATCCAGGTCCACGGTGGCTCGGGCTACGTCGATGACTATCCGGTCGAGCGCTACCTCCGGGACGTCCGCGTGACGACGCTGTACGAGGGCACGTCGCAGATCCAGAAGCTGATCATCGGCCGCTCCCTTACCGGCATCAACGCGCTCGTACCGGCTTAGTGAGCGCCGAGCCACCGCAGACGATCGGCGTCGCCGGCACCGGCACGATGGGCGCGGGGATCGCGCAGCTCGCGTGCCTAGCCGGCGCGCGCACGCTGCTGCACGATCCGCTCCCTGAGGCGCTCGAGCGCGGCCTCGAGCAGATCAAGCGCCACCTCGAGCGC
>CABDYZ010000074.1_pt1 | contig 22240 bp, 20 predicted proteins | sample 3132061 | NCBI WGS metagenome assembly CABDYZ01 (sample SAMEA5534339, study PRJEB31848) | metagenome | biome: tundra; feature: field; material: soil | place: USA | collected 2013-05 | depth 0.45 m
CCCGGGCGCACTCGCTTCGCCCGGGAGAAGCGGGGTGTCGCGGATGAGGCGAGTCGACCGCGTGACGCGGCGATGAGTTCGCGGTGGCGCGCCGGTCATAACCTACGGGCGTCGACAAGCGGCCGCCGCGATTGACGACTGCCGCCCACGCCGACGTGACGAGCGACAAAGGGAGGTAACGATGCCCGACTACAAGATTGGTACCCGCGAGGAATGGCAGGCGGCTCGCGATGAGCTTGCGAGGCTCGAGGCCGAGCACGCCAAGCTCGCCCAGAAGGTGACCGAGCAGCGGCGTCAGCTTCCCTGGGTTCCGGTGGAGAAGGAGTACGAGTTCGACACCGAGAACGGAAAGAAGACGCTCGCGGAGCTCTTCGACGGGCGCTCGCAGCTCCTCGCCTACAACATCATGTACGGGCCCGATTACGAAATCGGTGCCTGCCCCGGGTGTTCGAATCTCGGGGATGAGCTCGACGCCACGCGCGTGCACCTGAACCACCGCGACGTGACGCTGATCTGCTTCTCGCGCGCGCCGATCGATCGGCTCACCGCCTACAAGGAGCGGATGGGCTGGCAGTTCCCTTACGTCTCGACCTACGGGACGGAGTTTCCGTTCGACTTCGGGCTCGCCCTCACGCCCGAACAGGCGCAGGAGATCCCCGAGGTCAAGGGGATGATCGACAACCCCCCCGAGTGGCTCCAGGACTGGGGACGGCAGGTCGGAGCCAAGCTCGAGGACGGCCTGCGCGAGGGCCCGAGCTTCATCGCCTTCGCGCGCGAGAACGGAAGCGTGTACCACACCTACACGGTGATGGCGCCCGATCCGTTCGTCGCGCCGTACCACTCGTCCCTGCTCGAGCGGACGGCGAAGGCTGAGCTCCAGGACTTTCGCGCCTGGCGCAAGGACGAGTACCCGGACTGATCGCGTAGGGGCACGGGCACGCAGTTTCGTCGCCGTCGCTCGCGTCTAGGCACCAGGCGCAGCGCTCTCGCGTTGCCCAGACGCGGGGAGCGCCGTCGAGTTGAGCAGCGCGGGAACTCCCCGCGCCATCTATCACCGGAGACCTGCTCTCGCGACAACGCCGAGAGTCCGTACGTCCTCGGCGACGGCCGCAAACGCGGGAACCAGGCACGCTCCTGTTCCCAGTCGCCGGACGCGAGCGTCGCTTGTCCTTTCGCGTGCATCCAGCCGCGCGACGTTGCCCACGGCCGCGAACGCCGGCGCCTGTGCCTTCGCCCAAGCGAAGTCGCGGGCACCGCGGATCGCTCACGCTCGGATTGCGACGCGAGCAGCGACCGCGGCCGGCTTGACCGGGCGCCCTATCCGTCGTCTGCGCGCCATCCAAGCGCTCGGCGACGGGACCGCGGAAGCCCGCTCACAACGAGGTCGTAGGAATCCTCGACCATGTCTTTGATCATCCGGTCGGGTAGGGATCCGTCGATGATCAAGGTGTTCCAGTGCCGTTTGTTCAGGTGGTAGCCAGGGAGCACCCCGGGGTGCGCCTCGCGGAGTTGTGCTGCGAGCAGCGGTTCGCACTTGACGCTGACTTGAAGCGGCTGCCGCGCGAGCCGAGACAACGCGAACATCTTGCCAGCCACCTTGAACACGGACGCCTCGGGACCAAACGGGAACGTCTCCACCGATCCGGGGAAGGCGAGACAGTGATCACGGAGCTCAGCGGCGCGCATCTCATCGAAGCGTGACGCCTCGGCTTCGCGCCTGCTTTGCTCACCATATCGCGCGCAAGTTGCGCTCCTGCTTCGCGGCGAGACCATTCGCCGGCGATGACGTCAGTCGTGGATCGCAGGGGCGGCGGAGTATTCCTCGTCGGTGACCTTCTCGCTCCAGTTGGCGGCGACGTGGTCGTTGTCGACCTCGTTGAGTGCGATGTGGACCATGAAGCGGTTCGGCGCTGCGCCGTGCCAGTGGTCCTCGTCGGGGGCGAAGAAGACGCGGTCACCGGGGCGGATGACCTCGATCGGACCGCCGCGGCGCTGGACGAGCCCGATGCCCTCCGTGACGTAGATCGTCTGGCCGAGCGGGTGCGCGTGCCACGCGGTGCGCGCGCCCGGGGTGAAGTGGACAAGGTTCGCCTGCGCCCGTCCGGGGGCGGGAGCTGCGGCGACTGAGTCGATGTACACATCTCCGGTGAACCAGTTGTCTGGGCCCTTGATGCTGGCAGGCCCGCTTCTTGTGATGTCCATGTGAGGCGAACATACAACCGTGAGACTGCGTCCGCGACTGCGGGCGCCGCGCTCGCTTCGATTCGATGGAGAGCATCTCCGCAAGGACGCGTGCTCGTGCCAGACACGCGTGATTCCTATGCCGTTCCAGGCGCAACATCGGATCGCCTTGCCCGCGAGAAATCCGCCGAGGGCGGAGAGCTGGTCAGCCGCGCCGTGCGGTGGGTTGCGCGACGCCGGTGCCCGATCCCGCTCGCTGTGGGAAGGGGACGAATGCTTGTCTTGCGAGAGTGTCGAGGTTGGAGGCCATGACGCCGCCGTCCGACACTGTGAACAGTACGTCGCCGATCACGAGCGCGCGATGAATTGGCGGTGGATAGCCGTTGACCGGGTCGTGCTCGATCCGGCCCACCTCGCTCATGCCGGAAGGTGAGATGTGGAAGCCGACCGCACCGACGAAGTTCGACTGCGAGCTGCTGGTGGTTGTGCTCGTGCCAGCCGAGCCGCCGCCACTCTGGCCGGGCGAGGGCGTTGGCGGCCCCGCTGGCGTCATTGGGTAGATCTGCACTGGCAGCACGGCGAGCTGGGTCGGTGGCCAAAACAGGAAGGCGTGGTGGTCGTAGGAGGCCTCCGAGGAAGATCCCTCACCGAGCGAGGTCCGTTGTAGGAGCTTGGGGGCGGCAGGGTCCGACACGTCGAACAGCTCGAGCTGGCTTCCCGCTGGCTCGTTGTTCGCGCCGACGTCCTGGCCGATGCCGAGCAGCAGCCCGTCGCCAACCGGCTGCAGGTAAGACGAGTATCCGGCGAGCTCCAGTTGCCCGGCGATACGCGGTGCCACTGGCGAGCTCAGGTCGATCACGTACAGCGGATCGACCTGGCGGAACGTGACGACATAGCCAGCGTTCTGGATGAAGCGCACTGAGTAGATCTGCTGCCCGGCGCCAAGGCCGGACACCTGCCCGACAGGAACTAGCACGCTGCCTCTGGTCGCAAGCACATTCACGTAGCTCTGGCTCAGAGCCTGCGGCGGCCCGGACCCCCACCAGATCGGTCGGCTCGTCGTGGCTACGCGCAGGTAGCCGTTGTACTCCGACATTGAGAACTGGTTGAGCACGAAGCCCGGGACCTCCCCACTGGCAACGTACGTCGTGTGGAGGGGATCGCTGGTGTCGAACTGATCGATCACCGTCGTCTCCGACTGCGGAATGCGGTCCACGGAGATTTGGGGATCGATCCACTTCTGGGTGGCGATGTACAGACTGTGCTGCGACCCGTACACCACCATCGCGTCGGCCATCAAGGACTCGGAGTCGGTCGCGTAGAGGCCCCGTTCAAGATCGATCGTGAGGATCGTCAGCATGCCCTCGCCAGAGAACTGCGCCGGCCGCGTGATCGTGCTGCATGGCGACACCGTGCGGGCATAGCGGCGCCCGGTGAGACGGCTGTGAAACCGCATCAGCGGCACCCATCCATTTACTCGCGCGCGCAACGCGGGGTAGACGATCGCCGCCGGCTGCGAGGAGATCACCAACCGAGCCGTTGAACCGTTCTGCCGGGCATCGACGAAGCTGCCATCGATCTCCAGCGTGCGTGTGACCTTCATCGCTGCGGGATCGTGAACGTCTATCTCGGTGACGACGGTCTGGCCGCCGTAGTAGTACGGGAACACCGCCGTCGCGGCGCGACCGCGCGACGCGACGCCCCGGCCAGCGGGCGTCTCGACGGGCACAGGGAAACCACTTGAAATCGCGATCAGGCGCCGGCCCCACAGGAGGAGCTGGGCGTTGTAGCTGGCCGTCCCGAGATCGACTGAGCCAACCAACCGCGGCGTGCTCCCTGTGGCGTCGATGGCATAGACGGTCCCCTGCGAGGCGACGAAGATCGTCGAGCCATTGGTCTTGACAATGTCTGGCTCATCGACGCCTGCCTCCTGGTTGTTGGTCGTCGAGTAGCTGGGCGTGCTCGAGGTACCCGACGAAGTCGGTGCCCCTGCGCCGGTGGGAGCACCTGTGGCCACTGGCCCCGTGGTCGGCGCGACGAGCGGCTCAGATCGACCGTGCGAGATGCGCAACCCGCGCTCCGCGTATCCCACAAGCCGGGCACAGTTCGCGAACGAGCGCAAGCGGACGCGACTGCTAGACGGATCGCGCAGTGGTCGCGCAACCGCCGCCGCCGGGCCCATCACAAGGGCTAGGGCAACGACCAGCAGCCACGGGCGCGCTCGCACACTGCGAGCGTACCCCTCCATGGAGCTGCGATCCAACCGTGGCCTGCGAACACCCCGCCGCCTACCTCCTCGCCGCAAGCATCCCGACCAGATGTTCGGCGACGCGGCGAACGAGGACGCCCGCTTTCCGCCGGAGTGTTCGCGCTGGTGACTCGTCGGCGCTGACCGTCGCTTTGCGACGGGTGGAAGCACGCGCCGCTGAACACCGGCGCTCGCGAGCATCCAGGGCTGAGCGCGGGCGCATTCCTGGTCGTGCGGCGATTTCGAGGCCTTCTCTAGGATCTGTTCGTGGACGCGACGCTTGCGATGCTCTGTCGATGAGCGAGCAGATCATCCGGGGTGCGGGGCCGTCTGGCATCGAGATCGCGTACGAGCGCTTTGGCGATCGTGACGCGCCGCCCGTGTTGTTGGTGATGGGTCTGGGGAGGCAGATGCTTGGCTGGCTCGATGAGTTCTGCTCTGCGCTCGTTGCCTGCGGACTGCACGTGATCCGATTCGACAATCGTGACGTTGGCCTATCGACGCACGTGCATGACGCGCCCCCGCCGGATGTGAGGGCGGCGCTGTCGGGCGATTCGTCGTCGGCGACTTACACGCTGTCCGACATGGCGGCCGACAGTGTTGGTCTGCTCGATGCTCTCGCGCTGGACAGCGCGCACATCGTCGGCGCTTCGATGGGCGGGATGATCGCGCAGACAATTGCGATCGAGTATCCCGACCGGGTGCGATCGCTGACGTCGATCATGTCCACGACGGGCGACGATACGGTGGGCCAGGCTACGCAGGAGGCGCTTGGTGCGCTGCTGTCCGCGCCCGCTGCCAGCCGCCAGGAGGCCGTCGATCGGACTGTGTCGACATTCCGAATCATCGGTTCGCCAGGCTTTGAGTTCGATGAGGCGGGGGTCCGCGAGCGGGCGGGGGTTGCCTATGACCGCGCTCACGACCCGCTCGGCGTGGCCCGCCAGATCGTCGCGGTCCTAGCTTCGGGGGACAGGACGGCGAGCCTGCGGTCTGTGAACTTGCCCACGCTCGTGCTCCATGGCGCCCAGGATCCGCTAATCGGCGTGAGTGGTGGCAGGGCGACCGCGGACGCAGTCCCGGACGCCGAGCTCGTTGTCTTCGATGGCATGGGGCACGATCTGCCGCGGGCGCTGTGGCCCGAGATCACGGCGCGGATCGGCGACCTCGTCCAGCGCGCCGAAGCAGGAGCGACAGCACACGACTAGCGCCCGACCAAGGCCTTCTCCTCAGCACGGCACCGCTGGTGCTCCGATTCGCCCCGAGGCGAGCGGCGACGCTCGTCCCGGGACCGGTCGGCTGCGGTGAGTCCGATAGTTTCGGGTGGTGCGGGTCAACGGCATTCACCTTGCGGTCGCCGACCACGGGCCGGCGGACGGGCCGGTCGTGGTGCTGCTCCACGGTTTTCCTGAGCTCGGGTTCTCTTGGCGCCACCAGGTCGGGCCGCTCGCGGCTGCGGGCTATCGGCTGCTCGTGCCCGATCTTCGCGGCTATGGAGGCTCGGACGCGCCGGACGCGGTCGAGGAGTACGCGATCGACGCCCTTGCGCGCGATGTGCTCGGGCTGCTCGACCACGCCGGCGCGGAGCAGGGAACGCTGATCGGGCACGACTGGGGTGCTGACGTGGCCTGGAAGACCGCATGGCTGCACCCCGACCGGGTGCGCGCGGTCGCGGGGCTTTCGGTCCCGTTCGCGCCGCGGGCTGAATTACTACCGAAACGTTGATCGCAACTGGGAACGGACCGCCCACGTGACCGAGCGGCGCATCACGCAGCCAGCGTTGTTCCTAACCGGCGAGCGAGACCCGGTCCGTCGCTTCATGCCAGCAGCGGTGATGGACGGCTGGGTGACCGACCTGCGCGTGAGCGAGGTGATCCCTGACGCCGGGCACTGGCTGCAGCAACACGCGCCCGAGGTCGTCACCGATCATTTGCTGCTCTGGCTGGATTCCACGCACTAAGCAAGGCCGATACTGACCCGGCCCGAGTCACTACCAGTCAGACGGCTCGACAATCCAGCACGCCGTTGGTGTGCCAAGCGACGCCGAGCTCGCCACGAGAAGCACCCTCCAAACTCCCACATGAGCAACCTAGTTCACCACGGATGTGATCGCGCCGGCTGATGCTCACGCAAGGCGTTCGCACCAAGTCGCGACAGTGAGGGACCGGATCCGCTCAGCTGCCGTTGGACCGACGCAGCGCCACAAAAGCCGCCGCGCCACCTGCCACCGCGAGCCCGGCGCCGCCCGCGAGGGCCAGCTTGCGGCGCGCATCCGGGAACCGGCGACGCAGGTACCACGTGCCGCCCTTCCAGACGACGTAGCCGAGGAGCTTGTAACCCATTCCGGGACCCTACCCCGGCTCGGGCCGCTCGACGCTGCCCGGAGGGCCTTCGACGCCCTCCTCGGCGTGCCTGACCCGCCAGGCCATCCGCGACTGCAGCGACCACAGCTCGATGAACCCCGGCGACGCGGCCTGGGAGAACAGCCCGCCCGACTCCGAGAAAGTCGCCAGCTGGGCGTCGTAGACGGCGTTTGGCGACTCGCGGGTGACGACTCGCGCCGAGCCCTTGTACAGCTTGACCCCGACGGTGCCGGTGACCTGCGAGTTGGCGGTCTCCATGTAGACGTCGAGGTCCTCGCGCAGCGGCTCCCACCACAGCCCGGCGTACACCAGGTAGGCCCACCGCTGGTCGAGCATCGGCTTGAGCTGGTTCTGGTGGATCGTGCCGACGAGCTTCTCGAGCTCCTGGTGGGCGAGCAGCAGGATCGCCGCGGCCGGCACCTCGTAGATGTCGCGGACCTTCAGCCCCACGATCCGGTCCTCGATGTGGTCGACGATCCCGACGCCGTGGCGCGCGCCGATCGAGGCAGCGCGCTCGAGCAGCGCCACCAAGCCCAGCCGCTCTCCGTTCAGCGCCACGGGCACGCCCCGCTCGAACGAGACGCTTACCACCTCGGGCTGATCAGGCGCCTCCTCCGGGCGCGTAACCAGCTGGAAGACGTCGTCCTCGGGCGCATGGTCGAGCTCCTCGATCCACCGCCCCTCGCTCGAGCGCCCCCAGAGGTTGTCGTCGATCGAGTACGGCGCCGCCTCGGTCCCGCCCTTCACCGGGATCCCGTGCTCGCGCGCGTAGGCGATCTCCTGATCGCGTCCCATCCGCCACTCGCGCACGGGCGCGATCACCTTCAGCTCCGGCGCGAGCGTCGCGATCGTCGCTTCGATCCGAACCTGGTCGTTGCCCTTGCCGGTGCAGCCGTGGGCGATCGTGTCACACCCCGTCTGGCGAGCGTGCTCGACCGCCAGCTTCGCGATCAGTGGACGCCCCAGCGCGGTGAACAGCGGGTAGCCGAGGCCATAGACCGCGTTGGCCTTGATCGCCGGCAGGACGTATTCCGTGGCGAAGTCCTCGCGGGCGTCGACCACGTGGCAGTCGATCGCGCCCAGCTGCAAAGCCTTGCCCTTGACCACCTCGAAGTCCTCTCCGGGCTGACCCAGATTCACGGTCAGCGCCACGACTTCGGCCCCGTAGCGGTCCTGGATCCATTTGAGCATCACGCTCGTGTCGAGGCCGCCGCTGTAGAGCAGCAGCACGCGATGGACCTCGGAGGGCTCTGCCAGGTAGGAGGCCGTCGGCTGGGCTGCGGAGTCGGTCATGCCGGCCGCGAAGGGTATTCGCCCAGCCTGCGGCGCACGTCTTCCCACAGCGTCTCGTAGGCGAGCGCGGCCCCTCCCCGTCTGGCGTACGAGGCGACGATGTCGCGCTCGAGGCCCATCCGCTCGATCTCCGCCGAGGCGGGGATCGCAGTCTCGAGCACGCCAGACCACTGCGAGCGCAGCCGCTCCATCACCTCTCGGTGAAGGCGCTTGCGCCGGTCAACCATCGAGAAGAACGCGAGGATCAGAGGGCCATCCGCTCCGCCGCCCGAACGGCCCCCGTCGAGCAGCTCATCGAGCTGCTCGAACGTCCGCGAGGACAGCGTCGCCGGGATGATCGGGACGAGCAGCGCGTCGGCGGCCTCGAACACGCTCTCGGATACGAGCGAGATGCTCGGGGGGCAGTCGAGGAACACGTAGTCGTACTCGCGGTACAGGGGTGCCAGCACCCGCGCCAGCCGCTGCGTCGGGCGCTTGAAGGCGTCGAGCGCCAGGTCCAAGTGCCGGTAGGAGAAGTCGGCCGGCAGCAGGTCGAGGCCCTCGTGGTCGGTGCCCTTGATCAGCGTCGAGACTTCGCTGCGCAGCCGCACCAGCTTGCGCCCGCCGCCGCGGATCTTCGGCTTGATCCGGAACAGGTATGTGGACGCGCCCTGCGGGTCGAGGTCCCACAGCAGCGTCTGCGCGCCGCCGCGGGCCGCCAGGTACGCGAGGTTGACCGCGGCTGAGGTCTTACCGACGCCCCCTTTGATGTTGTACGTGGCCAGAACCGTGGTCACGGGAAGGTGTCCCCCATCTGCTTGCGCTGGCGCCTGGAGGCGAACGCGCCGAACCGCCGCGCGAACGCGTCCCTGGCCGCCCGTTGATCGGCTTCCAGGCGCTGCACGAGTACCCCGACCGCCATCAACGCGGCCGGACCGTCCGCCGCCGCCGAGAGCTCGGGACCGATCAAGCGCAGCATCGCCACCTGGATCTCGCGGTCCTGGTGGCGGCCGAGAACGTCCTGGAGCCCCTTGAGTGTCCTGATCATCGGCCGCACCACTTGATCCGGATACAGCGGCGCCCCGAACAGCTCGAGCAGGTAGCGCAGCTCCTTGCCCTGCTTGCGCAGCTCGTGGTACTCATCAGGCGGGCTGAGCTCGTCGATCGCCTCGCCCATCTTCACCATCCGCCGATAGACCTTCGCGATCCGCTCACCGGCCACCGTGCCGACCGGGCGTGGCGCATACGGCCGCTCCTCGACGGGCAGCGTTTCGAGTCGATCGACGAAGTCCCCCCACCCTGCCATCACTGAGGATGTGCGCTCGGAGCGCAGGGCGCGGAGCATCCGCCGCCGGGCGGCAGAGCGGCGCTTGCGCAGCAGCGCCAGCAGCGGATCGAGGTCCGGGCGGACCTGCTCGGGCACGAGCGCGCGGAGCTCGTCGAACTCGAGCACATACACGTCGAGGTCACGCACGCCACCGGTGACCTGCTGAAGCCATCGGAACTCGGTCCGGAAATGGGCCAGCTCCTGCGCTGGGAACACGCCGCGAAGCTCGCGCTGCACAGCCCGCGAGCGGCGCACCGAGACCCGCAGGTCGTGCAGGAACTCGATGTCGATGTCGGCGATCGCGCCATCGAGGTTGGCCTGGATCACCCCGAGCAGCGCCTTCAGGACCGCGGCCGCCGCGGCGTCGGCGCGCTGTCTGCGCGCGAGCGCCAATTCGATCTTCGCCGGCGTGCCGCCGGGCCTGCCCCCGGCCGCGGTGATCGCGTCGTCGACCAGCGGCCGGTCGGCCGCCACGAAACCGAGCTCGCCGCCGAGCGCCTCGGTCACCCGCGCCAGCGCCTTGTCGTAGCCGCGCACCGGCGCGACATGCACCCGCCCTCGAAGCCTGTGGCGCCCGACCGCGGGCTGCTGGACCCGCAGCCGGACGACGGTCTTGCGCTCGCCGTCGAGCACGTCAAGCGGTCGCTCGCGGCAGTGGATTTCGATCACCGGCAGCAACGCGCGCACCTCGACCACCGCCTGCAACGCGTCGCTCAAAGGGCCCGCTTCAAGATCTCCGGCGAGAAACGGCCGCGCCGGTTTGCGCAGCTGCGCCCGGGCCCTGACGCGGTCGCTGGCGCGCTCGATCAGCGCCAGCTGACCGTCCTCCCACACAGCCATCAGACCCGCGGCGTGCAGGAGACCGTCGAAGGTGTCGTAGTAGGCGCGGTCGCTCACGCACAGCCTGCCGTCTCGCACCTCGAGCAGCTCCGCGAGCGCCCGGCTGGCGGCCGCCGGCGTGATCCCGTCCGCCAGCAGGTAGTCGGCCACTACGCAAGCGCCCCCAGTCGGACCAGCGCGTCGTCGATCTCCGCTTCGGAGACGACCAGCGGAGGTTCCAGGCGAATCGTCGCGGGGCCGGTAGCGTTCACCACCAGCCGCTGCTCGAGCAGCGCCCGTCGGGCCAGCTCGGGGCCCGCGAGATCGTCTCGCAGGTCGATCGCAAGCATCAGCCCGCGGCCGCGGACCGCCGTCACGTAGGGCAGCTGCGAAAGGCCGGCGGCGAACCGCTCTCCGAGCGCCTGCACGCGCTGCAGCAGTTCCGGATCGGAGCAGATCTCGAGCGCGACCAGCGCGGCGCGAGCCACCAGCGGACCGCCTGCGAACGTGGAGCCGTGATCGCCTGGCCGCAGCACGTCGGCGAGGCGCTCGCCGGTGATCAGCGCGCCGATCGGCAGCCCGCCGCCGAGTGCCTTGGCGCTCGTGATCGCGTCGGGAACCACGCCGCTCTGCTCGTAGGCCCACAGCGTGCCGGTGCGGCCCATCCCCGTCTGAATCTCGTCGAACACGAGCGCGGCCCCGTTCCGGTCGCAGGCCTCGCGGGCGGCGTGCAGCAGCTCGTCGGAGAGCACATTGATGCCGGTCTCTCCCTGGATCGGCTCGAGCAGCACCGCGGCGGTCTCGGAATCGACCGCCGCGGCGATCGCGCCGGGGTCCTTGGGGACGACTACGAACCCCGGTACCAGCGGTGCGAACGGCGCCTGCTTGGCTTCCTGCGGGGTCGCCGACAGCGCACCGTACGTGCGCCCGTGGAAGGCGTCCTGGAGAACCACCAGCTTCCCGCCTGGACGGGCGCGGCGGACCAGCTTGATCGCCGCCTCGATCGCCTCGGCACCCGAGTTGGTGAGGAACACCTTCCCGCCGAGCGAGCTCTCGGAGAGCCGGGCGGACAGTCGCAGCGCCGGCTCGGTGTAATAGAGGTTGGTGGCGTGCGTCAGGCAGCCGACCTGCTCGCGCACCGCCTCGACCACGCGCGGGTGGCAGTGGCCGACGTTGAGCACCGAGATCCCGGCGAGGAAGTCGAGGTACTCGTTTCCGTGCTCATCCCACAGCCGCACGCCCGAGCCGCGCACGAACTGGACCGGGTTGCGCGCGTAGGTGGGGATCGCGTAGTTGCGCTCTAGCTCCTGGAGCTGCTCGAGGGTCGCCCCGGTACTGATCGTCGACTCGCTCATCCGGAGGGCCCGATCTTCGTGCCCTGCCCGGCGTCGGTGAACAGCTCGAGCAGCAGCGAGTGCGGCACGCGGCCGTCGACGATGTGGGCGTAGGAGACGCCGCCGTGGATCGCGTCGAGGCAGGCTTGGAGCTTGGGCCGCATCCCCCCCGAGACCCCCGCGAGCGAGGCCTCGACCAGCTCGGCGCCCGCTTCAGATACCACGCTCCCGGGGTCCGCCGGATCACGCAGCCAGCCTGGCACGTCGGTCAGGAACATGATCTTGTAAGCCCCGAGCGCCCGCGCGACGGCTCCGGCCGCCTCGTCGGCGTTGATGTTGTACGAGTTGCCCTCGCGGTCGGCGCCGACGCTCGCGACCACCGGGATGTAGGCCTCGGCGATCCGGTTGAGCAGGTCCACATCGACGCGCTCGATCCGGCCGACGAAGCCGATGTCCTTGCCGCTGGGCGAGGACTGACGGGCAGCGCGGAACAGCAGGCCGTCGTCACCGCAGATCCCCACCGCCGGCTGGCCGTGGCGGTTGATCAGCAGCACGATGTCCTTGTTGACCTTGCCCACCAGCACCATCTTCGCGATCTCGACCGTCGCGGCATCCGACACGCGCAGCCCGTCAACGAACTCGACCGGCAGGTTGAGGCGCTCCATGTAGCTGGTGATCTCGGGGCCGCCGCCGTGAACGACGACCGGGTTCATGCCCACGTACTTGAGCAGCACGACGTCGCGCGCGAACTCCTCCTTCAGCACCGGGTCCCTCATCGCCGCGCCGCCGTACTTGATCACGACCGTCTTGCCGTGAAATTCACGGATGTACGGCAGCGCCTCGAGCAGCGTGGCGATGTCTCGTGTGGGCATCAGTGACCGCCTAGGTCGTGTAGTCGGCGTTGATCGTGATGTACTCGTGGCCGAGATCTGAGAAGAACAGCTCCGCCTCGGGGCCTTCCCCGGGGAGACCGATCTCGTACTCGACCTCGTCTTGCTGCACGGCGGCCTTCAGCGCCGCGGCGTCGTGAGGCACGTAGGCGCCGCGCGCGCAGACCTGCACGCCCTCGATCGCGATATCCAGCGCCAGCGGAGCGGTGCCGGGCATCGCCATCCCCACTGCCTGGACGATCCGCCCCCAGTTCGGATCGCCTCCATGGAGGGCGGTCTTGACCAATGATGAATTGCCGACCGTGCGGGCGACGCGGTCGACCGCGTCGGGGTCGCCGCCGTGCACGATCAGCCGGCCCACCCGACGGGCGCCCTCGCCGTCGCGCACGATCTCGAGCGCGAGCTGGCGCAGCACCGCGTCGAGTGCCTCGCCGAACCGCAGCTCGTCGTCGGTCTCGGGCTCGACCCGGACGCCTGAGGAGCCGCTGCACTGGAGGATCACGGTGTCGCTGGTGGACAGCTGGCCATCGACGCTGACCCGCTCGAACGAGCGCTTGACGGTCACCCCCAGCAGCAGGTCGCAGGTCTCCGGGGACAGCGCCGCGTCGCTCTGGACGAAGCACAGCAGCGTCGCGAACCCCGGTGAGATCATCCCCGCGCCCTTGGCCTGCGCGGTCAGGCGCACGGTGCCGCCGCTCAGTTGGACCTCCAGGCAGGCGCGCTTGGCGAACGCGTCGGTCGTCTTGATCGCCTCCGCAAAATCGAGCTCGCCGTCCCCGCGCAGCTGGTGCGAGACCGCCGCGATCCCACGGGTAACGATGTCCATCGGCATCGGAACGCCGATCACGCCCGTGGAGGCGACCGCGACCGCGTTCTCCGAGCCCACTCCGCAGGCGAGCGCGGCCGAGCCCTGCATCCGCGCGGCGTCCTCGAGCCCGGGAAGGCCGGTGGCGGCGTTCGCGTTGCCCGAGTTGACGATGACCGCACGGATCCCCTGAAGGTTGCAGCGATCCAGGCACAGCAGCACCGGCGCTGACTGCGTGCCCGAGCGGGTGAAGCGTGCCGCGCTGCTGGTGGCGGATGCGTCGGAGACGAGCAGCCCGAGGTCGAGCGCGCCCGTATCCTTGATCCCAGAGGCCACGCCGGCGGCGCAGAAGCCCTGCGGGAGCCCGCCGCCGAGCTCGGTGACGTGCGCGGGCGCCTCGACCCACCTGGAACGGAAGAACGTCGCCGTGCCGGTCACGCGCACCTCCGCTCGCCGTCCGGGCTCGCCAATATGGAGGGCGGGTGAGTCATCCGGCTGAGATCCCCTCGCCCTCCGGCAGCCCAAACATCAGGTTGAGGTTCTGTACCGCCTGCGAGGCGGCGCCCTTCCAGAGGTTGTCGATGGCGCCGAACACGATCACCCGACCGGTCCGGGCGTCGCGGTGAACCGAGATCCGGCAGATGTTCGTCTCACGCACCTCGCGAACTCCCGGCGGCGATGGACTCAGCTCGACGAACGGTTCGTCGGCATACGCCGCGGCGTAGAGCTGGTCGAGATCGACGTCGTCAAGTGCGCCGTCCGAGGTCACGTAGCAGGAGACGAGCTCGCCCTGATCCAGGGGCAGCAGATGCGGTGTGAAGGTGATCGGCACGTCGGCGCCGAGCACGGCCAGCTCCTGCTCGATCTCGGGTGTGTGGCGGTGGCGGGGGACTCCGTAGGCGGCGACGTTCTCGTCGACCGAGACGAAGTGGGTCTTCTCGCTCGCGGCGCGCCCGGCGCCCGAGACGCCCGACTTGGCATCGACCACCAGGTCTTCGATCGCCCCCTCCCGCGCCAGCGGCGCGAGCGCCAGCAGCGTCGCGGTCGGATAGCAGCCCGGGTTGGCGATCAGGTCGGCGTCGCGGATCTGTTCGCGGTAGAGCTCTGGCAGCCCGTATGCCGCGCGCTCGAGCAGCTCGGGCGCGGGGTGCTCGCGGTACCACGCCTCGTACGTGTCGGGGTCACGCAAGCGGAAGTCCGCGGATAAGTCGACGACCTTCATGCCACGCGCCAGCAGTTCCTTGACGAGCGGCGCCGCCGCCCCGTGGGGGTAGGCGACGACAGCAGCCTCCACCTCCGAGTGGCGCTCGAGGTCGAGCTCCTCGAGCACCATCGGCACGCGGTGATAGGGGTAAAGGTCGTCGAGCCGGCGGCCCACGTCGCTGCGCGCCGTCACCGCTTTCAGCTCGAACGACGGGTGCCTGAACAACAGGCGCGCGGCCAGCGCGCCAGTAAAACCTGCCCCTCCGAACACGGCGACGCTATGAGGCACGAACCCTCCCTGAGAGCTCCTGGGCGAGCGCGCTGGTGATCTGCTCGCGCTTGCGCGCGACCTCCTCGTCGGTCAGCGTCCGGTCGGGCGCGCGGTAGCTCAGCCGCAGCGCCAGCGAGACGTTGCCCTCCCCCAGGCGCTCGGGGTCGCGGTAGACGTCGAACACCTCGGCGCTCCAGACCAGCGGCGCGCCGCTGCGGCGAACGATCTCGATCACCTGCGCGGCGCTGGTTTCGTCGGGCACCACGACCGCGATGTCCTCACGGACCTCCGGGAAGCCGGTCACATCCTCATACAGGGCGGTCGGCGGCTCGGGGACCGCTTCGAGGTCGAGCTCGAATGCCGCCACGGTTCCGTCCAGCTCCCATTCGGCGGCGACCAGCGGGTGGATCTCCCCGAGCCACCCCGCGGGCTCCCCCTCGACCAGGATCCGCGCGGCCCTGCCGGGGTGAAGGAAGGGCTCGCTCGTGCGCTCCACACTCCAGCCGGCACGCAGCCCTTCGAGCAGCCCCTGGAGGATTCCCTTGGCGGCGAAGAAGTCGGCCGGCGGGGGCTCGGGGTCGCGCCAGCTCGGCGGCCTGACCGAGCCGGTGACGAGCGCCGCGACGTGGTAGGGCTCGCGCGGCAGGTGCTGCTTGTCGGTGGGAAGGAACACCGCGCCGGCCTCGAACAGGCGCAACCTGCCCGCCCCGCGCGAGCGGTTGTGGCCGGCGGTGTCGAGCAGCGAGCCGAGCAGCGTCGTGCGCAGCCGCGACTGGTCGATCGAAAGTGGGTTCTCGAGCTCGACCGCGTTGCGCAGCTCGTGGCCCTCGGGCAGCTTTAGACGGTCGGCGAGGTCGGGCCCGGTAAAGCTCCAGCCCACGACCTCGTGCAGCCCCTGGGCCGCGAGCGCGTCGGCGGCATTCCGGCGCAGCCGCTGGCGCGGCGTCAGCCGGCCGTCGGCGCCGTGGCGGGAGGGGAGCGTCGCCGGCAGATCCTCGAGCGCTCCGAGGCGAGCGACTTCCTCGATCACGTCCGCCTCGCGCTGAATGTCGCCGCGGCGGAACGGGGGCGGCTTCACGTCGAGGCCGTCGGGGGCGTCCTCGGTCGCGAACTCGAGCGCTTCGAGGATCTGGCGCTCGCGCTCGCGCGCGATCGGGATCCCGAGCAGCCCTTCCACGCGCGCGTCGCGCAGGCGGATCGTCGGCGGCTCGGGCCCGGGCCCGCCGATGTCGATCGTCCCGGGCTTCACGCTCGCCCCGCAGAGCTCGATCATCAGCCTGGTCGCGACCACCTGGGCCTCGATCGCCTGCTCGGGCTGGAGCTGCTTCTCAAACCGCGAGGAGGCCTCGCTTCGCAGCCCCAGCTTCAGCGAGGTGCGGTGGATGTTGGGCCCGTTCCAGTTGGCGACCTCCATCAGCACGCGGGTCGTGTCCGGTTCGACCTCCGAGCGCGCGCCGCCCATCACTCCCGCGATCGAGGTCGGCCCATCGGCGTCGGCGATCAGCACCATCTCGTCGTCGAGCGTGCGGGCCTGGCCGTCGAGCGTCTGGATCTGCTCGCCGGGGTGCGCGCGGCGGACCGTCAGCGCTGCCCCCGCCACCCGGTCGAGGTCGAACGCGTGCAGCGGCTGGCTCGTCAGCAGCATCACGTAGTTGGTGATGTCGACCACGTTGGAGATCGGTCGCTGTCCGGCCGCCATCAGCCGCGCCTTCAGCCACGGAGGGCTCGGCTTGATCTCGACGTTCTCGAAGATCCGGGCCGTGAATCGAGGGCACAGGTCCGGGGACTCAACCGTGATCCTGACGCCCTCGAGCTCGCCTTCGGTTCCTGGATCATCCACCCAGGGCGGGCTTGCGAGCGGCTTTCCGGTGGCCGCGTGGACCTCGCGGGCCACGCCATAGATTCCGAGGCAGTCGGGCCGGTTGGGAGTGACCTCGAGCACCAGCACGTCGGTCGCGATCTCCAGCACCTGCTGCAGCGGGGTGCCCGGCTGGGTGCCGTTTCGATCCAGCTCCAGGATCCCGGCGTGCTCGGTCCCGATCGCGAGCTCGTCCTCTGCGAGGATCATCCCGTCTGACTCGACGCCTCGGAGTTTGGCCTTCTTGAGCTTCGTGCCGTCGGGCATCACCGCGCCGGGCTTGGCGACCGCGACCGTCTGCCCGGCGGCGACGTTCGGCGCGCCGCATACGATCTGGCGCGGTTGCGGGTCCCCGACGTCGACCAGGCACACGCTCAGGCGATCGGCTTCGGGGTGCTTGGAGACCTCCAGTACCCGGCCGACGACGAAGTTCTGAAGCGTGCCGACGCCGTGGCGCTCGACCCGCTCGACCTCGGTGCCGGTCATCGCCAGGCGCTCGGCTAGCTTGGCCGCGTCCAGCGCCGGCGCGCAGTACTCGTGCAGCCATGTGAGCGGGACGCGCATCAGCCGAACTGCTCGAGGAAGCGGACGTCGTTGTCATACAGCAGGCGCAGGTCCGGGACCCCATGCTTGAGCATCGCGATCCGTTCGATCCCCATCCCGAACGCGAATCCCTGCACCTGCTCGGGGTCATAGCCGTGCTCGCGCACGTGCTCGAACACGCTCGGGTCGACCATCCCCGCTCCGAGGATCTCGATCCAGGCGGTGCCCTTGCACAGCGGGCAGCGCCGGCCGACCACGGGCTCGCTGCCGCTCGCCCGCGGTGCCCCGGTGAAGCCGTCGGTGCAGTTGAAGCACGAGACGTCGACCTCGACGCTCGGCTCGGTGAACGGGAAGAAGTGCGGGCGCATCCGCACCCGGCGCTCGTCGCCGAAGATCGCGCGCGCGAACGTCAGCAGCGTCCCCTGGAGGTCGGCGAGCGTCACGTCGACGTCGACCGCGAGCCCCTCGAGCTGGTGGAACTGCGGTGTGTGGGTCGCGTCGTTGTCGGGGCGGTACACCCGACCGGGCATGATGATGTAGATCGGTGGAGGCTGGCGCTCCATCGCACGGATCTGCACAGGCGAGGTGTGCACGCGCAGCAGCTTCGTGTCGGGGCTGAACAGGTCCTCGACGGGCTTGACATAGAACGTGTCGGTCATCAGCCGCGAAGGGTGCGTGACCGGCGTGTTCAGGGCGTCGAAGTTGTAGTAGGCGGTCTCGACCTCCGGGCCCTCGGCGATGCTGAAGCCGAGGCCGATGAACACGTCCTCGATCTCGCGGCGCGTCTGGGTGATCAGGTGCAGGCGCCCGGTGGCGGGCAGCGGGTCGGCCGGGAGCGTGACGTCGACGCCGTCCCGCTGCAGGCGCTGCTGCAGCTCCTGCGCCGCGAGCTCTCCCTCGCGCTGCTCGAACAGCGCCTCGAGCGCCTGGCGTGCCTGATTGGCGGCCTTGCCGGTGGCAGCCCGCTCCTGCGGTGGCAGCTCGGCCACCGTTCTGAGCAGGTTCGGCAGCTCGGCCTTGCGGCCGAGGTAGCGGATCCGCTGCTCCTCGAGCGCCTGCGTGTCATTGGCGGAGGCGATCGCCTGCTCGGCTTCCCGTTTGATCTGCCCGATCCGCCCGCTCATGTCAGTGCCCTCGATCTGATCGGTCATCCGCGCGCCATCCTAGTTCGGAGCTCGTACAACGCGATCGTGGCCGCCATCGCGGCGTTGAGCGACTGCGTCTCGATCGGGATGTGGGCGACGTGGTCGGCCTGCTGCACGAGCTCCTCGGGGAGCCCGTCGCGCTCGGCGCCGATCATCAGCGTGATCATTGGTGTGGCCGAGGCGATCGCGGGCGGGTCTGCGGTGCCTTCCGAGGGAACCGTCGCCTTTAGTTCCCCAGGGGTGGGCGAAAAAGGCATCACTTCGGCCAGCGGCGGTCCGGCGCCGGGTACCAAGGCGATCTTCGCGCCGGGGAGCTCGCCCACGCTCCCGGCCTGTGCGAGCGCTACGGCGAACACCGCCCCCATGCTCGCCCGCACCGCCTTGGGGCTGAACGGGTCGGCCGTCCCCGGCCCGAGCGCCACCGAGGAAGCGCCGAACGCCTGCGCGCTTCGCAGGATCGTGCCGACGTTGCCCGGATCCTGGAGCCCGTGTAGATACACGCACAAAGGCCCGAGCGGCTGCTCAGCCCAGCGCTCCTCGTAGACCGCGAGCGTGCGCGTGCCCGATCCGAGCCCGGAGGCCGACGCGAGCAGGTCCACCTCGACCTCCACTCCGGCCAGGCCGCTGCCTGCCGCGCAGTAGCGCTCGACCGCCGGCCACCCGGCGGCGTCCGCCGCCGCGAGCAGGTCCTCGCCCTCGGCGACGAAGCGGTGCGAGCGCTCGCGCCAGCGCCGCCGCTGGCGGAGCTTGCGGATCTCCTTGAGCTTCTGGTTGTGGTGGCTGGTGATGGTCATCGTCTAGAAACAAAAAGGGCGCCCTCCTGGTGGAGCGGCGCCCGTTGGTGGTGCTGGTGGTTCGGCTCTTGCTCAGCCGGTCGCCAGCGCCTCGCGGGCGCGCTCGGCAAACCGCCGGAAGGTGCTGGCGTCACGGACGGCGATGTCCGCGAGGATCTTGCGGTCGAGCTCGACGCCCGCGAGCTGCAGACCGTGCATGAACTGCGAGTAGGACATCTGGTTCTGGCGCGCTGCGGCGTTGATCCGCGTGATCCACAGGCGGCGGAAGTCGCGCTTGCGGTTGCGCCGGTCGCGGTAGCGGTACTGATCGGCCTTGAGCACGGCCTCCTTCGCGACCCGGTAGTGCCGGCTCGCGTCGCCGCGGTAGCCCTTGGCCATCTCGAGCGTCGCGCGACGCTTCTTACGCGCGTGTACTGAACGCTTGACCCTGGTCACTTGCCGCTCCTGTGGGAGACGCCGAGCAGGATCTTGACGCGCTTCTCGTCGTGCTTGGCGATCACGGCCGGCTCGGCGAGACGCCGCTTGCGCTTGGGCGACTTCTTCTCGAGGATGTGGCTCGAGAACGCGCTGCGCCCACGCACCTTTCCGGTGGCGGTCACCTTGAAGCGCTTCTTGGCGCCGGAATGGGTCTTCATCTTCGGCACAGCGCCGCCTAGTAAAGCAGAAGGTCAGCGGCTCGAACGTGCGTCGAGCGTTTCAAGAGCCTCGGCCGGCGAAGCTTTAGGCCGCGGCGTCAGTCGAAGCGGGCGACGGTTGCTTGTCGGCTTCGACCGGTCGCCCGGCGTTTCCGTTGCTCGCCTCCGGCGCTTCGCCGTCGGCCGAGGACTCGGCACCGTCGGCCGCGACGGCGTCCTTCTCGGACTCGTTGGCGGCACGCTGAGCCTTCTTGGCTCGGCTCTCGGGCTTCTTGTCGCTATCGGGCTTCTCGGTGACCGCGGCGGCGGCCTCCTCGCCGCCACCGTCCGCGGCGGCGTTCTCGCTCTCGCCGTTGCCGCTCGTCTCTGCGTCCTCGGTCTTCTCCCCTGCAAACGCGGCCTTCGACGGGCCGAGCATCATCGTCATGTTGCGCCCGTCCTGGAGCGGGGATTGCTCGATCACGCCGATGTCCGACAGGTCTTCCGCCAAGCGGTCGAGCAGCGCGGTGCCGCGCTCGGGGTGGGTCACCTCGCGGCCGCGGAACATGATCGTGATCTTGACCTTGTCCTTGCCACGCAGGAAGCGGCGAACGTGCCCCTTCTTGGTTTCATAGTCGTTCTGGGCGATCTTGGGGCGGAACTTGATCTCGCGGATCGTGATCTGCTGCTGGTGCTTGCGGGCGGCCTTCTGCTTCTGGGCCTGCTCGTACTTGTACTTGGAGTAGTCGAGCACGCGACAGACCGGCGGCCGTGCCTCCGGCGCCACCTCGACCAGGTCGAGATCGCGCTCCTGCGCATAGCGGAGCGCCTCGTCTGTCTTGATCACCCCGATCTGATTCCCGTCCTCGCCAATCAGGCGGACTTCGGGTACCCGAATCCGTTCGTTGACCCGAGTCAGGTCCCGCTCCGGGGGTCGCCGGTCGAACTTCTTGGGGACCGCCACTAGCTGCGGTTACGGCCTGGAGTCAAGCGGCGCCGGGCCGTGTGTGGTGAAAATCTTGGATCAACACTGTCGAGTATAGCGGCGGTATTACCCCAGCGAGCGACTTTCAACCCGGCTTTGGAGGCGCTTGATGAACGCCTCCACGCCGACGGAGCCCTGGTCGCCGTGGCGGTGCTCCCGGACCCCGACCTCGTTGGCTTCCTGCTCCCGGTCGCCGACCACGAGCATGTAGGGAATCTTGCGCAACTCGGCGTCGCGGATCTTGCGCGCGACGGATTCGCCGCGCGAGTCGACCTCTACCCGGAGCCCGGCTTCGACGAGCCGGCCGGCAACCGCCGCGGCGTACTCGAGATGGCGATCGGAGATCGGCAGGACGATCGCCTGCACCGGCGCGAGCCACACAGGCAGCTCGCCTTCGAGGTGCTCGAGCAGGATCCCGATGAACCGCTCGTATGAGCCCATCAGCGCCCGGTGGATCATCACCGGGCGGTGCTCGGCGTTATCGGCGCCGCTGTAGACGAGATCGAACCGCCCGGGCATGTTGTAGTCGAGCTGGACGGTGCCCAGCTGCCACGAGCGCCCCAGCGAGTCGGTCATGTGCATGTCGATCTTCGGCCCGTAGAACGCGCCGTCACCCTCGTTGAGTTCATAGCTCAGGCCCTGGCTGTCGAGCGCGTTTCGAAGCGCAGCCTCGCTTGTATCCCACAACGCGTCGTCGCCGATCCGATGCTCGGGCCGGGTCGAGAGCTCGAGCCGGACGTCGAGGCCGAAGATCGCGTAAGTGGCGAACGCGAACTCCATACAGCCAGCTACTTCGGCCTGAATCTGCTCCTCGGTGCAGAAGATGTGGGCGTCGTCTTGGGCGAAGTGGCGCACTCGCAGCAGGCCGTGGAGCGTCCCGCTCGGCTCACGGCGATGGAGCAGGCCCGGCTCGGAGTAGCGGACCGGCAGCTCGCGGTAGGAATGGCGGGTGAGCGAGAACAGCTGGCAGTGGCCCGGACAGTTCATCGGCTTGAGTGCCATCGCCCGGTCCTCGTACTCGGTCACGAACATGTTGTCTCGGAACTTGTCCCAGTGGCCCGAGGTTTTCCACAGCGAGCTGTCGTACAGCTGCGGGGTCTTGACCTCGGTGTAGCCGCGCTCGCGACCCATCTCGCGCGACAGCGCGACCAGCGAGTTGAACACCTCGGTGCCGAGCGGCAACCAGAACGCTGAACCCGGCGAGACCTCGGAGAAGGTGAACAGCCCAAGCTCGGGGCCGAGCTTGCGGTGGTCATTCGCGCGTGCCCTCTCGATTCGCTCGATCTGCTGCTCGAGCTCGGCGTTTGAGAAGAACGCTGTTCCATATACGCGCGTGAGCATCGGCTTGGTGGCATCGCCGCGCCAGTACGCCCCGGCGACCGACTGGAGCTTGAACGCCTTGATCCGCTTCGTCGAAGGAGCGTGCGGGCCCCTGCAGAGGTCGGTGAACGGACCGTTGGTATAGAGCGAGACGGTGTCGATTCCCTGGTCGCGAACGAGGTCCTCGATCAGCTGGACCTTGTAGTCCTGCCCCTCATCGCGAAAGCGCTCGAGCGCTTTCGCGATGAGGGGCAGGACTACAAGGTCCAGC
>CABDYZ010000099.1_pt1 | contig 20698 bp, 20 predicted proteins | sample 3132061 | NCBI WGS metagenome assembly CABDYZ01 (sample SAMEA5534339, study PRJEB31848) | metagenome | biome: tundra; feature: field; material: soil | place: USA | collected 2013-05 | depth 0.45 m
CCCTTAAACTAAACCCGTGTGACTGACGACGACGCGATCGGGGAGATCCTCGTCCCTGCCGAGGACCTCGAGCGCCGAGTCCGCGAGCTGGCCGTGGAGATCTCGCGGGACTACACCGGCAAGGACCTGCTGCTGGTCGGCGTGCTGAAGGGCGCCGTGTTCTTCCTCTCCGACCTGATGCGCCAGCTCGAGATACCGGTCGAGGTCGACTTCATGGCCGTCGCCTCGTACGGCTCTGCGACCAAGTCCTCCGGAGTGGTGCGGATCCTCAAGGACCTCGACGCGGCGATCGACGACCGAGACGTGCTGATCGTCGAGGACATCGTCGACTCCGGGCTGACGCTCCAGTACCTGATGCGCAACCTGGCCGGGCGCAACCCACGCTCGCTGGAGGTTTGTGCGCTGCTGATCAAGCCCGAGCGCCAGAAGGTCGAGCTGCCGACGCGATACGTTGGGTTTGAGATCCCGAACCGGTTCGCGATCGGGTACGGACTCGACCATGCCGAGCGCTACCGCAACTTGCCCTACGTAGCCGCGTTGAAACAGTGAACGGCCGGCTGCAGCCTGGCCGGCTGCCCAAATCCAGCTGCTAGGCTTGATAATTCGCTGATCGGCTCCCTGGCCACTCGCGCGAGATCCCATTATGAGCAGGTTCTTCAAGAGCGCCGCATTCCCGATCCTGATCGTGGTCGTGCTCGCGTTCTTCGCCCAGAAGCTGATCGGGACCTCGACCAAGTCGCCGAGTTTCACGTTCGGGAACCTGGTCAGCCAGATTGACACCGGTCAGGTCAAGAGCCTCACGCTCGACCAGAAGGCCAACAGCGCCTCGGTCACGCTGCTACCGCAGTACGGCAGCCAGAAGTACTCGGTCGGGTACCCGGACAGCTACGCGCCGAGGCTGATCAACGACGCGCTCAAGTACGACGGCGCGTCCGCCGTCAACGTCCAGAGCAAGTCGAGCAATGGCTGGCTGTCGCTGCTGACCTACATCCTGCCGTTCGTGATCTTCATCGGCTTCTGGATCTTCCTGATGAACCAGGTCCAGGGCGGCGGCTCGAAGGTGATGTCGTTCGGGAAGTCGCGCGCGAAGCGAATGTCGGTGGACTCGCCGAAGATCACCTTCCGCGACGTGGCGGGAGTGGACGAGGCGGTCGAGGAGCTGCACGAGATCAAGGAGTTCCTCGAGAACCCCAAGAAATTCCAGGCCCTGGGGGCCCGGATTCCCAAGGGCGTGCTGCTGTACGGGCCGCCGGGCACGGGCAAGACGCTGCTCGCTCGCGCGGTCGCGGGCGAGGCCGGCGTGCCGTTCTTCTCGATCTCCGGGTCTGACTTCGTCGAGATGTTCGTCGGGGTTGGCGCCTCGCGCGTGCGCGACCTGTTCGAGCAGGCGAAGCAGAACTCCCCCTGCATCATCTTCATGGACGAGATCGACGCCGTCGGGCGACATCGCGGCGCGGGCCTCGGCGGCGGCCACGACGAGCGCGAGCAGACGCTCAACCAGCTGCTGGTCGAGATGGACGGCTTCGAGATGAAGGACAACATCATCTTGATCGCCGCCACCAACCGGCCCGACATCCTCGACCCGGCGCTGCTGCGCCCCGGGCGCTTCGACCGTCAGATCGTGGTCGACCGGCCAGACCGCCTCGGTCGCAGGAAGATCCTCGAGGTGCACACGCGCGGCAAGCCGCTCGGTCGCGAGATCGAGGTAGACGTCCTGGCTGGGCAAACTCCTGGGTTCACCGGCGCCGACCTCTCGAATCTCGTCAACGAGGCCGCGCTGCTGGCCGCCCGCACCGGCAAGCGCGAGATCACGCAGGTGGAGCTCGAGGAAGGGATCATGCGCGTGATCGCGGGTCCCGAGAAGAAGACCCGCGTGATGAGCGAGAAGGAACGGCGGATCACCGCGTACCACGAGATGGGCCACGCGATCGTCGGTCACTACCTGCCCAACAGCGATCCGATCCACAAGATCTCAGTCGTTTCCCGCGGCCAGGCGCTCGGCTACACGATCGCGCTGCCGGGCGAGGACAGGTTCCTGACCACGCGCGCGGAGCTGCAGGACACGTTGGCGATGACGCTCGGAGGTCGCGCCGCCGAGGAGATCGTCTTCGGCGAGGTCACCACCGGCGCCGCGAACGACTTGGAGAAGGTGACGGCGACCGCCAAGCAGATGGTGATGCGCTTCGGGATGTCCGAGAAGCTCGGGCCGCGGGTGTTCGGCCACGACCACGGTCAGCCGTTCCTCGGTCGCGAGTTCTCCGCCGAGCCCGACTACTCGGACGAGATCGCACGCGAGATCGACGACGAGATCCGGCGGATCGTCGAGGCCGCGCACGTCCAGGCCAAGGACATCCTGAACCAGTACCGCGCCTCGCTGGAGAAGCTCTCCGAGGTGCTCGTCAAGCGCGAGACGCTCGAGAAGGAGCAGTTCGAAGCGCTGCTCGGCGGCGGCACCGAGGAAGACGTCTTCGGCGCCGAGGTGCCACCCCCGCCGGAGCTCCCGGTCCCGCCGTCGGCGGGCGCCGAGCGTGTTCCCGGGCGCGACGGACCGCGGCCGCTACCGCGGCCGGGCCTCGCTGGCGGGACTGCTGAGTAGCTTCGCGTCGCTGACCCGAGCGTGCGTGCTCGGTCAGCGTGAGCGTGATCGAAAAGCGTTCACTATCAACGCAAATCGATCACGGTAACCGTCAACGCGCGCTGTGCAGATACCGGCTCACGTCGCTGGCGCCGTCGTATCGCGTCGTCGGTAGCGGCGGGTTTAAGCCGGCGGTGTGGCAGCGGCTGAAGTCGAAGTAGTCGATCATCGCGTCCGCGTTCGCGTCACGGAAGGTCATCGCCGGCAGGTTCCACCGGATTGCGGCCCCGCCGGCGGCTGCCCGCGGCAGCGTGCGGCGGTCAGCCCGGCGCCGGACAACGGTGAGCCGGGCATGTTCGGGACACTATGGAGATGCACCCCGGGACCAACGACCCGAACAGCGATCGAGGGTTCTCGCCGGGCCGACTGGTGCTCGCGGCGACCCGGCTGTGGCTGCCGGTCGCAATCGCGCTGGTGGGAGTCGCGGGGATCGTGATCGGGCACGGGCACTCCGGAGCCGCGGGGGCCGGGGTCGGCCTGATCATCGTCGGGCTGATCGTGTGGATGATCAACTGGATGTTCAGGCTGAGCGTGGCCAGCAACCGCGATCGCGACGATGAGGAGGAAGCGCGCCGATACTTCGACCGCCATGGACGCTGGCCCGGGGAGGATCAGTGACGGCGCAGAGCGTGCCGGGCGCGGCCTTTTCCCTGATGGGGGTGGTCAACGTCACGCCCGACTCGTTCTCCGACGGCGGCCTGTACCTCGATCCGGCTGCAGCGATCGAGCACGGGCTGATGCTCGAGGCGGAGGGCGCGGCGATCCTCGACGTCGGTGGTGAGTCGACGCGCCCCGGGGCGGACGCGGTGCCGACCGCCGAGGAGCTAAGGCGGGTGCTACCGGTGATCGAGGGCCTGGCGTCGGGCGGGGCGAGTGCGCAGCTGTCGGTCGACACCTCAAAGGCGACGGTCGCGGCGGCCGCGCTTGCGGCCGGGGCGACGCTGGTCAACGACGTCACCGCGCTGCGGGGCGACGCCGAGATGGCGGGCGTGATCGCCGGCTCCGGCGCGGACTGCTGCCTGATGCACATGCTCGGCGATCCGCGCACGATGCAGCTCGACCCGCGCTACGACGACGTCGTCGCCGAGGTGAAGGCGTTCCTCGAGGAGCGGATCGCGTTCGCCGTCGCGGCGGGCATCGAAGAGCAGCGGATCCTGCTCGACCCGGGGATCGGATTCGGCAAGACCGTCGAGCACAACCTCGAGCTGCTTCGGCGCGTCGACGAGCTGGTCGCGCTCGGGCGCCCGGTGGTGATCGGCACGTCGCGCAAGGGGTTCCTGGGCCGGCTCACGGGTCGTGACATCGATGGGCGCCTGGCAGCGACGATCGCCTCGTGCGTGGTCGCGTACGAGCGCGGAGCGCGAGTGTTCCGCGTCCACGACGTCGCGCCCGTCCGTGACGCGCTCACGGTGGCTGCTGCTACGGTCGCGCCATGGACGACGAGGCCGACGAGTTCGATGGGGTAGACGAGGACGACGAGGACAACGGCCATCCCGAGCCGGAGGTCACGATCGAGATCAGCGGCCTGTCGCTGTTCACGCACGTGGGAGTCACGGAGGCCGAGCGGGAAGTCGGCCAGCGGCTGCTGCTCGATCTGCGGGTAGACGTCGGCGAAGTCGACGCCACCGTGACCGACCGGATCGAGGACACGGTCGACTACTCGGAGGTCTGCCAGCTGGCCAACCTCGTCGCCCAGCAGCGCTCCTACAAGACGCTCGAGCGCCTGTGCGCCGCGATCGCCGACAGGCTGCTCGACACCTACGACGCGCACGCCGTCTGGATCAAGGCGGCAAAACCTGAGCCACCGATGGCCCTACCGGTGTCCGAGGTCTCGGTCGAGGTGTGGCGCGAAGGCGAGTGAACCGCCTCGGGTACCTGGGGCTCGGGTCCAATGTCGGAGACCGCCGCGAGCGGCTGGAGCGGGCGGTCGGGGCGCTGCCGTCGCATGGCGTACGGGTGGTGGCCTCCTCGTCGGTGTATGACACCGAGCCGGTCGGGCTGGTGCCCGACCAGCGGGACTTCTTCAACGCCTGCGTGCGAATCAAGACCGCGCATGAGCCGGAGGACTTACTGGACGCCTGCAAAGCCGTCGAGCGCGAGCTCGGGCGCCCGGCGGGGCGCGAGCGTCACGGGCCGCGGCCGATCGACGTGGACGTGCTGCTGCTGGACTCGCTCGAGTACTCCTCCGAGCGCCTGTCGCTCCCCCATCCGGAAGTGCGCTCCAGGAGGTTCGTGCTGGTCCCGCTGCTCGAACTCGATCCGGAGCTGACGCTGCCGGACGGGACCCGGGTCGCCGATGCGCTCGCGGCGCTCGGGAGCGGGCAAGCGGTACAGCGCGCGGGCCCGCCGCTGATCTAGGGTTCAACGATGCTGCTGGTCGTCGACGTCGGCAACACCCAAACGCACTTCGGCGTGTTTCCCGAAGACGGGACCAAGCTTGCCGAGCACTGGCGGTTCGCGACCGTCCGCGAGTCGACCGGCGACGAGCTCGGCGCGGCGCTGTCCAACCTGCTGGCGCTCCGAGGCCTGTCGTTCACCGACGTCCGCGGCTCGATCGTGTCCTCGACCGTGCCCGAGCTCTCAGAGCAGTGGACGTTGATGTCCGAGCGCTACCTTGATCAGCGGATGCTGGTCGTCGGCCCGGAGATCCGCACCGGGATGCCGATCAGGATGGACAACCCGCACGAAGTCGGCGCCGACCGGCTGGTCAATGCGGTCGCCGCCTACGAGCGCGTGCATGACACGTGCGTTGTGGTCGACTTCGGGACCGCGATCACGTATGACGCTGTCTCCGCGGCTGGGGAGTACCTCGGCGGGATCATCACCCCCGGCGTGGAGATCTCGATCGACGCGCTGTACGACCGGGCCGCGAAGCTGCCGAAGGTCGAGCTGGCCGAGCCGCGCTCGCTGATCGGGAAGTCGACCGTCGACGCGATCCGCAGCGGGATCGTCTACGGGTTCGCCGGTCAGGTCGAGGGCATCGTCCGGCGGCTGCGCGGCGAGCTCGGACCCGATACGACGGTGATCGCGACCGGGGGCTTGGCCGGGCTGCTGGTGCCGTTCGTCCGCGAGACGATCGACGAGGTCGACGATCTGCTTACGCTGATCGGGCTGCGGCTGATCTGGGAGCGTAATCAGCCGTAGGGATCGGGACCTCGGGCGTCCGCGCGACGGTCGCGGCAAGGACCAGGAAGGTCAGCCGGCGGCGGTCGCCTGGGTGCTCGGCGGCGTACTCCTCGAAGAAGTCCAGCAGCCCGCGGATCGCGGCGAACACCGGTGCATCGTCGATCTCATCGGGCACGTCGCAGGCGAGCCGCGCGAGCGCCAGCATCTCGGCCGGGTCGCCGTCGCGCATCGCGGAGATCGCGGTGAGCAGCAGGAACTCGGCGACACGATCGAGCAGCAGGTGTGGGGCCCGCTCGCGCTCCCCGACCGCCGGGCCCACCGTCTGGAGCGGCTCGCCGGCGGCGATCCGCAGCGCCTGCTCGGAGGTGATGCAGCGGATCTGCTCGGGGGTCAGGCCCACCTGCAGCGCCGTTCGCAGCTGGAACGCGGACGCGAGCGCGGTCGCCCCGTACGGGGCGTCGCTGGCGAACAGGATCTGTCCGGGCGGCACCAGCGCGAACAGCGTCTGGAGGTCGGCGGGCATCCACCAGGCCGTGTCGAACAGCAGGTTGGGGTGGTCCGGCGCCACCCGCCAGATCCAGGACAGATCGCAGATCCCGGCATGCGCCAGGATCAAGCGGGCGTTGGGGAAGTCCCCCGCCAAGTCGACGGCGTCCAGGCCGAGCGCCGGGATTCCGCGGCCGGCGTGGATCAGCACCGGCAGCGTGCGCTCATTGGCGAGTGCGATCAGGTCGCGCACCTTCGGATGGTCGAGTGTGAACTGCTCGGCCCGGGGATGGAGCTTGATCCCGCGTGCTCCGCGCGCGAGGCACCGCTCGGCTTCGGCGACTGGATCGTCGTCGGGGTTGACGCGGCAGAACGGGACGAGCAGCCCGTCGGTCTCGCTTGCCGCGTCGAGCACCATGTCATTGGCCGGCGGGTACCCATCCGGCTCGTGCATCGGGAACACGAACGCTCCTCGCGCCCGCGCGCGCTCGAGCCCGGCGAGAAGCTCCCCGGCGGTCTGGTGCATCCCATCGGGGTCGTTCTGGCCGAGGTGCGTGTGGGCGTCGAAAACCTCGATGCCCGGTACCTGATCGAGCATGACCTCGGTCCAGGGCATGATCATCTCGGCGAGGTTCATCACCTGATTCGTACCATGAACCCATGAGCGGAGCGCTCCCCGAGAGCAAGACGCGGTCGCTGACCGATAGCTGGACGCTGGGCGGGGTGCCGATCCCCAACCGGGTTGTGCTTGCGCCGCTGGCGGGAATCGGCAACTGGTTCGTGCGCCTTCAGGCCAAACGCTACGGCGCGGGTCTTGCGGTGTCGGAGATGGTCTCGAGCTTCGCGATCCACTACCGCAACGAGCGCACGCTGCAGGAGCTGCTGCGGATCCACCCCGACGAGCATCCGGTTTCCGTGCAGCTGTTCGGGAACGACCCCGAGGTGATGGCGTCGGCCGCCGAGCGGGTCGCCGCCGCCGGGGCTGACCTGATCGACATCAACATGGGATGCCCGGTTCCCAAGGTCTGCAAGACCGGCGCCGGCGCCGCGCTGCTCGATGATCCGAGCCTGGCGCTTGCGCTCGCCAGGGCGGCTGGGCGCGGAAGCGGTCTGCCGGTGACGGTAAAGCTGCGCTCGGGGCAGCGCCCCGGGGACCTGCGCGGCCTCGAGGTCGCGAGGGTGCTGGCTTTTGAGGGCGCGGTGGCGGGAGTCTCGATCCATCCCCGCCACGCCTCCCAGCGCCACTCGGGCAAGCCCGACTTCGCGCTCGCCCGCGCGCTCGTCGAGGAGCTGCCGGTGCCGGTCCTGGTCTCGGGAGGCCTGAACACGGCCCAGCAGGCCCGGGCTGCGTTCGAGCAGACGGGCGCCGCCGGTGTACTGCTGGCGCGCGGCTCGCTCGGCAACCCGTGGCTGTTCGAGCAGCTGCTCGGCTCGCGCTCCGAGGAGCCTCGGCCTGAGGAGATCCTGGCCGAGCTCGACTGGGTGATCGACTGCGCGGTCGACCATCTGGGGATCGAGCGCGCCGCTCGATACCTGCGCAAGTTCTACCCCTGGTACCTCGAGCGGCTCGGAGCCGGCTACGCGGAGCCGCTCGGCGGGCTCCGCGCGTTGCAGGCGGCGCTACAGAGAGCCCCGAGCATCGAGGCGGCGCGGTCGCTCCTGCCGGGCGAGCGTCCGGTAACCGTCGCGGCCTGACAAGCGTGCTAGTAGGCTGGCGCGCCGTGCTCCGGTGCGTCGCAGCAGGGGTGGTTTCGTTTGTCCTGATCGGGCTGGGCGGGCTCGGAGGCCCAGCGGTCGCGAGCGCTCAGGTACAGCCGTACGGGACGAACGACTACGGCTATTTCAACAACGTCTTGCCGCCGGGGGAGAACGGCTTCGATAACGCCCTGCAGCTGGGCCAGTTCGAGGCCGCCAAGACCTACCCGGCGCACAACAACGACCAGCTCCAGATGTACTCGAGCCTGACGACGGCCGCGCCCAACATCCAGGCCTCGCAGATCGGCCAGTTCTACAAGGATGCGACGTTCGGGGTGCCGAGCACGGACGTCGCAAGCACCGAGAGTCCCGAGCCGGGTGTGACGATCGTGCGCGATCAGGGCTACGGAGTACCGCACATCTATGGCGACACCCGCCCGGCACTGATGTTCGGGATCGGCTACGCGACCGCCGAGGACCGGCTGTTCTTCATCGACGTCCTGCGCCACGCGGGAGGTGCGACGCTGGCGAGCTTCGCGGGCGGGGCGAACGCGTCGATGGACCAAAGCGTGTGGGCAAGCGAGCCATACACCGACCAGGACCTCCAGAACCAGGTCGACTGGCTCCAGCACGACTCGCCGGCGGTCTACGGCGACGCCCAGAACTACATCGCGGGGATCAACGCCTACATCACCAAGGCCGAGAGTCCCCTGAACGCGCTGACGATGCTGCCGGGGGAGTACGCCGCGATCGGGCAGCCCGGCGGTCCGCAGCCGTTCGCGCTGACCGACATGGTCCGGATCGCAACGCTCGTCGGCGGGATCTTCGGCAAGGGCGGCGGCCATCAGCTCGGCAACGCGGTCCTGTACGAGGACCTGGCGCGGAAGTTCGGCCCCGAGCGCTACGCGGTCGCCGGATCGCCGCAGCGCCCGACGCGCTCGAAGCGCCGGGGGTCTCGCGACACCTCTGGATTCGCGACCTTTGCGAGCATCGATGCCAACAACGATCCCGAGGCGCCGACGACGGTCCGCGGCAAGTCGTTCCCGTATCAGACGCTGCCGGCGCCGAAGGCGTCGGCGCTGCGGACGATCGCCCTCCCGGACCGCGGATCGGTGCAGGACGCTACCCAGGCGGTGTCCGGCGGCGCGGCGGACAAGGCCGGCGGTAACGGCGCCGGCGCCGTCCCGGCCGGCAGCAGGAACAGGGGCCGGATCGGGGTGGCGCTCGGCTCAGGTGCGAACGTGGGCCCGGGTCTGCTCTCGTTCCCGCAATCGATGTCGAACGCGCTGCTGATCAGCGCGCGTCACAGCGCCAACGGCCATCCGCTGATGGTCGCCGGGCCGCAGGTGGCCTACTTCGCGCCCGAGATCCTGATGGAGGAGGACATCCACGGGCCGGGGGTCGACGCCGAGGGCGCGGCCTTCCCGGGCGTGAACCTCTACGTCGAGCTCGGGCACGGCAGCAACTACGCGTGGTCGGCCACGTCGTCGGGACAGAGCATCATCGACACGTTCGCCGTGCCGCTGTGCAACCCGGCCGGCGGCAGTCCGTCGATCGGCTCCGCCTACTACCTGCTGCACGGCCGCTGCGTGGCGATGGAGACGCTGACCCGGAGCGAGAGCTGGCAGCCCACCCTGGCCGACTCGACGCCGGCGGGGTCGGTGACCCTCCAGTCGCAGCGCACGGCCTACGGGATCGTGATCGCCCGCGCGCGGATCCACGGCAGGCCCGTCGTCTACTGCAACCTGCGCTCCACCTACATGCACGAGTTCGACTCGGCGGTCGGCTTCTCCCTGCTCAACGACCCCAGCAAGATCCACGGTCCCCAGGACTTCTTCAACGCCGCCTACAAGATCGGGTACACGTTCAATTGGCTGTACGCCGATCCCAAGCACATCGCGTACTTCGACTCGGGGCTCAACCCGGTGCGCGCGCCACATACCAATCCGCTGTTTCCGACCTGGGCCGCGGATGCGTGGCGGGGCTACGGCGGCGCCGCGCTGATGACCCCGGGCACGCTGCTCGAGCGCCAGACGCCCCAGACCGCCCACCCGCACGTGATCGATCAGTCGTACCTGACCTCGTGGAACAACAAGCAGGCGCCGGGCTATGGCGACGGTGCCACCGGTCAGGAGTTCTCCTCGGTCCTTCGCTCGCAGCTGCTGGACAACAACCTCAACCACTACCTGGCGGTTGACCACGGCAAGCTGACGCTGGCGGACGTGATCAACGCGATGGGCAACGCCGGCACTCAGGATCTGCGCGGCGTCGGGGTGCTGCCCTACGCGCTGAAGGTGATCGGCCAGACGCGGGATCCGACGCTCGCCCAGGCGGTGGCCGAGCTGCGCGCCTGGGTGGCGAGCGGAGCGCACCGCATCAACCGTCAGAACCCCGGGACCTCAGGCAACTACGAGCAGACCGACGCGGTCAGGATCATGGACGCGTGGTGGCCGTTGCTGATCCAGGCGGAGTTCGAGCCGGTGCTCGGTTCGAAGCTGCTGGGCGAGATGGAGAACGCCTTTCCGATCAACGACCAGCCGGGCCACGGGACCTCCGGTGCCCATCTGGGGTCCAGCTGGGACGTCGGCTTCTACGGAATCGTCCAGAAGGACCTGCGCGGAGCGCTCGGCCAGCGCGTCCTCGGTCCGCTGAACAGGGTCTACTGCGGGGGCGGCTCGCTGAAGCGCTGCCGAACGGCGCTCGAGGCGTCGCTGCGCCAGGCGATCGCTGAGTCGCCGCAGCAGGTCTATCCGGCCGACAAGGTCTGCGCCGCCGGCGACCAGATGTGCTCCGATTCGATCCAGTTCCGCGCGATCGGGGCGATCACGCAGCCGCTGATCCCATGGGTCAACCGGCCGACGTTCCAGCAGGCGGACGAGCTCCTGGGCTACCGGCCCGGTTAGCCTGAGCACCACCCGCGAAGATTTCCTCGAGGCCTGACGAGCGGCGTCTATACTCGTCCGCCCACGCAACCCGGACTGTGGAGATTCCCGCTTACGCAGCGGGTTTTTTCTCGTCCAGAACCAGAATCGATCTGAGCTACAAGCGATGCCCAAGGACGTCCTCCTCACACCGGAAGGGCTGGCCAACCTCAAGGCCGAGCTCGATGAGCTGACCACCAAGCGCCGGCGCGAAGTCGCCGGGCGGATCAAGGAAGCCCGCGAGTTCGGCGACATCTCCGAGAACGCCGAATACGACGACGCCAAGAACGAGCAGGCGATGCTCGAGGCGCGGATCGCCTCGCTCGAGGACAAGCTCCGCTCCGCCACCGTGATCGACTCCGCCGACATCGGTACCGACATCGTCGGTGTCGGCACGATCGTTCACGTCAAGGACGAGGCCGGCAAGTCGACCAAGTACACGATCGTCGGCTCCGCCGAGGCCAGCCCTGGCGAGATGAAGCTCTCCAACGAGTCGCCCGTCGGCAAGGCGCTGCTTGGCCACAAGCGCGGTGAACAGGTCGCGATCGCGACGCCCAAGGGCCAGCGCCGCCTGAAGATCACCAAGATCGACGTCGCAAAGTAGGCAGGTGGAGGGCGAGGAGCCCGCAGACATTTTTGCCGCGCGCCGGCGCAAGCTGGAGTCGTTGCGGGCCGCCGGGGTCGAGCCGTTCCCGCATCAGTTCGAAGGGGTGGAGCCGATCGCCTCGGTGCGGGCCACGCACCCGTCGCTTGAGCCCGGCCAGGAGACGAACGCCCGCCACCGCGTCGCCGGGCGGATCGCCGCGCGTCGTGGCCAGGGCAAGATGGCGTTCCTGGACCTGGTCGACCGCTCCGGGCGGATCCAGCTCCAGGCGCGGGTGGACGAGCTCGGGCCCGAGGGCATGGAGCGTCTGCTCGAGCTCGACCTTGGAGACGTGATCGGGGTCGACGGCGTCGCCTTCAGCACCCGCCGCGGCGAGCTGACGCTGCGAATCGAGCGCTTTGAGGTGCTCGCCAAGTCGCTGCGGCCCCCGCCCGAGAAGCACCACGGGCTCAAGGACGTGGAGACGCGCTTTCGCCACCGCGAGCTCGACCTGATCGCCAACGAGGAGGTCCGGGAGCTCTTCATCACCCGCGCGCGCGTGATCTCGGCGGTCCGCCGGTTCCTGGACGGCGAGGGCTTTGTCGAGGTCGAGACGCCGGTACTGCAGCCGCTGTACGGCGGCGCCGCCGCGCGGCCGTTCGTCACCCACCACAACACGCTCGATCGCGACCTGTATCTGCGGATCGCGACCGAGCTGTATCTCAAGCGGCTGATCGTCGGCGGGCTGGAGCGCGTCTACGAGATCGGCAAGGACTTCCGCAACGAGGGGATCGACACGACTCACAACCCCGAGTTCACGATGCTCGAGTTCTACGAGGCCTACGCCGACTACCTCGACGTCGCTGAGCGCTGCGAGCGGCTGGTCGCATACGTCGCTGATGAGATCGGCTATCACGGCCCGATCGACTTCTCGCCGCCGTGGCGGCGAGAGACGCTGGCCGGCGCAATCCTCGAGCGCACCGGGATCGACATCCTCAGCGTCCGCGAGCGAGACGCGCTGGCCGCCGAGATGCAGGCGCGGGGCCTGAACGTGCCCGAACAGGACACCTGGCCCCAGCTCGTCGACGAGCTGCTCTCAAAGCACGTCGAGCCGACCCTGATCGAGCCGACCTTCCTGCTCGACTACCCGGTGGAGCTCTCGCCGTTCGCCAAGCGCCACCGCATCGAGGAAGGACTGGTCGAGCGCTTCGAGGCATACATCGATGGAATGGAGATCGCCAACGCGTTCACCGAGCTCAACGACCCCGACGAGCAGCGCCGCCGCTTCGAGCAGCAGCGGGCGCTGGCTGGGGCCGGCGACGACGAGGCCCAGCCCTACGACGAAGCGTTCCTCGAAGCGCTCGAGTACGGGATGCCGCCGACCGGGGGAATCGGAATCGGGATCGACCGGCTGGTGATGGTCATGACCGGGCGGCGCTCGATCCGCGAGGTCGTGCTGTTTCCGGCGATGCGGGACTGATCGCCGCAGTTTGGGCGTTCGCCATCGGGAAACCGCGCCAGACCGGCTGGTAGACTGAGGTATGCCCGAGAACGAGACCGTTTTCGCTCATGAGCATCGGTGTCGCAGCCGATGAGATGAGCAGAGCGGGATCGTCAGCGTACCCGAGACTGGGTCGGCAATAGCGGCTCTGCAGGGAGATCAAGACCAGGAAAACACCGCAAGCGACCTTCCTATAGTCATAAGACCAACGGAAGTACCCGCCCCGTCCTGAGAGAAGAGCCATGTTCGAGCGATTTACAGAGCGCGCCCGCCAAGTTGTCGTGTTGGCCCAAGAAGAGGCCCGCACGCTCAAGCACAACTACATAGGGACCGAGCACATCCTGCTCGGCCTGCTGCGCGAAGAGGAGGGCCTTGCCGCCCGTGTGCTGGAGTCGCTCGACATCACCGTCGAGCGCGTCCGCGCCCAAGTGGTGCGGATCGTCGGCTCCGGCGAGGAGGTCACCTCCGGCCAGATCCCGTTCACGCCGCGCGCCAAGAAGGTGCTCGAGCTTGCGCTGCGCGAGGCCCTCAGCCTCGGCCACAACTACATCGGCACGGAGCACATCCTGCTCGGTCTCGTGCGCGAGAACGAGGGCGTCGCCGCTCGCATCCTGCTGGACTTCGACGCGGACTCCGAGAAGATCCGCAACGAGGTGATCCGGATGCTGTCCGGCCCCGGAGGCCGTCAGCGCTCCAGCGGCTCCGGCGCTGGAGCCGGCGCTGCCGCGCAGGAGGGCAAGAAGTCCTCCAAGCTGCTCGACCAGTTCGGCCGAAACCTGACCAAGCTCGCCGCCGAGGGCAAGCTCGACCCGGTCGTGGGACGCGAGACCGAGATCGAGAGGATCATGCAGATCCTGTCGCGGCGGACCAAGAACAACCCGGTGCTCGTTGGTGAACCGGGAGTGGGCAAGACCGCGGTTGTCGAGGGCCTCGCCCAGCGGATCACCCAGGGCGACGTCCCCGAACTGCTGAAGGGCAAGCAGATCTACACGCTCGACCTCGCGGCGCTGGTCGCCGGATCCAAGTACCGAGGCGAGTTCGAGGAGCGCCTGAAGAAGGTGATGAAGGAGATCACCCAGCGCGGCGACATCATCCTGTTCATCGACGAGCTGCACAACCTCGTCGGCGCGGGCGCCGCCGAGGGCGCGATCGACGCGGCCTCGATCCTCAAGCCGGCGCTCGCCCGCGGCGAGCTCCAGACGATCGGCGCGACCACGCTCGAGGAGTACCGCAAGTACCTGGAGCGCGACTCAGCGCTCGAGCGGCGCTTCCAGAAGATCACGGTCGACCAGCCCTCGATCGAGGAGTCGGTCCAGATCCTCAAGGGGCTGCGCGAACGCTACGAACAGCACCACAAGGTGCAGATCACGGACGAGGCGCTCGAGGCGGCGGCCGAACTCGCCGACCGCTACATCTCCGACCGCTTCCTGCCCGACAAGGCGATCGACCTGATCGACGAGGCGGCGTCGCGGATGCGGATCAAGTCGATGACCTCCCCGCCCGTGTACCGCGAGCTGGAGGACGAGATCGAGGAGACCCGGCGCGCCAAGGAAGAGGCAATCGAGAACCAGGAGTTCGAGAAGGCCGCTAACTTGCGTGACAAGGAGCGACGGCTGTCGCAGAAGAAGCGCGAGCTGACCGAGGCATGGGAGCAAGGCGAGACGACCGAGCGTCCCGCGATCGGCGAGGAGGAGATCGCCGACATCGTCTCGATGTGGACCGGGATCCCGGTGTTCAAGCTGACGGAGGCCGAGACCGCCAAGCTGATGCGGATGGAGGACGAGCTCCACAAGCGCGTGATCGGCCAGCACCCGGCGATCGAGGTCGTCTCCAAGGCGATCAGGCGCTCGCGCGCGGGGCTCAAGGACCCCAAGCGACCGACCGGTTCGTTCATCTTCCTCGGCCCGTCGGGTGTCGGCAAGACCGAGTTGGCCCGGACGCTCGCCGAGTTCCTGTTCGGCGACGAGGACACGATGATCCGGATCGACATGTCCGAGTACATGGAGAAGCACGCGATCTCCCGACTCGTCGGCTCTCCGCCCGGCTACATCGGCTACGACGAAGGCGGCCAGCTGACCGAGGCCGTGCGGCGCAAGCCCTACAGCGTGCTGCTGCTCGACGAGATCGAGAAGGCCCATCCGGACGTCTTCAACATCCTGCTGCAGATCCTGGAGGACGGGAGGCTGACTGACGCCCAGGGGCGGACCGTCGACTTCCGTCACACGATCGTGATCATGACCTCGAACATCGGGGCCTCCGAGATTGCCCGCAACACCCCGCTCGGGTTCGCGGTGTCCGACGACGAGACCGGGATCACCTACGACGACATGAAGAACCGGATCATGGGCGAGCTGAAGAAGGTCTTCCGGCCCGAGTTCCTGAACCGGATCGACGAAGTGATCGTCTTCCACAAGCTCTCCAAGGACCAGATCAAGCAGATCGTCGACCTGCTCCTGACTCGGATCCGCGAGTCGATGGCCGAGCGCGAGCTCCAGCTTGAGCTCACAGACGAAGCCAAGGAGATGCTCGCCGACAAGGGCTGGGACCCGTCGATGGGCGCCCGACCGCTGCGCCGGGCGATCCAGCGCTACATCGAGGATCCGCTCGCGGACTTCGTGCTGCGCTCCCAGGTGGTCCCCGGCTCGACCGTGATCGTCGACGCCCCCGCAGAGGAGGCCGACAGCGACGACGTCAGGCTGACCGTGATCGAGCCGGCTCCCAAGCCGACGCCGGTCGGCGTCGGCGCGGAGGGTGGCCCGAGCGAGGGCGAGGAAGAGCACGACGGGCAGGGCCCGGGCGACTCGGCCGACGTGCCCTCGGAAGCTGAATAGCCGGTCGGTGGCGAGCTGAGCTTCGGCCTGACCTACGCGCTCGAGGCCCTGCGCCTCGAACGGGCGGCAGGGCTTCCTAGCGGTAACTGAGGCCGTATCCGAACGGGTACAGCACGGCGAGGTCCGGTCAGCCGCCTGGCCTCCCGCTCCTCGCCCGCCAATGCTCGGGAAGCTCGGGATGCTCAAGGAACACGATGTGATCGTCGGTGCCCGAGGCAGCGACGGCATCCCACACGCGCTCGAGCGCCTGCTCTCGATCCTCAGCCTCGAGCGTCACCTCGAAGACCCCGGTCTCGTCGGGCACGCCGGTCTCGGCGCCCGGCATCACTGCCGCCAGCTGCTCTCGAGCTTCCTCGTCGCGCGGCATCCCGGGGTGCAGCAGCAACATCGAGATGACGTGTTGTTCGGCCATCGTCCGTGTTCACCACGGATGCAACTGTGAACGAAGCGTGCCGCTTGGAAACGTGATCGTCACAGCAGCGGCGCACGGACGCGATCACGTCGGATCCACCACGTAGTCTCGGACCTCGATGCCGCGGTCATCTTCGATCTTCGTCTGCTCGGCGTGCGGGCACGGCAGCCCGCGCTGGGAGGGGCGCTGCTCGGGCTGCGGAGAGTGGAATACGCTGGTCGAGGAGGCGCGGCCGCGCGCGCCCCGGGAAGGTGGCCGGTCCGCGCCGCGTTCGGCCGGAACCGCCGTCAAGCCGGTGGTGCTCGGCGACGTGCGGGCGAGCGAGCATGCACGGCTGAGCACCGGCATCGGCGAGCTCGACACGGTACTCGGGGGCGGCCTCGTTCCGGGCTCGCTGGTGCTGATCGGCGGCGCGCCCGGGATCGGGAAGTCGACGCTGACGACGATGGCGCTCGCCAATCTGCTTGCCGCGGGCCGGCGTGCGCTGTACGTCTCCGCGGAGGAGTCCGCGGCTCAAGTCCGCCTGCGCGCCGAGCGCCTAAGTGGCCACGCGGCACTCCAGATCCCGGTGATCGCCGAGACCGACCTTCACACGGTGCTCGCGACGCTCGAGCAGGAGCGCCCGGAGGTGTGCGTGATCGACTCGGTGCAGACGCTCCACAGCCCCGGGCTGTCGAGCGCCGCCGGTTCGGTCGCCCAGGTCCGCGAGGTCGCCGGAGAGGTGATGCGTGTGGCGAAGGCGCTCGGGATCGCTGTCTTGCTCGTCGGCCACGTGACCAAGGAGGGGAGCCTCGCGGGTCCGCGGGTGCTCGAGCACCTCGTCGACTGCGTGCTCCAGTTCGAGGGCGAGCGCGAGCGGACCTACCGCACCGTCCGCGCCATCAAGAACCGCTTCGGCTCGACCAACGAAGCCGGCGTGTTCGAGATGCGCGACGACGGGCTGGTCGAGGTGCTCGACGCCTCTGCGCGGTTCGTCGGTGAGGCCACACGCGCCCCGGGGAGCGCCGTCCTGTGCGCGATGGAGGGCTCGCGTCCGCTGCTCGTCGAGGTACAGGCGCTCGTGTCGAGCTCGGAGCTGGTCCCGCCTCGCCGAGTGGTCGCCGGCCTTGACCGCAACCGCGTCGCGCTCGTGCTCGCGGTGCTCGGACGGCACGGCGGCATCGGCCTGGGCGCGGCGGACGTGTTCGTCAACGTCGTCGGTGGCGTGCGGGTCGACGAGCCCGGCGCGGACCTCGCGGTCGCGCTTGCCGTGGCCAGCGCCACCAAGCGCGTCGCCCTTACCGCCGCGGGCAAAGACGCGCCACTTGCGTGCTTTGGCGAGCTCGGGCTGACAGGCGAGCTGCGGACAGTCGCCCACGCCGAGCGCAGGCTGGCCGAGGCGGCCAAGTTCGGCCTCACGCCGGCAGTGGAGCCGGGCTCGCACCGAACGCTCCGCTCGGCGCTTACAGCAGCGCTCACCGGCGCGCCCAGCGCCGCGATCGCCGCCTGAGGGCAGATCGGCGGCCACGCCGAAACCTTCAAGACCAGGTAAAATCGACCTTGATGCAACGCTCCGGGGAAGAGCTCAAGGACGAGCTCGAGTCGCGACAGGACTCCCGGATCGTCAGGGCGCTGGAGATGGTCGCCCCCGGGACGGCGCTTCGCGAGGGGATCGACAACATCCTCCACGCCCATTCGGGCGGCCTGATCGTGATCGGCGACGTCGACGAGCTCGCGTTCCTGTTTTCCGGCGGGATCAAGCTGGAGCTCGACTACTCGCCGGAGACCCTCTACGAGCTGGCGAAGATGGACGGCGCGATCGTGCTGAGCTCGAACGCGACCAAGATCGCCCACGTCAACGTCCAGCTGACCCCCGACCCGACGATCCTGACGCTCGAGACGGGCACGCGGCACCGCACTGCCGAGAGGGTCTCCAAGCAGACCGACGCGATCGTCGTCGCGGTCTCCGAGCGCCGCGACGTGGTCTCGCTGTACGTGGACGGGATGAAGTACATCCTCGAGGACATCCCGGTTGTGCTGGCGAAGGCGAACCAGGCGCTTGCGACGCTCGACAAGTACCGAAGCCGGCTGGACCAGGTCTCAACGCGGCTGACCGCGCTCGAGTTCGAGGGCGGAGCGACGTTGCACGACGTGCTCACCGTGTTCCAGCGCACCGAGCTGGTTACGCGGATGGCGGTCGAGATCGAGCGCTACATCGTCGAGCTCGGTACCGAAGGCCGGCTGATCGAGATGCAGCTCGACGAAACAATGGTCGGCGTCTCGGCCGACAAGGCGGCGTTGGTCCACGATTACCTGACCGAGGACACCGACGAGAGCTTCGCGCTCGCCACCGACGAGCTGGTGCGCCTCCCCCATCAGGACCTCTTGGACTTCGGCCTGCTCGCCGAGCTGCTCGGCTATGACCGCAAGCTGAACACCCTCGATTACCCCGTGTCTCCGCGCGGATTTCGGATCTTGGGCCGGATTCCGAGGCTGCCCAAGCAAGTCGTCCAGCGGATCGTGGACGAGTTCGGCGGGCTCGAGGAGCTGCTCGCCGCGACCGACGGCGAGCTGGAGACCGTCGACGGCGTCGGCGATATCCGGGCGAAGGACATCCGCGAGGGCCTTCGCCGCCAGCAGGAGATCAACCTGGTAGACCGCTACTTACAGACTTAGGCGCATTTAGACGCACAAACCGCCTGCGGGTCCCTCGCCCCGCCCGGCCGGAAAGAGGAGGACACCATCACAGAGTCAATCGCAACGGAAGAGCACCTGAATGACCTCGAGACCGGACCGCTTCCAAACGTCGAGTTCGAGCTCGGGGACAGCGTGGTGTATCCGCACCACGGCGCGGGCCGGGTGATCCGCAAGGACCAGAAGGACGTTCTGGGGGAGCGTCGCGAGTACCTCACGATCAAGATCCTGCACAACGACATGACGGTCATGGTGCCGACCGAGAACGCCGCGCTTGCGGGGCTGCGCCGCGTGATCGACGAGGAGACGCTCAAGAAGGTGCAGGCGGTGCTGCAGGACGAGTGCTCGGAGATGCCCAAGAACTGGAATCGGCGGTTCAAGCACAACCGCGACAAGATCAAGACCGGCGACATCTACGAGCTCACCGAGGTGGTGCGCAACCTCGCGATTCGCGAAGCCGAGAAGGGGCTCTCGACCGGCGAGAAGCAGATGTTCACGCGCGCCAAGCGGATCCTCTCATCGGAGCTGATGTACGCGCTCGCGATGGGTGAGGAGGAGGTCGAGGTGCACATCTACGAGCTGCTCGGGGCCTCTCCCAACGGCAGCGGCGCCCGCAAGATGGCGGTCGCCGCGAAATAGGGCTCGCGCGCCGGACTATGGCGGTTGCGTTGGTCGTGGCCGCGGGACGGGGCGAGCGCCTTGGGTTCGACCGGCCCAAGGCGCTCGTCCCGCTTGCGGGCAGGCCGCTGCTGGAATGGAGCGTGGCGGCATTGCGAGCCGTGCCCGCGGTGCAGCAGATCGTGGTCGCACTCCCGCCCGGGGAGCTCGGCTCGGCCCCCGAGGGCACGATCGCGGTCACCGGCGGCGATCTGCGCTCACAGTCGGTGCGCGAAGCCCTGCGCATCTGCCAGGAAGGCGATCCGGTGATCGTGCACGACGCCGCGCGTCCGCTCGCCCAGCCGGAGCTGTTCGAGCGCGCGCTGGCGGAACTCGAGCACTCCGGGGCCGATGCGGTGATCGCCGCGACGCCCGTCGCTGACACGATCAAGGAGGTCAGCGCGGATGGGCGAACAGTCGCCCGCACGCTCGACCGCACGCGGCTGTGGGCGGTGCAGACCCCGCAGGTGTTCCGCCGCGCCGCGCTCGAACGTGCGCTGCTGGAGGCCTCCGACGAGCTGCTCGCATCCGCGACCGACGATGCCTGGCTGATCGAACGCGCAGGCGGCACTGTGGGCGTCATAGACGCCGGTGCGGAAAACCTCAAGGTCACCACGGCGACCGACCTGCGGCTTGCCGAGTTGCTGCTGGTAACGCGGCGGTCGTGACTTCGCGCCGAGCATCGAGTAGGTTGCGAACGCCAAGGCAACGAACAGAGGGGTAAGCCATGCATGCAGTCGTCGTCAACGTCACCGTGCACGATCGGGAAGCCGCAACGGCGTCGCTCAACGATCAGGTCGTGCCTCGGGTCTCGCAGGCCCCTGGGTTTGTAGCCGGTTATTGGGTCGGATTGCCCGGAGGAAAAGGGACGTCGACGATCGTGTTCGAGTCTGAAGAGGCGGCGAGTGCGGCCGCTGCGCAGCTTCAGCCCCCCGGCGACTTCGCCACCTTCGACAGTGTTGAGGTCGGCCCGGTCGTGGCGCACGCGTAAGCGACTTCGTGGGGCGCACGACCACCGGCTTGGGCTACGACTGTCATCCGTTCGCCGGGGGGCGTCCGCTGGTACTGGGCGGCGTGCAGATCGAGCACGAACGCGGGCTTGCGGGGCACTCCGACGCGGACGTGCTCACGCACGCGATCATCGACGCGCTGCTGGGCGCGGCGGCGCTCGGCGACAT
>CABDYZ010000102.1_pt1 | contig 20502 bp, 23 predicted proteins | sample 3132061 | NCBI WGS metagenome assembly CABDYZ01 (sample SAMEA5534339, study PRJEB31848) | metagenome | biome: tundra; feature: field; material: soil | place: USA | collected 2013-05 | depth 0.45 m
ATCGCCTCGAGCAGCTCCTGAACGGTCCCGTCCTCTCCCTCACGGCCGTGGAGTGCCACGAACGCCACGTCGGGAGCTGCCTCTGTCAGGCGGTCGACGAGGTCGGCGCCGACGTCGATCGGGATCGCCTCGTGACCCAAGCGCTCGAGCGCGTCCTGAACTCTCGCACCGGATCGCAGCGACACCTGGCGCTCCAGCGAGCGCCCGCCCTTGAGCACCGCTACGCGCATCAAGCGCGCTTGCGCGGAAGCCTCAACACGTTTGCCAGTCGCTCGTCGGCCAACCGTGGTTCCGGCTCTGCGGGCGGCGCCACCGGCCTGATCTGCGCTCCGGCAGGCTCCACACCCGTCAGCGTTCCGTACAGGGACACCTGCTCACGCACGACTTCGCCGAGCCGCCGCATCCCTTCGCGGATCTGCTCCTCGCCCACGCCGGAGAAGTTCAACCGCATCGAGGATCCGCCACGGCCGTCGAGGAACGCCGCGCGCCCCGGGACGAAGGCCACGTGCTCGTCGAGCGCCCGGGCCAGCAGGTCGGTGGTGTCGATGTAGTCCGGGAGCGTCGCCCAGATGAACAGTCCACCCTCCGGGTGGGTCCATTCCGCCTCGCGCGGGAACTGCTCGGCGAGCGAGTCGAGCATCACGTCCCGGCGGCGGCGGTAGATCTCGGTCAGCGAGCGCACGTACTCCTCCCACGGGCGGGAGTCGAAGTACGCGCTGACGAAGTACTGCGAGATCGAGGACGAGCACAGATCGGAGGACTGCTTGCCGATGTTCATCTTCTCGAGCACGGGGCCGGGCGCCGCGGCCCAGCCCAGCCGCACGCCGGGCGACAGGATCTTGGAGAAGGTGCCGGCGTAGATCACGAAGTCACCGCCGTCGAGCGCGCGCAGCGTTGGCAGCGGGCTGCCCTCGTAGCGAAGCAGCGCGTAGGGGTTGTCCTCGAGCACCAGCAACTCGCGTTCGGAGGCGATCCGGACCAGCTCGCGCCGGCGCTCCAGCGACAGCGTCACGCCGGCGGGGTTGTGGAACGTGGGGACGGTGTAGATGAACTTCGGCGTTCGGCCTGAGCGGTCGAGCTCGTCGAGCGTCGCTTCGAGCTGATCGGTGCGCATCCCGTCGCGGTCCATCGCCACCTGGACGACGTCGGCCTCGTACGCGCAGAAAGTCGGAACAGCGCCGGGGTAGGTGGGCGCTTCGCAGACAACCACGTCACCGGGATCGAGCAGCGTCTTGCAGACCAGGTCGATCACCTGCTGACCGCCGGTGGTGACGAGCAGCTCGTCGGTGTCGATCTCGATCCCCTCGGCCTGCATCACCTCGGCGATGCAGCGCTTGACGACCGATAGGCCTTCGGTCGGGCCGTACTGGAGCGCGCGCGCGCACGACTCACTCGCGACGGTGCTCATCAGCGCGGCGTAGGAATCCGGCGGGAAGGTCGAGGTGTCCGGCCATCCACCGGCCAGCGAGATCACCTCGGGGCGTTCGGTGAGCGCCATCAGATCCCGCATCGCGGATGACTTCATCACCTTGGTCCGCTGGGCGAACAGCGCTGCGTAGCGTTCGATGTCTCGCGCTGCGGACCGAGGCCGCCCGGAGTGGGGCCCCACCCCGCTCAAGCTGCCTTCTCGTCTATCGTCACGCCTCTTCACGGTACACCACTGTGCACCTGGTCCTCGACATCTTCCAAGGGGTCGGCATCGCCGTCGCGGTGGGGGTCCGGCCGTTCCTGCCGGCGCTCGCAGTGGGCGCTCTGGCGGCCGGCGATGTGCAGATCGACTTCAAGGGCACAGATTTCTCCTTCCTGCAGAGCGCGCCGTTTTTGATCGGGGTGCTGATCGCGGTGCTCGCCGTCGCGCTGCTCGAGCGGCGTCTCGGCGCGGAGGTGATCGGGCGCGGCCCGTTCGTACTGGTACTCGGCGGCCTGGCGCTTGCGCTCGGCGCGCTTTTGTTCGCCGGCGCCCTTGCGCAGGATCACTACGCGAGTTGGCCGGGGCTGATCGGCGGCCTGGCGTGTGTCGCGTTCGGGGCCGTCGCCACCCGCCCGCTGCTCGGCCGCGTTCGTGCGCGGCTTGGACGCGAGGGCCCCTCGACCGTACTGGTCTACGCCGAGGGGCTGGCGCTCGCGATCGCGGTGCTGTCGGTGCTGGCGCCACCCGCCGGTCCTGTCTCGCTTGCGCTATTGGCGTGGTTGCTGCTCGCCGGCCGCCGCCGCGATGACAAGAAGTACGCCGGGCTGCGGATCCTGAGGTGAGCACGGAGCGGCCCTCCCCCAAGAAGCTCGTTCTCGTCGTGATCGATGCGCTCAAGCCCTCGATGCTCGAGCGCGCGATCGCTTTGGGCCGCGCGCCGGCGCTGGAGCGAATCCGCGACCAGGGCGTCTACGTCGACGATTGCGTGGCGGCGTTTCCCTCGGTGACGCCGGTGTGCGCGGCCTCGATCACCACCGGGGTCGGGCCTGACAGGCATCTGATCCCGAGCATGAACTGGTACCACCGCGAGGAGGGGCGCTACGTCGAGTACGGCTCGAGCTTCTCCGCGAGCCGCCAGTTTGGCGTGCTGCGCTCGCTGACGGACACCGTCTACCGGATGAACGCCGAGCACCTTTCCCATGACGTCGACACGGTGTTCGAGACGCTCGATGACGCCGGTGTCCGCACCGCCGGCACCACCTACCTGATCTACCGCGGCCGCCATCAGCACGAGGTCTCCAACGAGACGGCGCTCGCCAGGATCGTTACCTCGACCCTGTTTCGCCGCACGATCGACGGCCCGCAGGAGCTGTTCTACGCCGACCTGTACGCGAGTCGCAAGACCGGATGCCGGGGTCAGCTGGGCATGCCCGGGATCCGCGATCAGCACACCGGGTGCGTCGGCGCGTACCTGGTCGAGCATGACCTGTTCGACTTCATGCTGTTCTCGCTGCCCGACAACGACGCCTGGTCACACAAGAACGGCCCCCACGCCCAGGTCACCTCGATCGCCGTCGCCGATCGTCAGCTGGAGCGTTTGATGCACGTCGCCGGTGGCCCGGACGCGTTCCTGGAGCAGTACGCGGTGATCGTCGCCTCCGATCACTCGCAGGCTCCCGTCGAGGAGCGGATCCGGCTCGATCGAGCGTTTGCGGACTTCGACGTGGCCACCCAGAGCGCCGCGAGCGCGATCGGGGCCGAGGTGGCGCTCAGCCCCGCGCAGCGCTCGGCGATGGTCTACGCGCTCGACGAGGAGCGCTCGGAGCAGGTGATCGCCCGTTCGATCGAGGCGGCAAGCGGGGTCGAAGGAGTCGATCTGGTGCTGTGGCTGACCGGACCGAACCGCGATGAGGCCGCGGTCCGCTCCAGCCGGGGTGAGCTGCGGTTCGCGGCGGGCGGGGAACTGGAGGATGAGCGCGGACTGCGCTGGAGTGTGAGCGGCGAGCTGGAGACGCTAGGACTGCGCGCCGAGGACGGTCGCCTGACGAGTCCCGAGTATCCGGCCGCACTCTCGCGGATCTGGTCAGCGCTGAAGTGCCCGACGGCCGGCGACGTCCTGCTCTCCGCGGCGCCCGGTTACGAGTTCGTCGACTGGGGCGGCGCCGACCACGTCGGGGGCGGGAGCCACGGATCGCTGCATCGCTCGGACTCGCTCGGCGCGCTGATGTGGTGCGGCACGGGCCCGGGCTCACGCGAGGTCCGCGAGCAGTGGTCGCTGTTCGACATCGTGCCGATGGTGCGCGAGCACTTTGGCGTGAGCCCCACTACCGTGGATTAGCGGGGGGTTAGGAGCGCCGCACGCCTTACCCCTGCCTTACGGCGCCGGTGTAGATTTCTGCTGGATGCCCGAAGAGGCGGCCACCGTCCTCGAGCTAGCGCCCACGGCTCGAGAGCTCTCCACCTCAGCCATCCCGCTCCCGTTTCACGCTCGTGTGCGCCACGGTGTACGCCGTCCGCACAACTGGCTGCAGCTGGTGCGGTTTGGCGCTGTTGGCGCGAGCGGATACGCGGTCAACCTGGGAGTGTTTGCCGGGTGCGTGCACCTGCTTGCGCTCGACTACCGGATCGCGGCGGTGATCGCGTTCGTGGTCTCGGTGGTCAACAACTTCTGGCTCAACCGCCACTGGACGTTCGGTGCCAAGCAGGCACATCCGGCCGTCCAGGGCGCGCGCTTCTTCGCTGTCTCGCTACTTACGTTCGGCTTCACGTATGTGGCACTGATCGGACTGGTGAGCGGCGCGGGGCTGACGAAGGTCTTGGCGCAGGCGATCGCGATCGCTGCGGGCACGCCGCTGAACTTCGTCGGGCAGAAGCTTTGGAGCTTCAAAGCCTAGGAAGCCGGCTCCGGACGCTCGCCCTGCCCGCGGCCGCTGCCGCCGCATTTCTGGTGCTGGGCGCTGCGAGCAGCGCCCAGGCGGCCGGCACCGGTGCGCTGAGTACCGCCACCGGTGCGCGGACGGGGACCGTGACGACAGCTGTCGCCGATCGCAACACACCGGTGCTCGTCACGTCCCAGGACACGCCGCCCGCCGGCTACCGGCTGACCGCCGCCCGGGTCAAGCGGATCGCGGCCGCGAACCCGACCGTCCGAGCCGAGCTTCGCCGCCATCGCAGGGTGCTTCCGTACGAGTACACGAAGGGAGCCGGCACCTGGCAGGTGAGCTGGTTCTCCGCGGGTCGCCATCAGGTCGAGCTGGTCCAGGTATACGTCGACGACGCGACCGGCAAGGTGACGCAGGCGTGGACCGGCTTTCAGGTGGCCTGGTCGATGGCCCGCGGCTACCCGGGGGCGTTCGGGCGCCGGGTCAACGCGTGGTACGTCTGGATCCCGATGTGCCTGCTGTTCGTCGCGCCGTTCGTTCCCTGGCGACGCCGGCGTCCATCGCTGCTGCACCTCGATCTGCTGGTGCTGCTGGGGTTCTCGGTCTCGCTGGCGTTGTTCAACAACGCTCAGATCGGGCTCTCGGTACCGCTCGTGTATCCGTTCCTGCTCTACCTGCTCGCACGGATGCTGCTGCTGGCGTTCGGACGCGGACGTCCGCGCGAGCCGCTGCGGCTGCTCGTCCCGGTCTCGTGGCTTGCGATCGGAGTGATCTTCCTGGTCGGCTTCCGTGTCGGGCTGAACGTCACCAACTCGAACGTGATCGACGTCGGCTACGCCGGCGTGATCGGTGCCGACAAGCTGCTGCACGGAAAGCCGCTCTACGGGCACTGGCCGAAGGACAACGCGCAAGGCGACACCTACGGGCCGGTTGCCTACTACGCCTACGTTCCGTTCCGCGCGATCTTCGGCTGGAGCGGCAGCTGGGACACGTTGCCGGCGGCGCACGCGGCGGCGATCGCGTTCGATCTGCTGACGCTGGTCGGTCTGTTCTTCCTGGGTCGGCGGATCCGGGGCCCGACGCTCGGCGTGCTGCTCGCCTACGCCTGGGCGGCGTATCCGTTCACCTTGTGGTCGCTCAGCTCGAACACCAACGACGCGCTCGTGGCGTTGCTGCTCGTGGTCGCGCTGCTTGGGATCACCTCCGCGGCGGCGCGGGGGGTGCTCGGGGCACTCGCCGGGCTGACCAAGCTCGCGCCGCTGGCCTTGGCGCCGCTGCTGCTGCGCGGGAGCGGGCCGTCGTGGCCCCGCAAGCGCTCGCTGGCGTGCTATGTGGTCGCGTACGGGCTGACGCTGCTAGTGGCGATGCTGCCGGTGCTGCTGGAGAACAACCTGCATGCGTTCTGGCGCGACTCGATCGCCTACCAGGCCGGCCGGCTCTCGCCGTTCTCGGTCTGGGGCCTTTGGGGCGGCCTGAGCTTCGAGCAGCACCTGGTCGAGGGCGCCGCGGCGGCGCTCGCGCTAGTAGTTGCGTTCGTGCCTCGAGAGCGCGGCGTGATCGAGATCGCAGCGCTTGGGGCAGCCGTGCTGATCGCGCTCCAGCTGGCTGCCAACTACTGGCTGTACTCCTACATCGTGTGGTTCTTCCCGCTTGTGATCGTGGCCCTGTTCGGCAGCTTCCCGCCCCGACAGGACGAGCGGATGGAGGCTCTCAGAGCGCAGCTGGCCACGGCTCCAGCAGCTGCTCGATTTCGGTCGCTCGCATCGGCTCGGACGCGCTGATCAGCACCCCGTTCAGCCACGGATCCTCGGTCGAGGTCTCGAACTTCACGGGCATGCGCGTCGCCATCGCCTCGATCGCCAGCTCGCGCTTGACCCCGATCACGCCGCCGCGCGGTCCCGTCATCCCCACGTCGGTGATGTAGGCGGTGCCGCCCGGGAGGATCCGGGCGTCGGCGGTTGGCACGTGCGTATGGGTGCCGACCACCGCGGTCGCCTTGCCGTCCAGATACCACCCCATGCCGATCTTCTCGCTGGTCGCCTCGGCGTGCATGTCGACGAGTACGTGGTCGACCTTCCCTTCGAGCGCGTACAGCGCTGCGTCGGCTTCGGGAAACGCCGGCCGTGCGGCATCCATGAACAGGTTCCCCGAGAGTGAGACCACCCCCAGCCGCACCCCATCGCGGGCGACCACGCACCAGCCGTGCCCGGGCTGGCTGCGCAGGAAGTTGGCTGGGCGCAGGATCCGCTGTTCCTCGTCCAGGTAGGCGTAGATCTCGCGGTGGCGGTAGGTGTGATTGCCGAGGGTGATCACGTCGACCCCGGCAGAGAAGAACTCGCGGGCGATCTTCGGGGTGATGCCAAGACCGCCGGCGGCGTTCTCGCCGTTCACCACGACGAAGTCGGGCGCGTAGCGCTCGCGCAGCGACGGCAGCAGCGCCAGCAGCGTTCGCCGGCCGATCCCGCCGACGATGTCCCCGACGAACAAGATGCTGACGGTTTTGGTCACGTCTTCTCGATGCGCATACTTCCAGCTGCATGCGTTTCAGGGTTTCCAGGGATTTCCTCAACGCCTTGCGATCGCCGTACGCGCAGCCGGCAGAGCAGCCGCAGCCCGGGCCTGAGGAAACCGCCGAGCCGGCTATGACCCCGGCGCTGGTCGCCCCGGTGGTCGTGCCGCGCTGGGTTCAGCTCGTGCTGCTTCCGCTTGCGCTGCTGGGACTGTGGGCGTTGGCTCGCGCCGCCGGACCGGTGCTGCTGATCCTGATCGCGGCAAGCACCGTCGCGCTGATTCTCAATCCGCTGGTGAAGATCCTCCAGCGGGCCGGACTGTCGCGCGGATTGGCGATCTTGAGCGTGTACGTCGGGCTGTTTGCGGCGCTGGGCGGGCTGGGGGTGCTGCTGTCGTCCCCGGTCAGCACGCAGGTGAACCATTTCGCGCACAACGTTCCCAGTCTGGTCAAGCGAGCCAACCGCGATCTGGCCAACATTCAGCACTGGCTCAACGGTCACGGGATCAGGGTCCAAATCCAGCAGCAGGGACAGACCGCGCTGCAGACGCTCGAGAAGAACGTCCTCAAGAGCTCGGGGAACATCGTGACGTTCTCGCGCGATCTGCTCGCGCGGGTGGTGACGATCTCCTTTGCACTCGTGCTCGTGCTCGTGCTGTCGGTCTATCTGCTGGTCTACGGGCGCGAGATCGGGGAGCTCGTCAGGCGGATCATGCCTGCGGGTGACGGAACGCCCGAGGACGACTTCCCGCTGATGGTCCAGCGCGCCGTGTTCGGCTATGTGCGCGGGCAGTTGCTGTTCAGCCTGATCATGGGCACGAGCGCCGGAGTCTCGCTGTGGATCATCGGGACGATCGGGATCTTCCCCGCGGGCGCCCACTACGCGGTGTTCTTCGGCGGCTTCTACGGGCTGATGGAGCTGGTTCCGTACGTCGGCCCGATCCTCGGAGCGCTCCCCGCGGTGCTCGTCGCGCTGTTCAACGATCCGATCAGTGCGCTGTGGGTAGCGCTCCTGTTCGTCGCGTTGCAGCAACTCGAGGGCCACTTCATCGCTCCTCAGGTTTTCCGGATCTCGCTGCGCATCAACCCGATCCTGATCATCCTCTCGCTGCTGATCGGCTACCAGCTGTATGGGATCGCCGGCGCGCTGATCGCGCTCCCGGTCGCCGCCGTGATCCGCGAGACGGTTCTGTACCTGCGCCGCCACCTAGTGTTCGAGCCGTGGCCGACCGCCGGTCCTGGGGCCGCGATGATCGGAGCCAAGCCTGGGCCTCAACCGGAGCCGGAGCCGCCCCCGGTGGACCCATGAGGTACTAGCCTCCGCGCCGTGTCCACCACGGCGCCAGCCGGCGACTCCGTCGCCACCCTCGAGGCGCGTTCGCTGACCAAGCGCTTCGGTGCGCGGATCGCGCTGCACTCGGTCAGCTTCGAGCTCGCAGCCGGCGAGATCGTGGCGATCATCGGCCCCAACGGCGCCGGCAAGACCACGCTGCTGTCGATCCTCGCCGGGATCATTTCGCCCAGCGAGGGCGAGCTCACCCGCTCCGGCGGAAACGGGCCGTTGGGGTGGGTCCCCCAGCAGCCTGCGCTCTACTCGAAGCTGTCGGTCGCCCAGAACCTGCGGCTGTTCGCGCGGCTGGAGAAGCTGGCCGATCCCGAGCGCGCGGTCGAGCAGATGCTCGGCCAGACAGGCCTGGCCGATCGCGCCGACGAGGAGGTCGGCCGGCTGTCGGCCGGCAACCAGCAGCGCTTGAACATCGCGATCGGGCTGCTGAGCGAACCCTCGGTGCTGCTGCTGGACGAGCCCTCGGCGTCGCTTGACCCACGCCAGCGTGAGCGGCTGTGGGACTTCATCGGTGGCCTCGCCGGGAGCGGCACGTCCGTCGTGTTCTCCACCCACAACGTCGCCGAGGTTGAGCGGTACGCGACCAGGGTGCTGGTGCTGGTGGATGGGGAGCTGCTGTTCGGCGGGACCCCCGCCGAGCTCGAGCGGGCAGTGGGCGGCGATCCCCGTGATCTGGAGGCGGCGTTCGTGCGCTTCCTCCATGAGCACGGCCACTGAGCCGGTCCGTGCGCTGGCTGTTCGTCAAGGACCTCCAGATCTTGCGGCGCTCACCGCTGCTCGTCGGACTGCTGATCGTCTACCCGATCGCGATCGCGCTGATGATCGGCTTCGCGCTCTCCAGCCCGCCGGGCAAACCAAAGGTCGCCTTCTACAGCGAGGTCGCGCCGGGCAACGGCAGGATCAACTTCGGCACCCAGCAGATCAACATCGGCAGCGCGGCGAGCCAGCTGTTCAAGTCGATCCAGCCGATCAAGGTGCAGTCCCGGGCCGAGGCGATCGCCAAGGTCAAGGACGGCGAAGCGCTCGCCGCGCTGGTCATCCCGGCCGACATCGTCGAGCAGATCCAGAGTCTGGTGAGGACCGGCGTCGGCAGCCCGACGGTGGAGCTGATCCTCAACTCCAAGGATCCGCTCGAGCGCCAGTTCGTCCAGCAGGCGATCAGCGCGCGGTTGAGCGAGGTCGAGCAGGCCGTCTCAAAGCAGGTGCTGCGGATCGCGGTGACCGACCTACAGCAGGTCCTGAACGGCGGGACGATCAACTTCGCCGGGCAGAACTTCCAGCTGCTCGGGCTGCGGGTCTCGCGCTCGATCGTGGAGGGATCAATCGCGGCGCTGCCGGCCAGCTCCCCGTTGCGCTCGGCGCTGCGACACGTGGTCGCATTTGCCGACCTGGCGATCGAGGGCCTTGGCTTCGCCAGCCCCGTGCTCGGCTCGATCGGAACGCCGCTGTCGATCGATCAGACGCAGCTGGCGGGCAGGACCACGCCGACCGATTCGTATGCGGTGGCGATCGCGGTGATCGTCTCGCTGATGATGTTGACGCTGCTGCTGGCGGCGGGGCTGCTCGCGCTCGAGCGCTCGGAGAACGCATACTCACGCCTGGTTCGAGGGCTGATCACGCCGGGCCGCGTGCTGTTGGAGAAGATCGCGCTGTCGGCGGCCTGTGCCGGAGTGGTGTCGCTCGTGATGGCGGCTTTCGTTTCGTTGTTCGTTCATCTCGACTGGTCGCGTTTTGAGCTGTGGGTCCTCGCGCTCGCGTTCGGCGGAGCCGCGTTCGGAGCACTCGGGGTGGCGATCGGCGGGCTTGCTCGCGAGGTCAGCGCCGCCTCGCTGATGGCCGTGCTGCTGTCCTTGCCGGTGGCATTCGTCGCGCTGGTCCCCGCCAGCGCCGTGTCGGGCGGCCTTGGGTCGCTGCTCGACGTGATCGCGTTCATCTTCCCGTTCAAGGCGGCGCTGCAGGCAGCGAGCAATGCGTTCAGCGGGACCGCGCCGGGGATGCTGGGGCCGCTGCTGCACCTCGCCGTTCTGACACTCGTGTTCGGAGCGTTGGCGCGCGTGGCTGTAAGACGCTTCGGGTAGCGCCCCGCGTCTGGCGCGCGCGAGCCCCGAAGCGCGGTATCGTGCCCGCCGCGACGGCAGGGAACGGCTCTCCGAGACAACCCGTGCCACCCCCGGGCCACAGACGGCCGGGAGCCGAGATCTCAAGAAGTCTGATCTTGACGCCGACGCGTGCTCGGCCAGATCGTCGCCGCCTACCCCGGCAACGTGGACCAGTACGCGAGCGCGCTTCAGGCCGTCAGCCAGACTCCCGCATGTGCGACCTCCGACAACGCGAACCTGCCCTATCCGTTCGACGATCCCGTCTGCGGCCAGCTCGATCTCGACTTCGGCGCGGCGGCCAACCTGTTCACCGACAGCGCCGGCAACGAGCTCGTCGGCGACCTCCAGAAGGCCGGCGCCTACCACGTCGCACACGCCGACACGATGGCGCCGGCGTGGACGCAGAACGTCGGCGGCCCATGCCAGGCCTGCAATGCGGCGTCACCCGCGTTCGACGGACGCGCGATCGACGGCGTGTCGACTCCGGGCGGCTCGATCTTCTCGCTCAGCCGCGATGGCGGGGCTGTCAACTGGCTGAGCCCCGTTGCCGGCGGCCTTCACTACGAGTCGACCAGCGTTGCCGACGGGGTCGTCTATACGGTCGACAACAGCGGGTTCCTGGACGCGTTCAACGCCGGCCACCGGCAGCCCGCTGCTGCGACGGCAGCTGACGGTCGACACGGGGGCGCCCACCGGCGGCGGCTTGACGAGCAACGGCGTTGCGATCGCCGAGAACACGGTGTTCGTCGCGGCTACGTCGACCGGGGGCGCCGCGCCTTCCACCGGCGGGACGGGCGGAGCGCCGGCCGCGGGATCGGGCGCGTATGTGATCGCCTACCGGGCGGGATGACGCTCTAGCGTGCGCCGACCATGCGCGTGAACCCGAACGCGCACAGCGCTGCCACGATCAGCGCGATGATCGGTAGCCCGGCGCCGATCACGCCGGCGATCGCGAGCACCAGGCTGACCACGCCGACGGCTCCGGCGACACCGCCGGTGACGGCCAGCCGGTAGGCACGCTGCTCGCGGGCCCGCCGGGGGGTGTAGCTGCCGCGCTTCTGTAAATCGGCCACAGGTCCTAGGGTATCGGACGTGGACGTGCACCAGTTGTTGCTCTACGAGTACGTGGAAGACATGCTCGAGCGGCGTGTGCCTTACCGCGAGGCGCATCTGGAACGGATCGCAGTCGAGCGCGACGCCGGGCGGATCGTGATGTCGGGCCCGTTTGGGGACCCGCAGCCGGATGACGTGGGCGCCGCCCATGAAGGCGAGGCTGGACGCCGAGCGGGCGGCGGGCCCACGGGCGCCGCGATCGTGTTCCACGGGGTCGAGCCCGATCAGGTCGAGTCGTTTGCCCTTGAGGATCCGTATGTACGGGCGGGGCTGGTGACCGCCTGGCGCGTGGAACGCTGGAACGTGGCGTAGCCGCTGGCGCGGCAGGACCGCGCCAGTATCCTCGTATTCGATGGCTTTCCCGCAAACCCGCCTGCGCCGGCTCCGGGCCACGCACGCGCTGCGTGGGCTAGTCCGCGAAACCCAGCTGACGCCGGCCGACTTCGTCTACCCGCTGTTCGTCGCCCACGGGATCGATCGCCGCGAGCCGATCGCCGCGATGCCGGGTGTCGATCATCTGTCGATCGCCCATGCCGTCGCCGAAGCGGGCGATGCCGCCGAGCTCGGAATCCCGGCGGTGCTGCTGTTCGGGCTGCCCGCCGGCAAGGACGAGGAGGGCTCGGGCGCGTGGGACGACGAGGGGGTCGTCCAGCTCGCCACACGCGCGATCAAGGAGGCCTACCCGGAGCTGATCGTCATCACAGACCTGTGTTTGTGTGAATACACCAGCCATGGGCACTGCGGCGTGGTCCGTCCAGACGGTCGCGTTGACAACGACGCCACGCTCGAGCTGCTTGCGCGGACCGCAACCTCCCAGGCCAGGGCCGGGGCGGATGTGATCGCGCCCAGCGACATGATGGATGGCCGCGTCGGCTTCATCCGCGCCGCGCTCGACGAAGACGGCCACACCGACACGCCGATCCTCGCCTACTCGGCGAAGTTCGCCTCGGCGTTCTATGGACCGTTCCGCGAGGCCGCCGGCTCGGCGCCGGCGTTCGGTGATCGGCGCAGCTACCAGATGGATCCGGCCAACGGCAACGAGGCGCTGCGCGAAGCGCGCCTCGACGTGGAGGAGGGCGCCGACATCGTGATGGTCAAGCCGGCGCTCCCTTACCTCGATCTGATCCGCCGGATCAAGGACGAGACCGAGCTGCCCGTCGCGGCCTACAACGTCAGCGGTGAGTACGCGATGGTCAAGGCCGCGGCGGCCGCCGGCTACCTCGAAGAGCGCGCGGCAGTGCTCGAGATCCTGACCAGCATCCGTCGCGCGGGCGCCGACATCGTCATCACCTACCACGCCAAGGACGCCGCGCGATGGCTGCGGTAGGCGCCTCGAAGGAGAGCAGCGGGCCGTTCGGGCCCAAGCTCCGCAGCCGCAAGCACGGCGCGGCGATCGAGCTCGACGAGCTCGACAAGCGGCTGCTCAACCTGATGCAGGGCAGCTTCCCGATCGCGCCGCGCCCGTATGCGCATGTGGCGGCCGAGGCTGGGATCTCCGAGCGGGATGTGATCGCTCGCGTCCAGCACCTGCTCGACGAGCGGATCATCCGCCAGGTCACGCCGATCTTCGACACCCGCGCGCTCGGGTACTCCTCGATGCTGGTCGCCGCCAAGGTCGACCCCGAGAACCCGTGGCGTGCGGCCAACGTGATCAACGCGCATCCCGGCGTGTCGCACAACTACCTTCGAAACCACGAGCTCAACATCTGGTTCACGATCGCGACCGAGCCCGACTCCCCGCTGGGGTTGGAGGGGACGCTCGAGGTGCTGGCGCGAATCGCGGGCGCCGAGTCGATCCGCCAGCTGCCGACGCTGAAGCTGTTCAAGATCCGGATGGATCTGGAGATGGAGGGCGACACCGACGCCTTGTCAAAGGCGGTCGAGGTGGCCCCGCCGGCCGAGACCGAGCGCCAGCCCTACGACGAGTTCGACATCGCGGTGATCCGCGCCACCCAGGGCGACATGCCCGTGATCGAAGCGCCTTTCGCGCCTGCCGCCGAGCGGCTCGGGATCTCGCAGGAGCGCCTGCTCGCGCACCTGATCGAGATGCAGGAGCGCCGGCTGCTGCGGCGGGTGGCGGCGATCCTGTTTCACCGTCGCGCGGGCTTCAGCGCCAACGGGATGGGCGTCTGGAAGGTCCCCGACGAGCGGATCATGGAGCTCGGTCCGAAGATGGCGGCGTTCCGCGGGATCTCGCACTGCTACCAGCGGCCCACGTACAAGGACTGGCCGTACTCCGTGTTCACAATGGCCCACGGGCGCTCGAAGGAGGAATGCGATGCGATCCTCGACTCGATCGCCAGCGAGACCGGGATCAGCGACCGCGCCACGCTCTACTCTTCGACCGAGTTCAAGAAGATCCGGCTGCTCTACTTCACCGAGGACTACCGGGCCTGGGAACGCGAGCACGCCGGGGTGTGAGCACCACCGCACGGTCCACTGAGCTCTACCACCGGGCGCGCGAGCTGCTGCCGGGCGGCGTGAACTCCCCAGTGCGCGCGATGCGCGCGATCGGGCGCGACCCGATCTTCATCGCCCGCGGCTACGGCTCGACGATCGTCGATGTCGACGGCAACGAGTACGTCGACTGGGTCAGCTCGTGGGGCCCCCTGATCGCCGGCCACGCGCATACCGCGATCGTCGACGCGATCGTCGAGACCGCGCTCGACGGCACGACCTTCGGCGCGCCCACGGCGCGCGAGCTGACGCTGGCCGCGGAGGTGTCTGAGCGGGTCCCGTCGGTACAGATGCTGCGGATGACCTCCTCGGGCACCGAGGCGACGATGAGCGCGATCCGGCTCGCGCGCGCGGTCACCGGCCGCGAGCACCTGCTCAAGTTCGCCGGCGCCTACCACGGGCATGTCGATGGGCTGCTGGCGCAAGCAGGCTCGGGACTAGCCACGCAGGGGCTGCCGTCAAGTCCGGGCGTACCGGCGACCGCGGCCGACGCGACCGTGATCGTGCCGTGGAACGACCCCGACGCGGTGATCGCGGCGACCGAGCGCTACGAGCTGGCGGCGATCCTGGCCGAGCCGGTGCCCGCGAACATGGGCGTGGTGCCTCCGGCGCCCGGCTTCCTCGAGCTGCTGCGCGAGTGCGCCGACCGCAACGGCGCGCTGCTCGTGTTCGACGAGGTGATCACCGGCTTTCGCGTGGCCCGCGGGGGCGCCCAGGAGCGCTCCGGCGTGCTTCCCGACCTCACGATCCTGGGCAAGATCATCGGCGGCGGGCTGCCGGCGGCGGCCTACGGCGGCGCGAGCGTGCTGATGGAGCGGATCGCGCCCGCCGGCGACGTCTACCAGGCCGGAACGCTGTCGGGGAACCCGCTTGCGGTGGCCGCGGCGCTGGCGGTGCTCGAGCTGCTCGATTCGCGCGCGTATGAACGCCTGGACGCGGTCACCGAGAAGCTCGCCGACGGGTTACGAGAGGCCGCCGAGCGCGCGGGCGTGCCGCTCCGGGTGCAGAGCGTCACCGGCCTGCTGACCCCGTTCTTCAGCGCCGAGCCCGTGCGCAACTATGCCGACGCCGCCGGCTGCGACTTGGACGCTTACGGCGCGTGGTGCAGGTCCCTGCTCGAGCGCGGCATCTACCCACCCCCGTCGCAGTTCGAGGCGTGGTTTCCGTCGCTCGCGCACACCGACGAGGACGTCAAGCGAACGGTCGCGGCCGCCGCTGCGGCGTTCGAGGAGGTGGCGGCGTGAACGACGCGCTGCTCGCGGCCCTCCGGGCCGAAGGCGGGACGCTCGCCGAGCTCGTGCGGGTGCCTGCGGACGCAGTGGCAGAGCGACCCGGGCCGCCGCAAAAAGCCGCCGCCGGTCCCCGTGCCGCCGGGCACGAGGCCGAGTACGAGCTGCTGCTCGAGATGATCCTCGAGGGATCGTTGCTCCACTACGGCTCGCCGCGGGTCGTGCAGACCGACGATCGCGACCTCGCACTGCTGCTCGGCGACCAGTTGTACGCGCTCGGCCTCGCGCGGCTGGCGGCACTGGGTGATCTGGAGGCGGTCGCCGAGCTGGCGGACGTGATCTCGCTCGTGGCCCAGGCGCACGCCGAAGGCGATCCGAAGCGCGCAGAGGCCATCTGGGATGCCGGCGCGGTCGCGATCGGGTGGGGGAGCGCCGAACCCCGCCGCGCGGCCGAAGGTGGCACCGCCGGGCCCTCGTGACGCTCGCCTCGTTGTTGACGATAGCCTGTCCGGCGCTGTTCAATTCGCTCCCCCGCTGAAGCCGGAAGCACGTGCCAGACCGACGCAAAGCCAAGTCCAAATACACCGCCGACCACAACATTCCCGGCGCGTTCGACGGCGAGACCGTCACGCGCCGCCGGTTCATGACAGGCGTTGCCCATGGTGCCGGCGGGGTTGCGGCCGCCGCCTTCACGTTGCCCGCGCTGGGCTTCGCGCTGGCGCCGGTGTTCAAGGCGGCGCCGGTCACATGGCAGGCGATCGGGCCACCGTCCGATTTCACCAACGACAACTACGTGGTCAAGGTGGTCACGCTGGTCCAGGGGATCGGCGAGGCCGGCAAGTCGATCGCCTACATCCGCACCCGCAACCCGCAGCTCGACATCGAGCCCGAGGACAAGTACAACCACTGGATCGCGCTGTCCTCGCGCTGCGCCCATCTCGGCTGTCCGGTCCGCTGGGTCGACGCCGCGCAGCGTTTTGCGTGCCCGTGTCACGGCGGCGTCTACAACATCCGCGGGCTGGTCGCGGGCGGGCCGCCGGTGCGCCCGCTCGACCGCTTCTACACGCGGCTCAACAGCGCAACCGGGCTGGTCGAGATCGGACCGCGCTACTCGGTCAACATGGAGCTTCGGCGCTTCTCGCCCCGCGACCCCGCCGAACCGCTCGACGGAATCGGCCAGTACCTCTACCCGGCGCGGTGGACGACCGCGCCGCTGGCCAGCCAGTAGCCGCCATGCCCCGCCTGCCCGCGCCTCCGCTGCCGAAGATCCTCCAGCCCAAGCCGAAGAAGCCTGGCGATAACGGCTCGGGTCTCTCGCCGGTCGAGGGTGCGATCGATGGCGGGATCACGGCGGTCGACTGGATCGACGAGCGCACCTCGCTGTCGCCGACCGTCCGGTGGCTGCTGTTCCGCAAGGTCCCGCGCGGGACCAACTGGGCGTACACGCTCGGTTCGGCGACGCTGTTCGCGTTCCTCAACCAGGCCGTCACCGGGGTCTTCCTGGCGATGTTCTACCGCCCCGACGTCACCGGCGGCGCGTACGAGTCGATCCGCTACATCAACGACGACGTGTTCGCGGGCCAGCTGGTGCACGGGATGCACAAGTGGGGCGCCTCGGTGATGATCATCCTGATCTTCCTGCACATGGGGCGCGTGTTCTTCTACGGCGCGTACAAGTACCCGAGAGAGCTGACTTGGGTGATCGGCGTGGTGCTGCTGATCCTGACGATGGCGATGGGGTTCACCGGGTACCTGCTGCCATTCGACCAGCGCTCGTACTGGGCCACGATCGTGGGCGTCAACATCAACGGCTCGGGACCGTTCATCGGGCCGTTCCTGTCTGACTTTTTGCGCGGCGGCCCCGATTGGGGCGCGACCACGCTGGCGCGCTTCTACGCGATTCACATGATGCTGATCCCGGGCGCGATCGCCGCGCTGATCGGCGTGCACATCTACCTCGTGTCCAAGCTCGGTACGACTGCGCCCCCGTGGATCAAGCCGGATCCCGAGGACCCGGTGCTCGAGTACGAGCACCCGCCGGCGGAAGTGTGAGCGGGAAGGCCACGGGATGAACCAGGCACAGAAGGAGGCATACCTCCGCGAGTACTCGATCCTGAAGAACGAGGGCAAGCCGTTCTTCCCGTATGCGGTCGCCAAGGACGGGTCGATGGCGCTGATCGTGATGATCGTGATCATCTTCCTGGCGCTGCTGTTCGGCGCCGAGCTCGGCCCCAAGGCCGACCCGACCACGACCACCTACGTACCGCGGCCCGACTGGTACTTCTACTTCCTCTTCCAAGTGCTGCGGGTGATGAAGAACATCCCCAAGTTCACGCCACTGGCGACGATCGGGGTGCCGACGATCTGCATGATCCTGCTGTTCCTGCTGCCGTTCTATGACCGCAGCCCCGAGCGCCGGATCGAGCGTCGTCCGCTCGCACTGACGGCGGGGATCGCGACGATCGCCGCGATGGCGTACCTGACCTACAGCGGAGCCAACACCGGCTCGCCGAACTCGGTCGACATGAAGCCGCCCGCGAACCTGTCCGCGCAGCAGGCGGCGGTGTTCAAGGCCGGCGAGCTCGTCGTGGGCCAGTCGGGGTGCCTGTTCTGCCACACGCTAGGCGCCAATGGCAACAGCGGCCCCGGGCCGAACCTGACCCATATCGGCTCGCTGCTCCCGTCCGCCGCGCTCGCCTCGACGCTGATCAACCCGACCGCGCCGATGCCCTCCTTCAAGAACCTTCCGCCACAGAAGTTCCAGGCCGTCGTAGGCTTCCTCTCAGAGCTGCAGTAGCCGCGCCCGGGACGATGGCGGCGCGCGCACACTCCGCTCCGGTCGGAGCTCCTGGCGGCTCCCCCGAGCCCGCGGCGCCGGGTGTGCTCGAGGAGGCGCAGGTCCGCGCGATGTTCGACCGGATCGCCGGCCTCTACGACCGCATGAACACGGTCATGACCGCTGGACTGCACCACCGCTGGCGCCGGCGCGCGGCCGACCTCGCCGCGGTCCCGTACGGCGGCACGGTACTCGACGTGGCCACCGGGACCGGGGACCTGGCGTTCGAGCTGGCCGCGCGCATCGGCCCGCAAGGCGAGGTCGTCGGCACCGACTTCTCGGAGCGGATGCTCGAGCTGGCGCGAGTCAAGGCGGCCGCATCGGGGCCTCGCGAGGGCGCCCGGGACTCCGCGCGGCTGCGCTTCGAAGCGGCCAACGCGCTGGCGCTTCCGTACGCGGATTCGTCTTTCGATGCCGCAACGGTCGGCTTCGGCGCGCGCAACTTCTCAGACTTGGAGCGCGGCCTGCGCGAGATGGCCCGCGTGGTCCGGCCCGGGGGTCGCGTCGTGGTGCTCGAGATCACGACCCCGACCCGTCCACCGCTTTCGTACTTCTTCGAGCTCTGGTTCGACCGCGCGGTGCCCTCGCTTGGGCGCCTAGCGGGCGACCCGCAGGCATACAGCTACCTTCCGAGCTCGGTCAGGCGCTTCCCTGGCCCGCGCGAGCTGGCGCAGTTGATGTGGCGGTGCGGGCTGCACGAGGTCCGCTATGTGCTCACCGCGGGCGGGATCATCGCGCTGCACGTAGGGGTGGTGCCCGCGCCGTGAACACCGGAGCGGTCCAGGCGGTGGTCGACCTCGGCGGCGAGGAGGTGGGACGACTGCTGGACGGGGTCGAGCGCCGGATGTCCGAGCTTGCGGTCGGGCATGGCCCATTGCTGGCGCGCCACGCGGTCGAGACGATCGCTGCGGGAGGCAAGCGGCTCCGCCCGCTGCTCGTGTGTCTGGCGGCTGGTGCGCCGCCGGCCGAGACGGACGGGCTGCTCCGGGCTGCCGTGGCGGTCGAGCTCGTGCACGCCGCGACCCTGATCCACGATGATGTGCTCGACGGCTCGCCGCTTCGTCGCGGCCGGCCGACCGTGTTCGCGTCCGGAGGCCGAAGCATGGCCACGGCGACCGGCGACCTGCTGTTCTCGCGCGCGTTCGCGGAGCTGGCCCCGAGCGGCTCGGTGCAGGCGGTCAGGGTACTGTCGCGCGCAGCCCGCGACCTTGCTCAGGGCGAGCTGATGCAGCGGGCCGATGCCTTCGCGCAGGAGGCGAGCGTCGAGCGCTACCTCGAGCGCTGCCGGCTGAAGACCGCCGTCCTGTTTCGAGCTGCGTGCGAGCTGGGCGCGCTCGACGCCGGTGGCCCCGCGGAGCCACTCGGCGCGTTTGGCGAGCAGATCGGTCTTGCCTTCCAGATCCTCGACGACGTGCTCGACGTCACCGGGCCGCCCGAGCGCACCGGGAAGCCACGCGGCGCGGACCTGCTCGACGGCACGGTGACGCTGCCGTTGATCCTCGCGGGCCAGCGCGACCCAGTGCTGGCGTCGCTCGATCTGCGCGCAGTGCGCACACCCGGTGAGGCGGCTCAGGTGTGCGAGCGGATCGCGGCCACCGGCGCCCTCGAGGAGGCGCGGTCACGCGCGCTCGAGCAGGTAGCCGGCGCACGGGACGCTTTGCCGCCGCTACCCGAGCGCCAGCGGACGGCGCTGGAGCTCGTCGCCGACGGGGTCGTCCAGCGCTACTCCTAGCGCCGAGCCGGACCGCGGTGAGGTCTAGAAGTCTTCGGGGAGGATCAGACCGGCCGCGAGTGCGGTCACGAAGCGGTCGATCTCGTCGGCCATGTTGGCCTGTGCGAGGCGGTGCAGGTCGTTGAGCAGGTCCGAGAGGCCGTCCTCGAGCCGGTCCTCCAGTTCCTCGACCTCCGACTGGCTGTAGAGATCTTCGGTGCTCCACTCGCAGTTGGGACAGCTCAGCAGGAGCACCCAGTGATCGTCCTCGGCCTCCGACCAAGAGAGCGGTTGCACCAGCGGGGAGCTGCACTCCGGGCAGATGTGCAGCGGCCGCGACTCGACGCCGGTGCCGTCATCGTGGAAGCGGACAACCTCGATCCTGCGTCCACTCGGCAGGACGATCCGATGCACTGAGTGGTGGTTGGCGCGTTGGTCCACAGTACGTCTCCCGATAAGCGCTGTATCGGCGCCGTCAACCGACACCTTGAGCGGGTTCTTGCCCTAAACTGCTGGCGGACCGCTAACCTTGGAGGCCCCGGTCCGGAGGCCCTGCTCAATGTTCCGAAATCCAGTCACCGATGTGATTGTGCTGCTAGTGGTCGCGCTGCTGATCTTCGGCCCCAAGCGCCTGCCGATGCTTGGCCGTTCGCTCGGCCAGGGGATGAAGGAATTCAAGGATTCGATCACGGGCGACTCCGACGACACCGAGTCCGACGAACGCCCGGCGTTGACTCCCGCAAGCGCCGCCGAAGCGGCGCCTGCGGCTGCCGTACCCCCGCGCGAGTCCGCCGAGATCGGGTCCTCCGAGCAGCGCTCTTAGCCGGGTCGCGGGAGCACAACCGTGGCGAAGGTCCTGCGGCCCATCAGCCACCAAGATCGGCTGAGCATCGTCGACCACCTCGATGAG
>CABDYZ010000108.1_pt1 | contig 19875 bp, 18 predicted proteins | sample 3132061 | NCBI WGS metagenome assembly CABDYZ01 (sample SAMEA5534339, study PRJEB31848) | metagenome | biome: tundra; feature: field; material: soil | place: USA | collected 2013-05 | depth 0.45 m
CGATGAGCCCGCCGGCGGCGGTCGCGACCGCCGCCGGCGGGCTCATCGTCAGACGCGCGAGCGTCCCGGCGAGCGACGCGATCCGCGGGCGGATCGACGGCAGCTGACCGTAGAAGGCGTTGCCAGGGCAGTCGGTGGAGTCGCCGTCGCGGTGGCCCGCCACGCGCGGAAGCGAGACGTGCGCTCCCGGTGCAAATGGTGTGTAGTAAGCGCTCGCGGGGTCGACCACGACGGTCACGTGCCCCTGGGCGGGCACGCCGTGGAGCGAGAGCTTCCACGCGAGCAGCTGCTCCAGCGCGCCGATCGCCGCCTGCGAGGGAACCACGTTCATGAAGTCACCGAGCACCGCGACCCCGGTTGACTGCGCGTTGTAGGCACCGGCGTGGGCGCCGATCACCGGCATGTCGATGCCGCCGGCCCGCGCCTCCCAGATCCGGCCGTAGGAATCAATCATGAAGTTGTAGGCGATGTCCCAGAAGCCCCTGACCTGGACGTGGTAGTCGAAGATCGCCAGCAGCATCGCGGGCACCGCATCGGCGCTGTAGCCGTTCGGGTTGACGGTGTGATGCACGAATGCGAGCTCGACGGCGCCGTACTCCGGGCCGTGCGCCGGCCGCGCCTGTCCTTGGCCCCAGGCCCGGCGGGCGATGATCGGCGGCTGGCCGGGGCCCGCGTCGAGCACCGGCAGGGCGGGGGGAAAGCCCGCGGCGGAATGCGCGCCCAGGGAGGAGACCGCGCCGACGAAGTGCACCCGCAACCCGTGGACCAGGCGATTGCTGCGCAGCTGCACGCGGTCGGCGGCGCCGGTCCAGATCGGCTCGCCGAACAGGGCGCTCCTGGGGGCTTGCCCGTCGGGATCGTGGCCGAGCACCGACGCGCTCACCCAGGGGCTCCAGCGCCCGTCCGGCGCCTGCGCGCGCAGCTCGATCGAAGCGGCGTCTGGCCCGGACCATTCGAGGCCGAGGAGCGCGAATCGGCTCGGGGCAAGGATCGGCGCCGACTCACCCGACAGCGAACCGACCCAGCGGGCGGAGACCGAGGAGCGCCCGCCAAATGCGTCCGCAAGCCCTGCCGCGGGCCGCACGAGCGAGGCGGCACCCGCCGCCGCCACGCCGCCGAGCAGCGCGCGCCTCGTGACGTTGCGCGTTTCCCCCATCACTGCTCAAGCTAGCGCAGCGTTCCCAAGCGGATGTAAGAGCTCGATGAGAGCTACCGCATGATCGCCCGGCGCCCGCGCCTAGCGCACGAGCGCCTGGGCCGAGACAGTGAACCCAGCGGGCGCCGGGGCGGCCGTCACCCCTTGCACCGCGATCGCAGGGCTGGAGAACAGCGTGATCGTCGCCAGGCCGCCGAACGGCACATCGGGCGACACGATCAGTGCCCCGTTCTGCGGTCGCACCGTCGCATCGACGGTCAGAGGCACGCCGAGTAGGGTCGCCGTGCCCTGGACGGTGAACTGGCCGCCCGAGGAGGCGACCGGCTGCACCGAATTCAGTACCGGCAGCGCGGAGCGCAGATCGGCCTCGGTGACGGTCGCGGTTGCGGTCAGCTGGTTGGCGCGCTTTCGCAAGCTCGCGTCTCGCACCGTCAACAGGCCGCTGCTGAACTGATTCGCCGACGCATCGAGCGTGCCGGCGTCGGCGACCTGGCCGAGGGTGGTTCTGAGCGTGGCCGGATTCGACCTGTAGCGGCCCATCCGCACGACGACGTGGTCGGCTTGGTGCCACAACAGCTCGACGGCCGGAAACGCGTCGACCTTGACCTCCAGGACGGTGCCTGATCGGGCGAGACGATCGCGCAGCCGCTGCGCGGCGATCCCCGGAAGCACGAGCTGCGCCACGACCAGCGCCAGCAACACGAGCAGCAGGACGCCGACGATCAGGAGAAGGGGCCGGCGCATCGTGACGCTGCTCAGCTGAGCAGCGCTCGCGCCGCCACCACCGCGTGGTCCATCAGCGTCGCGATCTCGAACTCCGGCTCGCTCAGACGACGTACCGTGATCCCGTCGGCGAGCACGAACAGGAACGCCGCGACAGCCTCGGGATCGTCACGCAGCTCGAGCACGCCGGCCTCGCTCTTGGCTGCAAGCGCGTCGGCCAGGTGCCCCCGCGTGCGCCGGCCGAGCTCAGCGAGCTCCGCGGCGATCTCGTCGTTGCGCTGCGCGAGCGTCAGCATCTCATGGAACATCACCGGCATCGCGGGCCCGTCGCCGAGGAAGTCCTCGAAGCTGCGCACGAGCGCGTCGAGCACCTGCTCGCCGCTTCCGGCGCCGGCGATCGCGTCCTCGAGTCGCTCGTTGCGCAGGTCGCACTCGCGCCGGACCACCTCGACGAGCAACCGCTCCTTGGTCCCGAAGTAATAGTGCAGCAGCCCGCGCGAGACGCCGGCCGCTCGCGCGACCTGGTCAAAGGTCGAGCCGGCGATCCCCCGCGCGGCGACGCTCGCGCGCATCGCCTCGACGATCCGCGCGGCCTTGTCACCGACCAGCTCGCGCGAGGAAGGGAGCTCGGGTGCGCAAGACGCATGCACGACTGACGATTCTAGTTCCTCCATTAACCACCGGAGGCGCCCGGTGGGGCGCCTCGGTTAGGCGGTCCTACAAGACGGGCGGCGCTAGGTGGCTCCGACCGTCGTGCTCGACTCCTCGGAGCTGGCGTTGACCGGCGGCGTGTACTGGAACTCCTCCTCGGCGCCGAACAGCAGGTCGAGCACCTTTGAGCGGAGCTTCTCGGAACCCGCGAGCGCGAGCCCGCCACCGATCCCGACGATCATCAGCTTGCGAGCAAATGACACGCCCTTGCGGGTGCGCTTGCGCTGGGTGTTGCTGAGCGTGATCGTCGCGTCACGGGCGGCGCCGAGCGCGCGACCGAGATCCGCGTGCAGCTTACGGTCCTCGAGCAGCGCCTTGGCCGGCATCTTTCCGTTCGACAGGCGCCCGTAAGCGCTCTTGCTCGAGTTCACCGCGGTGGTGACGTTCTTACGCAGCTTCGGATCGCGGAGCACGCTCTGAACGTAAGGATTGGACTTTGCGATGTTGGCGATATCCGCGGCGTTGAACAGCACCGCCTTGGACCGCTTGCGTCTTGATGGCATTTTTTCTCCTCGGTGCGCGTGGGCCTCGTTACAACGGAGGATACGCAATGTGCGGGGGCGAACCGTGGATTTCTTCGCAGCGATGGCGCTCGCAAGCGCGCCGCTGTGCTCAGATCGTGTAGACGGCGCCCTCCTGCGCCAGCTCCACTGGGCCATCGAACGCCTCCGCCGCCTGCGCTCGCGCCCACTCGGGGTCGAGCTCGTCGGAGAAGTGCGTGATCACAAGCCGCTTGGCGCCCGCGCGCCGTCCGTGCTCCCCCGCCTCGGCAGGCGTCAGGTGGCCGCGCTCACCGGTGCGCTCGGGCCTGGGCAGCGTCGCCTCGATCAGCAGCAGGTCGGTTCCGCTCGCGAACTGCACGATCTCCTCGTTGGGACTGCAGTCCGCACTGTAGGTGAACCGGCCGCCGCCGCCGGCGCTCGAGAGCTCGACCGCGAACGTGGTCGTGTAGTGCGGAACCTCGCAGAAGCGGATCCGCAGCGGCCCGGCCTCGAGCTCATCCCACGACTGGTACTCCTGCAGCGCGAACGCCCCCTCGATCAGGTCGTCGTTGCCCCAGCATCCGACGATCTGGCGGAACATCTCGGCAGCGCCGACAGGGGCGTAGAGCTCGGGCCGGGCCGGCTCGCTCGTGCCCGGCCACCCGGCCACAGGAACCGGCTGCTGGCGCGGGGCATACCTCAGCGCGTAGCTGAAAGGGACCAGGTCGAGGAAGTGATCGGCGTGCAGATGGCTGACGAGCACCGCGTCCACGTCGACGTAGTCGCAGTGGTGGCGGAGCTTCGAGAACACGCCGTTGCCGCAGTCGAGCAGCAACGCATACCCGTCCTCCTTTATCAGGTAGCCGCTGCAAGCCCCGCCCGCGTCCTGCCAGGACGGTGACTTGCCGAGCACCGTGATCTGCACTGCGCTCCTCTCTCGTGAGGAGACGAACTGTATCCCGGCGGCGTGCGGATCACCGCACAACGTACGCGGTGGGCCCCGCCGGGCGTTACGATCCGGGCATTGCCGGCGGCCGGCCACGACTTCGAGGTAGCCGCGCTGGTGCTCGGTGGCGTGCTGGTGCTGGGCGCGCTCACCTCGGGCCTGGCGCGCCGCAGCTTTCTCTCGCTGAGCGCAATCTCGGTGCTGGCCGGGTTCGTGCTCGGTGGAGGCGCGACGGGGGTACTGCACTTCAACCCCCGTTCGGCGTTCGTCGCGGACCTCGCGACGGTCGCGCTGGTGGTGCTGCTGTTCCGCGACGGCCTCGAGGTCGAGGCGGAGATGCTGCAGACGCAGTGGCATCTGCCGCTGCGCAAGCTGGTGCTCGCGATGCCGCTGACGGCCGCGATCGTCGCGGTCGGGACACACCTGCTGACCAATCTGTCGTGGACCGAGTGCTTCCTGCTCGGGGCGCTGCTGTCACCGACCGATCCTGTGCTCTCCTCCGGCGTCGTCACCAATCCCCGCGTGCCGAGGCTGGTGCGCCACTCACTGAACCTCGAGTCGGGGATGAACGACGGGCTGGCGCTTCCGGCCGTGCTGGCGCTGAGCGCCGCGCTGGCCAGCGGCTCCTCGCACTTCGTGTGGTGGCGGTTCGTGCTCGAGAACGTCACCGTCGGACTGGCGGCGGGGCTGCTGATGGGCCTGCTCGCCGCGTGGATCATGCCGCGCGCGAAGGGGCTCGGCGAGGGGATCCCCTCCCACCAGCGAGCGCTGTTCGCGGTCGGCACCGCGTTTGCGACCTACGGGATCGCGCTGGTGCCACCCCACGGCAACGGGCTGATCGCGGTGTTCGTCGCCTCGATTACGCTCGGCATCCGACGCCCCGAGATCCGCAGCTACTTCCAGCGGCACGCCGAGGACATCGTCGAGATCGTGAAGGTCGGAGTGTTCGTCGTGTTCGGATCGCTGCTGACCCTGCACGGGCTGTTCGCCGACGGCTGGGCGGCGGTCGGGATCGTCGCGGTGACGCTGCTGCTCGCGCGACCGGTCGCCGTGTTCGCTGCCCTGATCGGGACCACGACCGACACGGCCACGCGAGCGTTCATGTCGTGGTTCGGCCCCAAGGGGGTGGCGACGATCACGTTCTCGCTGCTGGTGCTCAGCCAGCGGATCGCTTCAGGGACGCGGATCTTCAATCTGGCCGCGCTGGTGGTGTTCTGCTCGATCATCGCCCACGGCGTGACCGACACAGCGGGGGCGGAATGGATCGCCCGCCGCGCCGAGCGAGGGGGACAGCCCGCCCCTGGTCAGTGACCCTCGCGCTCGCCGTCATCGCCGTGGCGCGAGGTGTCCATGATCCAGCCGATCAGCACGGTCAGCAGGAAGAAGGCGATGAATCCGCCGATCAACGGCCAGAACATGAACGGACAAGATATAGGACCGACTTCCAGCCGGTCCTCTGTTATGCGTGGAGAGCCACTTGCTCGTTGGCCGAGGGGAACGCCCAAGCCACCTGGAGCCGGCGCTCCTGGCGGAAGACGAAGCGCATCTGGCTCGGCGGCCGCAGGCCCTCGGGGTGGGCTGGGCGGAAGGTCGCGCACGGACCGGTCTCGGAGATCGCACAGAGAAGGTTCTGGTGGAAGAAGCAGTCCTCGCAGCTCGCAGCCTTCCCTGATATGCGCCCCTTCGCCATGCGTTACCTCCGGCCCCTTCGATCTTGGAACATCGATCAACGACGGGCTCCATCAAAGCGCCTTCCAGCCGCCGGCGCAACCTCGATTCCCGGAAAACGCTGGAACTTCACACCGGGGGAACTACCTGCAAACTGCGGGCATTTAAGCGCTCGGCTCCAGAAGCTCCCGCATTTTCCGTAGCTTTCGTTCCGATGGCCACCGAGGACCACGGCATGTTGATCTCGCTGGAGGACTACGAGCGCGCTGCGGAGCACTCGATGGACGCCGGAGCGCACGGTTACGCCTACGGCGGAGCCGGTGATGAGATCACGCTCAGGGACAACCTCGCCTGCTGGCGCCGGCTGGCGATCCGCCCGCGGATGCTCGTCGGCGTGGGCGCGCGCGATTGGACCGTCACGCTGCTCGGCACCCGCCGCCCGCACCCGCTGATCATCGCCCCGATGGCCTTCCAGCGACTGGCCCACCGTGACGGTGAGCTCGCGACCGCGGAAGCTGCCGCGGCCACCGGGTCGGTGATGTGCCTCTCGACGCTCGCCACCACCAGCGCCGCGGAGCTTGCGCAGGCGGTGCCGGATGCATCGCGGTGGTTTCAGCTGTACGTGTTCGCCGACCGTGGCGTCAGCCGCGAGCTGGTCGCCCAAGCGGTCGAACACGGGTACGAGGCGCTGGTGCTCACGGTTGACCTCCCGGTGTTCGGCGTGCGCGAGCGCGATCTGCGCTCACGCGTGCGGTCGGCCAGTGCGGAGATGGTGGCAAGCGCGGTCGCCGCGGGCGCGACCGGGGCGATGAGCCCCGCGGACTTCGCCGGGCTGATCGATCCCGACCTCAATTGGAGCGACCTCGAGCGATTTGCGGCCGAGAGCCCGCTTCCGGTGATCGTCAAGGGGATCCTGACCCCCGAGGACGCCGAGCTCGCTGTCGAGCACGGCGCCCGCGCGGTCGTCGTCTCCAACCACGGCGGCCGCCAGCTGGACACGGTGCTCTCCGGCGCCGACGCCCTGCCACCGATCGTGGATGCCGTCGGGGACCGGGTCGATGTGATCGTCGACGGCGGGATCCGCCGCGGCACCGACGTGCTCAAGGCGCTGGCGCTCGGCGCACGCGCGGTGATGATCGGTAGGCCGCTGCTCTGGGGTCTGGCGGTCGACGGCGCCGCCGGCGCCACGCGCGTGATCGAGATCCTGCTGGCCGAGCTCGATCTTGCGCTGGCGCTGTCCGGGGCCGGGAGCGCCGAGAAGCTCGACCGCAGCTTCGTGTGCCCGGCTCCCTGGGTAGCCCAGGGCCGATGAACGTCCTGATCACGGGGATCACCGGCTACGTCGGATCGAGGCTGGCGCCGCGTCTGCTGCGCGATGGGCACGCGGTGCGTGGCTTCAGCCGCGGGCCCGGCAGCCTCGAGCGCGACGTCCCGGTCGTCCAGGGCGACGCGGTCTCCGGCGCGGGCCTCGAGCGCGCGCTTGCGGACATCGACGTCGCCTACTTCCTGATCCACTCGATGGAGCCGTCTGCCAACGGCGCCTTCAACGCCCGCGAGCGCGCCGCCGCGGAGAACTTCGCCCGGGCGGCCAAGGCCGCGGGGACCCAGCGGATCATCTACCTCGGCGGCCTGATGCCGGCCAGCGGCCCCGCATCGGCTCATCTGCAGAGCCGGCTCGATGTCGAGCGGATCCTGCTCGACGCCACGCCGTGCTCTGTGGCGCTGCGCGCATCGATCGTGATCGGCGCCCGCTCGCGCGCGTTTCGCTTCCTCGTGCGGCTCGTGGAGCGCTTGCCGGTGCTCGCCGTGCCCGCCTGGAGAACCCACCGCACCAGTCCGATTGACGAGCGCGACATGATCGAGCTGCTCGCACGGGCGGCGACCAGCGAGCATGTCTGCGGCCAGTCGCTGGACGTCGGCGGTCCTGAGATCGTCTCCTACGGAGAGCTGATCGACCGGATCGCCGACCACATGCTGCTTCACCGCCCGACGATCGGTTTCAAGAGACTGACGGTCACCCCGATCGCCAGCCGGGTGGCGGCAGTGATCGCCGGCGAGGAACACGAGTTGATCGGGGCCCTGATGGAAAGCCTGGGCGAGGACCTGCTCGTTTCAGACAACCGGGCCGCCGAGCTGCTGGGGGTGAGGCTTCACTCGCTCGACTCAGCGATCGCGCACGCCCTGCGCGAGTGGGAGGCAACCGAACCGCTGGCAGCGCGTTAGGGTGTCCCCTCCGATGAGCACCGTACACGTGAGTACAAAGATCGAGGCCCCGATCGAGCGGGTGTGGGAGATGGTGATGGACCCGTCCCGGCTGAAGGATTGGGTAACGATTCATCGCTCGGTCAGGGACGTGTCCTCACAGCCGTTGCGCAAAGGCTCGACGATGGAGCAGAGGCTGCATTTGCGTGGCGTGTCGTTCCACGTTCACTGGACGCTCGTCGATGTCAGCATCCCCAACCACGCGGAGTGGGAAGGGCAGGGGCCCGCACATTCAACCGCGCGGATCCGCTATGAGCTGTCGGCCGATGGTGATAACGCAACAGTGTTTGAGTACACGAACGAGTTCAGTCCGCCCGGAGGGCGGCTCGGAACAGTGGCCAGCAGAGTGATCGTGGGGGCCGCATCCGAGCGTGAGGCAATCAATTCACTAGCTCGTCTCAAGGCAGTGCTCGAAAAAAACTGACGAGCCGCAGGCTTACCTGTATCTTCCTTCCCGGGGGGTTCATTTCCTTTTAACCCAGAAGGGGATTTCAACTTGGCGGATTTTGTCGACAGCACTGTGAAGGACATCGATGCCCGCGTGGGTGAGCTCAAGCAGGAGCTCGCAAAGCTCGAGGCCGCACGCTCGGCGCTCGTCGGCGCTCGGCGTGGGCCCGGACGCCCTCCGGGCTCCGGCGCCGGTCGCACCCGCACAGCGGCGAGGAGCACAGGACGTAGAACACGCCGCAGCCGCGGCCGTCGTGGAGGCGCAACGCGCGCCAACCAGGCGCTCGAGCTGGTTCGCAGCCAGCCTGGCATCACGATCCCGAAGATGGCCGCGTCGATGGGCATCGAGCCCAACTACCTTTACCGCGTGCTCCCGAAGCTCGCGGCCGAAGGACAGATCAAGCGCGACGGGCAAGGCTGGGTGCCGGGCTCGTAAAGACTGGTTGGATTGCCGCCTGCGGCCTCCGGCAACGACGCGAGGAGACCGCAGGCGGCAATCCAACCCGCCCTGACCCATTCAGCTGATGCCAGAGAGGCCAGCCGCCTTGAGCGTGATCGATTTGCGTCCACTATGAACGCAAATCGATCACGCTAGATCAGGCCCAGCTGCCTGACTGCCTCGCGCTCTTCCTTCAACTCATCCACGGTTATGTCAATTCGTGACCGTGAGAAGTCGTTGATGTCCAACCCCTGCACGACCTCGTAAGCACCGTTCGAGCAGGTCACGGGGAAGCTCGAGATCAGCCCCTCGTCGACGCCATAGGAGCCGTCGGACGGGATCGCCATCGAGACCCAATCACCAGCCGGGGTCCCGAGCACCCAGTCGTGGACGTGGTCGATCGCGGCGTTGGCGGCCGACGCGGCGCTCGATGCCCCGCGGGCCTCGATGATCGCCGCGCCGCGCTTCTGGACGGTTGGGATGAACTCGTTCTCGAGCCACTGCTGGTCGCTCACCGTCTCCGCGGCGTTCTCACCTTTAACCTTCGCGTGGAAGATGTCCGGGTACTGAGTGGCGGAATGGTTGCCCCAGATGGCCATGTTGCTCACGTCCCTGACGGCCGCTCCGGTCTTGGCTGCGAGCTGCCCGATCGCACGATTGTGATCGAGCCGTGTCATTGCTGTGAACCGCTCCGAGGGGATGTCGGGCGCGTGTGACTTGGCGATCAGGCAGTTGGTGTTGGCCGGATTGCCGACCACCAGCACCTTCACATCCGAGGCCGCCTGCTGATTCAGCGCCTCACCCTGGGGCTTGAAGATCCCGCCGTTGGCCTCGAGCAGATCGCTGCGCTCCATCCCCTTTGAACGCGGACGAGCGCCGACCAGCAGCGCGATGTTGACGCCGTCGAAAGCCTTGTTGGGATCGGCGGTGATATCCACGCCGGCGAGCAACGGGAAGGCGCAGTCCTGCAACTCCATGGCCGTGCCCTCAGCCGCCCGGACGGCATCGGGAATCTCGAGCAGGGAAAGGTGAACGGGCGTCTCTGAGCCGAGCAGCTGCCCGGAGGCGATCCGGAACAGGATCGCGTAGCCGATCTGGCCGGCCGCGCCGGTGACGGCAACTCGTACAGGGGTATCGGTCACAGGGGTCATCTCCAATCAGCGGGGTGTGTCGCGCCCGAATGTATACCCACCACTGGCTTGCGCGGTGTCCTGGAAGCGACGCCGGTAGGGTGCTCGTCCGATGAAGATCCTCTACACCCAGACCGACGAGGGCCCCGCGCTGGCAACTCAGTCCTTGCTGCCGATCGTGCAGGCGTACGCCGCGGTGGCGGGAGTCGAGATCGAGCTGCGCGACATCTCGCTCGCCGCCCGGATCCTGGCGCAATTCCCGGATCAGCTCGCAGACGAGCAGCAGGTCGCGGATGCGCTCGGCGAGCTCGGCGAGCTCGTCAAGGGCCCCGAGGCGAACGTCATCAAGCTGCCGAACATCAGCGCATCTGTGCCGCAGCTCAGAGCGGCGATCGCGGAGCTGCAGGAGCAGGGATACGGGATTCCGGACTACCCCGAGGACCCCTCCGACGAGCAGCAACGCGAGCTGAGCTCGCGCTACGACAAGGTCAAGGGCAGCGCTGTGAACCCGGTGCTGCGCCAGGGGAACTCCGACCGCCGCGCGGCCGCGTCGGTCAAGGCCTACGCGCGCAAGCACCCGCATTCGATGGGCGCCTGGTCCTCCGATTCGCGCTCGCACGTCTCGACGATGAGCGACGGCGACTTCCGCTCCACCGAGCAGTCGGTGACGCTCGCGCGGGAGGGCACGGTGAGAATCGAGCACGTCGCGGCGGATGGCTCCGTCACGGTGCTGAAGGACAGCACCCCGGTCCTGGCCGACGAGGTGCTCGACGCCTCCGTGATGCGACATGCCGCGCTTGACGAGTTCCTGTCTGCTCAGGTCGCCGACGCGAAGGACCAGGGAGTGCTGTTCTCGGTGCATCTGAAGGCGACGATGATGAGAGTGTCTGACCCGATCATCTTCGGACACGCGGTCCGGGCGTACTTTTCCGACCTGTTCGCCCAGCACGGAGACGTCCTGCGCTCGGTGGGCGTCAACCCCAACGATGGGATCGCCGCGCTGCTGAAGGCAATCGAGCGTCTTGGCGAGGACCAGCGGGCCGCGGTACAGGAGGCGATCGAAGCCGCCTACGCGAGCGGACCGGCAGTGGCGATGGTCGACTCCGACCGCGGGATCACCAACCTCCACGTGCCGAGCGACGTGATCATCGATGCATCGATACCGGCGGCGGTCCGCTCCTCGGGACAGATGTGGAACGCCGACGGCGAGCAGCAGGACACGAAGTTCGTGATTCCCGATCACTCGTACGCCGCCGTATATGCCGAGACCATTGACCACTGCCGCGAGCACGGAGCGTTTGACCCGGCGACGATGGGCACGACCCCGAACGTCGGTCTGATGGCCCAGGCAGCCGAGGAGTACGGATCGCACGACAAGACATTCGAGATCAGCGCCCCGGGAACCGTCCGCGTCGTGGACGATGCCGGCACCAGGGTGCTCGAGCACGAGGTCCAGACGGGAGACATCTGGCGGATGTGCCAGACGAAGGACGCGGCGGTCACAGACTGGGTTCGCCTGGCGGTCGATCGCGCCCGTGAGACCGGGTGGCCCACGGTCTTCTGGCTGGACGAGAACCGGGCACACGACGCGCAGCTGCTCGAGAAGGTCCGCCCGGCGCTCGCCGAGCTCGACACTGACGAGCTGCAGATCGAGATCATGGATGTCGCCACCGCCACCCGGTTCACGCTCGAGCGAGCGCACCGCGGAGACGACACGGTCTCGGTCACCGGAAACGTCCTACGCGATTACCTGACCGACCTGTTCCCGATCCTCGAGCTCGGCACCAGCGCGAAGATGCAGTCGATCGTCCCGCTGATGGGCGGCGGCGGACTGTTCGAAACCGGCGCCGGCGGGTCGGCGCCCAAGCACGTCCAGCAGTTCCTCAAGGAGAACCACCTTCGCTGGGACTCGCTCGGAGAATTTCTCGCGCTCGGTCCGTCATTCGAGCTGCTCGCAGACAAGGACGGCAATCCGCGCGCCGGGCTGCTGGCGCAGACGCTCGACCGCGCGATCGGCCGCGTGCTGGAGGAGGACCGCTCGCCGTCGCGCAAGTCGGGCGAGCTCGATAACCGCGGAAGCCATTTCTACCTGGCGCTCTACTGGGCGCAGGAGCTGGCGGGGCAGAGCGAGGACACCGAGATCTCAGAGCGCTTCGCGCCGCTGGCCGAGCGCCTTGAGTCAAACGAGGCGAAGATCGTGCAGGAGCTGAACGCCGTCCAGGGCTCGGCCGTCGAGATCGGTGGCTACTACCGGCCGGATCCAGAGCGGCTGGCTGCGGCGATGCGCCCGAGCCCAACGCTGAACGAAGCGCTGGAGAGCCTGTAGCGGCCTACAGCTCGAGCTCGTAGACGTCGCCGAGCTTGCGCTTCAGGTAGGCGACGAACGGGGGCACCTCGATCGGCCCGGAAACGACCCGTTCGAGCATCTCGGTCATCGTGAACTTCGCGCCGTGACGGTGGACGTGCTCTCGCAGCCACTCGCGCAGGCCGCCCAGCTCGCCGGCGGCGAGCTGCTCGTCGAGGTCCGCGATGTCGTGGTGCGCGCGCTCCCAAAGCTGCCCTCCGATCAGGTTCCCGAGCGCGTAGGTCGGGAAGTACCCGATCATCCCTGAGGACCAGTGAACGTCCTGGAGCACGCCGTTGGCGTCGTCTGGGACATCGAGCCCGAGGTACTGCTTGAAGCGAGCGTTCCACGCCTCCGGCAGATCCTTGACGGCCAGCCGCCCCTCGATCAGCTCCTGCTCGAGCTCGAAGCGCAGCACGATGTGCAGGCTGTAGGTGGCCTCGTCGGCTTCCACCCGGATGAACGACGGATGCACTCGGTTGACCGCGCGGTACAGGGTGTCCCGGTCGAGGCCGGCGAGCGGACCGCCGAGCAGTTCGGCGATCCGCGGCGCGAGCACCCCGCAGAACGGTCGCCCGCGTCCCACCATGTTCTCCCACAGCCGACTCTGGGACTCGTGCAGGCCCAGCGACTCCGCGTGCCCCAGCGGCGTGCGCTGCAGCGTGGGCGCGATCCCGGCCTCATACAGGCCGTGGCCGCACTCGTGCATCGCGCCGTAAAGCGCCATCGGGAAGAAGCTCTCGTCCCAGCGCGTGGTGATGCGCACGTCCTGGGATCCGAACGAGACCGCGAACGGGTGCACGGCGGTGTCGATCCGCCACCCAGAGTCCTCGAAGCCCATCCGTTGCACGACCTCGGCGACCAGCTGACGCTGCCGGTCGATCGGGAAGCTGCCGTGCACGACCGAGTCATCGACGCGATCGGAATGCTCGGCGAGCGCCGCGATCAGCGGCACCAGCTCGGACTTCAGCTCGGCGAACAGGCCGGCGACCGTGGCCGTGCTGATTCCCGGCTCGTAGTCGTCGAGCAGGACGTCATAGGCGCAGTCGTAGTCCTCGAAGCACTCGACGTAGCGGCGGGCGAGCTCGAGGTTGCGCTCCAGGTACGGCGCGAACGCACCGAAGTCTGATTCTGCCCGTGCCTTCACCCACGCCTCTTGGCCGATCGACGCCGCCCGCGCGAGATCGGCTGCCAGCTCGGTCGGGACCCGGCGCGCCTTCTCCCAGCGCCGCCTCGTGACCCGCACGAGCGCGGCCTCATCGGAGTCGGGGGCCGCTCCGTTGAGGCTCACCGCAGCGGCGTCGAGCAGCGCTCCCGTCTCGGCTGAGACGAACTTTTCGTGGCTGACTCGCTGGAGCGTCGCCAGTGCCTCCGCGCGCAAGCCGGCGCCGCGCACCGGCATCATTGTCTGCTGGTCCCACTCGAGCAGCTGGGAGACATTGTCGAGGTCTGAGACCTCCGCCATCCGCTCGCGCAGCTCGTCAATCACGCCGGCCATGCACTCCCTCTCGCGGGACGGCACCCGAGCCTGCGGTTCGGACCCGCGGGCTATGCGACCATTGCAACATGCTGCGCCGCCAGTCAATCAAGGTGATGGACCTGTTCGGGATTCGGATCGGGGTCGACCGCACGTGGTTCGTGATCCTATTCCTGCTGATCTTCTGGCTGTCGGGCTCCTTCCGCCAGGCCCTGCACAGCTCCGATGGAACGGCGTACCTGACGACAGTCGTGACCGTGCTCGTGCTGTTCGGCTCGCTGATCGTCCACGAGCTGGGACATGCGCTGGTCGCGCGGCGCGAGGGGATCGCGGTCGAGCGAATCGATCTGTTCCTGTTCGGCGGCCTCACGCAGATGAGCCGCGACGCCGCCTCGCCCGGGGAGGACTTCAAGATCGCGGCGGCCGGCCCGCTGGCGACCTTCGGCTTCATGCTGGTGTGCCTCGGCGTCGACATGGCGATCGTCGGCCCGCACCTTCTGATCCACGCCGCGACGCTCGACGGCAAGGTCCCGATCACTCCCGTGACACTGTCGCTCAGCTGGCTTCTGTTCTGGAATGTCCTGTTGCTCGCGTTCAACCTCGTCCCAGCCTTCCCGCTCGACGGCGGACGAATCGCTCGGGCGATCGTCTGGAGAGTGACCGGTTCCAAGCGTCAGGGCACCCGGATCGCCGCCAAGCTCGGGCAGGGATTCGCCGTGCTCCTCGCCGGGGTCGGGGTGTGGCTGATGCTTTCGTACCGCAGCTTCACCGGCCTGTGGCTGATCGCGATCGCGTTCCTGCTCTACCAGTCGGCTCGCGGCGCGCTGATGCAGACGGCGCTGACCGAGCAGATCGAGGGAGTCACGGTCCGTGACGTGATGGATCCGCAGCCGATCGCAATCCCCGCCGCGACCCCGGTGAGCGACGCGCTCGAGAACTACTTCCTGCGCTACGGGTGGTCATGGTTCCCGGTGATCGACGAGCACGGGCGGCTGCTCGGGATCGCGCAGCGCGAGCGGCTCGAGACCGCCAGTGACGGCGGCGAGGGATGGCTGACGATCGGAGCGGTGCTGGAGGCCGACGTCGCCGGCAGCTGGCAGATCGGCGAGGATTGCCCGCTCACCGAGGTGCTCGCCTCGGAGTCCTTCGGCAAGCTGGGCGCGGTGATGGCCGTCGATCGCGAAGGCGTGCTGCGGGGAGTGCTGACCGTCGATCAGGTCCGCCGCGCGCTCCAGTCGGCGTTTGGGACACCTGCGTAGAGGTCGCCCCCGCGGTCAGCGCCCGAACACCCGAGCCGACCCAACAGGCGGGCATAGCCCGCCTTAAATAGAATCGCTCGTCGTGCCATCCCATGACGTGCTGATCATCGGCGCCGGCCTAGCCGGACAGCGAGCCGCCCTCGCCGCCGCCCAGCAGGGCGCGTCGGTCGCGATCATCTCCAAGGTCCACCCCGTCCGCTCGCACTCGGTCGCGGCCGCCGGCGGCATCAACGCGGCGCTCAACCCCGAGGACTCGTGGGAGTCCCACGCGTTCGACACGGTCAAGGGGTCCGACTACCTCGGCGACCAGGACGCGATCGAGATCATGTGCCGCGAGGCGCCCGACGAGCTCCTGTGGCTGGAGCACGCCGGCGTCACCTTCCACCGCGACGCGTCCGGCCATCTCGGCACCCGCGCGTTCGGTGGCGCGTCCGCCGCGCGCACCTACTACGTCGCCGACATCACCGGCCACGCGATCCTGCACGCGCTCTACGAGCAGCTGATGAAACACCACGAGACGGTCGACCGCTACGAGGAGTGGTTCACGACCGACTTGCTCCAGGACGACGAGGGCCGCTGCATCGGTGCGGTTTGCCGCAACCTGCGCGATGGCCACATCGAGGTGTTCAATGCCAAGGCGACGATCCTTGCCTCGGGCGGCGCCGGGCAGGCCTACGAGCCGACCACCAACGGCCTGATCGTGACCGGCGACGGGATCGCCCAGGCCTACCGGATCGGCGCCAAGTTGATGGACATGGAGATGGTCCAGTACCACCCGACGACGCTCGCGGGCAACGGCCTGTTGATCACCGAGGGCGCGCGCGGCGAGGGCGCGTGGCTGCTGAACGCCAAGGGCGAGCGGTTCATGGAGAGATACGCACCGAACAAGGTCGAGCTCGCCTCGCGCGACGTCGTCTCCCGCGCCGAGCAGACGGAGATCAACGAGGGTCGCGGGTTCCCGGACGGGACGGTGGCGCTCGACATCACGAAGGTCCCGCGCAAGCGCACGCTCGAGGCGCTGAGAGAAATCGTGAATATCGGCAAGGATTTCGCCGGGGTCGACATCACCCGCGAGCCGATCCGCATCCGCCCCGGTAACCACTACATGATGGGCGGGGTCAAGACCGACGTCAACGGCGAGACGACGATCCCGGGGCTGTACGCTGCGGGCGAGGTCGCATGCGTATCGGTCCATGGCGGCAACCGCCTCGGCGCGAACTCGCTGCTCGACACGCTGGTGTTCGGCCGCCGCTCGGGCGTGCACGCCGCCAAGCGGGCGGCCCAGATGGCGATGCCCTCGACGCCGGCCTCGCGCATATCCGAGGCCGAGAAGGCGATCGCCGCGATCGTGAGCCGTGATTCGGCGGGGCGGCGGATCGGCGCGATCAAGCACGAGCTCGGCGCGACGATGAACGAGTGCGCCGCCGTGTTCCGCGACGCGGACGGGCTGGCGAAGGGGCTCGAGATCGTCAAGCGGCTCCAGGAGGAGGCTGCCAAGGCGCCGATCGACGACCGCGGCTCGGTCTTCAACCAGGACGTGATCAGCGCGATCGAGCTCGGCTACATGCTCGACGTGGCCGAGACGATCGTGGTCGCCGCGCAGGAGCGCAAGGAATCGCGCGGGGCCCAGTTCCGAACCGATTTCCCGGAGCGCGACGATGGGCAGTGGCTCAAGCACATCGACGTCTCGGTCAACGGCACCGAGCTCCCGACCGTGAGCTATTCGCCCGTCACGATCACCCGCTGGCAGCCCGAGGAAAGGACGTATTAGGGGTGGTCCTCGTCGTGAGTTCGCTCAGCACCGAGAGTCGCCACGGACGGACGACTGGCAAGGACGCAGGGAGCGTCGCGTACCTTAAAGGTACGCGAGCGAGCGAGGACGAAGTCAGGCGCCGCCCGGGGCGGCTCGAATGCGAGCGAATTCACGAGGAGGGCCACTAATGCCCGAGTACACGCTGAGGATCCGCCGCTACGACCCGCAGTCGGGCGAGGCCCCGTACTGGGACGAGCGTACGGTCGAGATGGGCTCTAAGCAGTCGGTGCTCGACGCGATTCTCAAGATCAAGGACGACGAGGACGGCTCGATCGGCATCCGCTGCTCCTGCCAGCAGGCGATCTGCGGCTCCTGCGGCGTGCGGATGAACGGCAAGCCGGGGCTGGCCTGCAACACCCACCTGGACGAGGCCGCGCACCGCGTCCACCGCGAGGACCAGCGCAAGGAAGTGATCGAGGTCGAGCCGATGGGCAACATGCCGGTGATCCGCGACCTGATCGTCGACATGGACGCGGTCCACTGGAAGAAGATCGAGCGCGTCACGCCGTGGCTGATCAACAAGCAGCCGGTCCCCGAGCGCGAGTACATCGTCCCGCACGAGAACATGGTCGACGTCACCCAGACGATGGCCTGCATCCAGTGCGGCGCGTGCGTGTCGGACTGCCTCTCGATGGAGGTCGACCCGCTCTTCATCGGTCCGGCAGCGCTCGCCAAGGCCTACCGGTTCGTCGGCGATCCCCGCGACGCCCAGCCGCTCGAGCGCCTCAACGACCTCGCGCAGGATCCCCACGGGATCTACGACTGCACCCACTGCTTCAACTGCATCGACGCCTGCCCCAAGGGCGTTGACCCGATGAGCCAGATCATGCGCCTGCGCCGCAAGGCCGGCGCGGACTACGAGATCAACGATCCCAACAACGGCCACCGCCACGAGCAGGCATTCGTGACCCTGGTCGGGCAGTACGGGCTGCTGAACGAGGCCGAGCTGCTGCCCCGCAGCTACGGCGGCGACTCGTGGTTTGGGAAGTTTCACCCGGCGGCCGCCAAGGAGCTGCTGTCCTCTCTCGGGACCGTGCTCAAGGGCGTCGTGCGCGGCAAGGTCAGCCTCAAGCTGGCGATCTTCGGCCACAAGATCCCGAAGCAGGATCTGAACGCCGTCGAGCAGATCTACGAGAAGGTCGAGGGCAAGGCGCAGCGCAACGAGTTCAACCTGTACATCTCGGGCTACGACGAAGCCGAGACCGAGGATCACCCCGACGAGGCGCACGTCCCACGCCCGGACGAGCCGACGCAGCTCGCCGCGGGCGATCGTGAGCCGCCGGCGGAGACCTCGGTTCCAGAGACGGAGGATCAGTCATGAAAGTCGCTTACTGGCCCGGGTGTGTGAGCCGCGGGTTCACCCCGGAGCTGCACGGATCGATGGCCAAGGTGGCCCCGCTGCTCGACATCGAGATGATCGAGCTCGACCGCGCCAACTGCTGCGGGGCCGGCGTGATCGCCGAGCACAACCAGGAGCTGGCCGACACGCTCAACGCGCGCACCTTCGCGCTCGCCCAGCAGACCGACGGCGAGCTGATGATGAACATCTGCTCGACCTGCCAGGGGGCGCAGTCGGAGTGCCAGGAGCGCCTCGACGCCAGCGCCGAATATCGCGAGCAGGTCAACGGCAACCTCGCCGAGCAGGGGATCAAGTACGAGAAGGGCCTGACCAACAAGAACTTCCTCTGGCTGCTGGTCGAGGACATCGGGCTCGACCACCTGCGCTCGCTGGTCAAGCGCCCGCTGACCGACCTGCGCGTCGGGCCGTTCTACGGCTGCTACATCGTGCGGCCGGTGAACCGGCTCGGGATCGACGACGAGCACCCCCGCGACCGCTACCTGCATCAGCTGATCGAGGCGCTCGGCGGCACCGTGGTCGACTACGCGGGCGTGTACAAGTGCTGCGGGTTCCCGATCATCACGATGAACAAGGAGGCCTCGCTGACGCAGGCGGGGCGCAATCTCGGCGACGCGCTCGACGCAGAGGCCGACTGCCTCGTGGTCCCGTGCCCGCTCTGCCACCTCAACCTCGATCTGCAGCAGCCGGCGGCGTCAAAGGCCGTCGGCCGCGAGCTGGGGCTGCCGGTGCTCCACCTCCCCCAGCTGGTCGGGCTCGCGCTCGGGCTCTCGCCGAAGGAGCTCGGGATGGGTAAGCACGTGGTGCGACCGACGTCGGTGATCGACTGGTCGAGCTCGGTCGTCGCCGGCGCGGCGTGACCGGGCTGCTGGCGCGACTGCTGGCAAGGGCACGGGCCCCGAGGACGAAGACGGGCGCCGGCGGTGGGGAGCGCTCGGCGCAGGACGAGCGCCGGGACGCGGGCCCACGGATCGAGGCCGCCCGCCAGCGGCTCAAGCAGACGATCCCGCCGCCGGAGGACCCGGCTCCTTAAAGACAAAAGCGAGGCGGCCGCCTCGCTCTCATCACGTACCCCTGTGGTTGTCCCGCTTGGAAGTCTCTGGAAGGCCTCCCAACCTCCCGCAAACTCTGCATGGATAGTGGCGCAACGCTCCCCCGGTTTCGTCCCCTCCAGGGGGTGAACTTGGGGTGACAAACGGAAGCAAAACGGGTGATGCGCGCTTCACCCCTGCGCCGCCCGTGCCGATATGCTCCATGTGAGCGGAGGCGCCAGCACACGATGATCACCCGTGCCCCCGTCAGCGTCGCACTAGCCCAGTTCGAGGACATAGTCGCTCGGGGACTGCGGGCGCTGATCGATGAGGAGGACAGCCTCGATCTGGTCGCCGACGGCGTCGAGCACGAGCAGCTGAGCGCCGCGCTGTCCAAGCATCAGCCCGAGGTCGCGATCGTCAACTTCGGGTCGCTCAGCAGCGCCGCCGAGCTGCGGGACCTCCATCGCCAGTTCCCCAAGACCAGGTTGGTGGTGCTGGCAAACCGCCCGACGTCCTCGGAGTCGCGCCAGATGCTCGCCTTCGGGGCGACCGCGTGCCTGTCGAAGAGCAGCGAGGCACGTGACGTCATGCACGCGATCCACCTCGCCTCGCGCGGGCTCCACGTCC
>CABDYZ010000167.1_pt1 | contig 16553 bp, 17 predicted proteins | sample 3132061 | NCBI WGS metagenome assembly CABDYZ01 (sample SAMEA5534339, study PRJEB31848) | metagenome | biome: tundra; feature: field; material: soil | place: USA | collected 2013-05 | depth 0.45 m
GCTCCGTTCACACCGGTCCCGGTCAGCCCGCCGCTGGAGGACGCCTACCGGCCCGGTGTCGAGGAGATTTGCGCCGCGGTAGTGGCCGCAATCGAGTGGGACAAGCCCGAGGGTTGGATCAGCGCGCCGCTGACGGTCGGCGCCCAGTGAGCTCAGACGCGCTCGGGGACTTTCGACAGCGCGATCAGCGATGCGCCCGGCATTCGCTCGAGTACTCCACGATGGCGCAGGACGATCTCGAGGTTCGTGACCGAGAGGCGCGCGTGCTCGCGCGCGATGCCCTCCGCTCGGGCGCCTTCGCGCCCTTCGATCGCTTCGATCAGCCCGATGTGATGGCGGTGGGCGACGACCAGAATCTCGCGCGACTCCGGCAGTTCGGCATGGGCCAGCACGAAGGCGCTCGGGCTGGCGAAGGGCAGCGCGAGGATCCGCTCCAGCGTGCGCTCCAGCAGCGGACTGCCGGCGATCTTCAGCAACCGCGCATGGAACCGCTCGTTGAGAGCCACATAGCGCTCGAAGGACTCGTAGTCCGCCTGGTGAACCAGCTCCTCCACGGCGTCGCTGTTGACCCGCAGCGCACGCAGATCGGAGCGCCTGGCTCCGCGCTCGGCCGCGAGCCGCGCAGCGGTGCCCTCCAGCACCCCACGCAGCTCGATCGCGTCCCTGATGTCGGCCTGGGTGAACTCCCTCACCACGTAACCCCCGCCGCGCCGCGCGCGCAGCAGGCCCTCGTGCTCGAGCGTGGCCAGTGCCAGACGCAGTGGTGTCCGCGAAACCCCCAACCGCTCCACCAGCGGCAGCTCGGACATGCGCGTCCCGGGGGCGAACTCCCCGCTGAGGATCAACTCCCGCAAGCGCAGGAGCGCGCGTGTTATCTGGGTGCGATTGGCTTGAACCGACATCTATCTGACCGCCGGAGGGGAGTCTATTGTTCGCGGAAATGCTGCGTGCAGAAAGGGGACAAACGGCCCAGAAAACGCGTTCTTATGGTTCTTGTTAGGCACATCTTGCATACAGGTCTACCTTGCAACTAGTATCACCTGCCACTCGCCAAAACGGGGGCGGGTTTCATCTCTCGAGGAGGAGAAAACGGTGAAGATTTACTCCAAATGGCCGCGTCTGCGGCCAACATTTCTGGTTGCCGCAGCGCTCGGCGTGATGTTCCTGGCCGGATGCGGCAGCAGCAGCTCGAGCAGCACCGCGTCCAGCTCGTCTGGCGCGAGCGCCACGACGAGCAGTGGGTCGACCGACGCTTCGTCGTGCGGTCCCAAGGCGGGCGTGGCCGCGACCGGGACGCCGATCAACATCGGCACGATCGATACCAAGCAACCGGGCACGGACTTCAGTGACGGCCCGAACATGATCAATGCGTACTTCTCGTGTGTCAACGCCAACGGCGGTGTCAACGGCCACCCGCTGAAGCTGTTCGTCCAGTACGACCAGACCAACCCGTCGCAGATCGCGGCGGCCGCCAAGCAGCTGATCCAGACCGACCACGTGGTCGGCATCGTCGGCGTGTTCGACCTGCTCGAATGCACGATTGACCAGGCCTACTGGAAGTCGCTCGGAATCTACGAGATGGGCGCCGGGATCGCTCCCGAGTGCTGGTCGACCCCGAACAGCGCCGCTGTCAACATGGGTCCGCGCTATAGCTCCGACGGAGCGGTGCAGTATGCGCTCAGCCAGCACGTGTCGAAGCTCGTGTTCGTGCAGTCCAACGTGCCCGGCACCGGCTACATCGCCGGGGGACCGGCGGCGCTGGCCGCAGCCTCGCACGTGCCGATCACGCAGCTGACCGAGAACGTCCCGATCCAGGACGCAAACTCGGTCGCGCTGAACCTCGTCGACCACGCGGGATCGAACGGATGGGTGGTGCTGAACTTCACTCCACCCGAGGCGCTCGTCATCCTGCAGGCCGCGCAGAAGCTCGGCTTGGAGAACCGCGTCAAGGGTTGGGGATGCTCGACGCCGTGCAACACCGACTTCCTGGCGAAGGCGCTGGGACCGAAGTGGAATCACAAGCTGTTCGTCAACGCAGAGCTGACCGACGCAGATGATCACAACGGGCCGGAGATGCAGCTTTACAAGGCGATCCTGGCGAAGTACGGCTCGGCGGTCGCCGGCGGCATCGGCTCGTTCAGCCAGATGGGATTCGTGCTCGGGAAGTTCGCTACCCAAGCACTGGACACCATCAAGGGCCCATACACGATCGCCAGCGTCAACGCTGCGTTCAAGAACATCAAGAACGCCAAGACCGAGATGCTGTGCCAGCCGTGGGTGTACGGCAACTACCCGCTGCACATTCCGAACAACGCCGACTTCACGACGACCCCGGAAAACGGGCGAATGGTGACGGCCCAGGGATGCTTCAACGTCTCCTCTGCCGATCCGCAGATAGCGGCGTATCGTAAGGTGGCCGGGACGGCCCCGTCGACCAATCCCCCCACCGGCTAAGGAGCAAGAAGGCGCATAGGCGATCAGGGCACCTGAAGGCCAAATGCCAAGCCTGACTGACCTCGAACAGTTCCTCGTCACCGGCCTGTCACTGGGCGGGGTGTATGCCCTGTCAGGGGTTGGGATGGTGGTCCTCTACCGGGCCACCGGGGTACTGAACCTGGCGTTCGGCGCAGTTGGCGCGATCGGTGCCCTGATCGCCTGGCAGCTCATCAATCACGCGGGCTTCGGCTTCTGGCCGGCAGCCCTGGTCTGCGTGCTGGTCGGGGGGGTGGTGACGCTTGCCTATGGGATGGTGTTCGGCCCCGCGCTCGCCGGGCGCGACCCACTGGTCAAAGCCGCGGCGACGCTGGGCCTGACGCTGATCCTGCTCGGTGTGATGGACCTGCTGTGGCCCTCGAGCGGCGGCGCGTCGCGATCGCTGACGATCCCGACCGACAACAACACATTCCAGGTCGGCCAGATCTCAGTCACCTACACCGACGTGATCGCACTCGCGCTGGGTCTCGTAATCACGATCCTGACCGGCGCCTTCCTGCGCTTCACCAAGCTCGGGACGGCGATGCGGGCGTTGGCCAACGACCGCGAGATTAGCGCGATGCTCGGCGTGCCGATCAGGCGCGTCGAGGCCGCGGCGTGGTTCGGCTGCGGAGTGCTATCAGGCATCGCCGGCCTGCTGCTCGCGGACCTGGTCGCGCTCGACGCGACCAGCCTCACATTCCTGGTGATCTCCTCGCTTGCGGCGACGCTGATCGCACGCCTTCGCTCGATCGCGATCACGTTCCTCGCAGCGATCGTGATTGGGGTCGTCGACGCGGAGCTGACCCCGATCCAGTCGCTCTCGAACTACCGCGACATGACGCCGTTCGTGCTTGCCGCGATCGCCCTGCTGGTGCTCAACCGGCGCCGCGTGATCACGGTCGGGCGTCAGGGGGTCTAGGCGATCGTGGAAGCAGCTGGCGTCGAGACCGCCGGTCAGAGCACCCGGCGGGCCGATCCCACGCCCGCCGCACCGGAAGCGCCGCCGCGGCGTGCGCCGGAACCGGGCGCGCTCGTGCGCCCCGCAGTGATCGCGGCGCTGCTCCTGTTCGTACTGCTCGGGCTGCCGGCTCTGGTCAGCACCTACTACGTCGACGCGCTGACCCAGGCAGCCATCTACTCGGTCGTCGCGCTCGGGCTCGGGCTGCTGGTCGGACGCGTCGGAATGGTCTCACTCGGGCAGGGGGCGGTCCTGGCAATGGGCGCTTGGATTGCCGCACGGCTGCTGTTCGGGACCGGGCTTCCGTTCCCGCTCGTGCTGCTGGCCGCCGGCCTGATCACGATGGTGCTGGGGACGCTGGTGGGCCTGCCGGCGCTACGGATGAGCGGCCTGTACCTGGCATTGATCACGCTGATGCTCGCGGGTGCGATCACGGTCGCGCTGGCCACGATCAACTTCCCCAACGGCGGCCATGGCTTTACCGGCTACAACGGCGCGCTGGTCCACATCCCGCCGATTCGCCGGCCCAGTATCGCGATGTCCGACCAGGCGTTCTTCCGATACTCGGTGATCGTTGGGGTGCTGATGTTCCTGCTCGTCCTGTTCCACATCCGCGGGCGGCCGGGCCGGGCCTGGGCGGCGATCCGCCAGAGCGAGTCTTCCGCGCTCGCGGCCGGCATCAACACGACGCTCTACAAGCTGTGGGCGTTCGCGCTCGCATCATTCATCACCGGGGTCGCCGGCGGCCTCGTCGCCGGGAGCTATCGCTACCTGAACTCGCTGACGTTCTCGACCCAGGATTCGATCACGCTTCTGGCCGTGGTGCTGATGGGCGGCGCCTACAGCATGTGGGGTGCGATCGTGGCCGGGCTGCTATTGAAGTTCCTTCAGGCGCTGCTCAACAACTGGGGGGTGTCTCCGGACTGGCTGACGATCCTGTTCGGTATCGGGGTGCTGCAGGTCCTGACCACCGCGCCCGCCGGCCTCGTCGATCAGGTTCCGAGAGACCTCGCGCGGCTCGGACGGCTGCTGCGCGGAGTGTTCCGGCGAGCCGATCCGGCCGGAGGACAGACCGAATGATCGAGGTCTCCGGCCTGACGGTCCGCTTCGGCGGGGTGATCCCGCTGGACGGCATGGACGTGCGCTTCGAGAACCACACCTGCGGCCTGATCGGCCCGAACGGCGCCGGCAAGACGACCTTCTTCAACGTGCTCAGCGGGTTCGTGCGGCCGGCCGCCGGCACGGTCCGGGCGTTCGGCGAGGACATGCTGGCGATCGCGCATTTCCGCCGGGCGCGATGGGGGGTGCGGCGCACGTTCCAAACCGAGCAGGCGATCGAGCAACTGTCGGTCTACGACAACGTCGCGATGATCCACGAGCACTCCAAGCTGGGCCGCGCGACCCGCCGGCGAGACGTACTCGACGCGATTGCGTTCGTCGGCCTCGACACCGATCCGGAAGCAGGCGTGGGCACCCTCGGCGCCGGGCAGCGTCGTCTGGTCGAGGTCGCCCGTGCGGTCGTTGGGCGCCCGCGCGTGGTACTTCTGGACGAGCCCGCCGCCGGCCTGCCAGACGATGAGACCGCTCACATGGGTGAGGTCATCCGCGGGATCGCCGAGCACACGGGAGCGATGACGGTGCTCGTCGACCACGACATGGGACTCGTGTCCTCGTGCTGCGAGGTGACCGCGGTGCTCGACTTCGGCAAGCTGATCGCGGCCGGTCCGACGGCTGAGGTGCTGCGAGACGAGCGAGTGGTACGTGCGTACCTCGGGACCGAGGAGATCGAGTGAGCGCGATGGCGGACGCACTGGAGCGGGCGAGCCAGCTGGCGCTCACGGGCATGACGGTCATCCGTGGGCGCCGGGCGGTCGTGCGCGACGTTTCGCTGCAGATCGAGGCAGGCAAGATCACCGCGCTGCTCGGGCCCAACGGTGCCGGTAAGTCAAGCCTGGTACTCGCCGTCGGCGGCGTGCTGCGGCCGGAGAGCGGGTCGGTGCAGCTCGACGGTAAGGAGCTCGTGGGACGCCGGCCGGAGAAGATCCGCAACGCCGGGATCGCAATCGTGCCGGAGGGGCGTCGGCTGCTCTCCGATCTGACGGTCGAGGACAACATCAAGGTCGCCACCTACGCACTCCCGCGCGAACAGGCAAACGCTGGGCGCACGCGGGCGCTCGAGCTGTTCCCTGAGCTCGAGAAGCGGCTCTCGAGCACTGCGCGCAGCCTCTCGGGTGGAGAGCAGCAGATGGTGGTGCTCGCCCAGGCGCTCGTCTCCGAGCCGCGGTTCGTGATCATCGACGAGCTCTCGCTGGGACTGGCGCCAGTCGTGGTTCAGCGGCTGATCCCCACGATCCGGTCGATCGCCGAGTCCGGCATCGGAGTGCTGCTGATCGAGCAGTTCGCAACGGTCGCCCTCGGGCTGGCCGACCGCGCCTATGTGATGGAGGGCGGCCGCATCCACTTCTCCGGCCCGACCCAGGAGCTGCGCGAGCATCCCGACCGGCTGCATACGGCTTACCTGTTGCGAGGCGGAAGCAACGGCGCAGCCGTCGCGCCGACGCCCCCGCGGCCGACAACGGCGTGAGCGCCGGATGAGTGTCCGCGAGATGGAGCACGTGCTCGTGCTCTGCGACGACCTCGACCGGACTCGCGAGTTCTACTGCCAGGTAGTAGGGCTGAGGGTCGGCCGGCGCCCACCGCTCGAGTTCCCCGGCTACTGGCTGTACGCGGGCGCCACCGCCTGCGTGCACGTCGCCGATCGCGGCGCCTACCGAGTGCACGCCGCCCGGCTGGGCCTGCCGGTCCCGGACCGACCGGATGGCCAGGGCCCGGTCGACCACATCGCTTTCACCGCCACCGACTATGACGAGATCAGCGCACGACTCGAGAACGACGAGGTGCCCGCAGTCCGCAACATCGTTCCCGGTGGGGGACCGCGGCAGCTGTTCGTCGAGGACCCGAACGGGGTGCGCATTGAGATCAACGTGCCGACCACTGACTGAAACGAGGCAGATATGGCTGCAACCGCAAACGAGACGACGACCGGCCGGCGCACGAAGCCGCCCTTCCGGGCGGATCATGTCGGCAGCCTGCTGCGGCCGCCCGAACTGCTCCGTGCCCGTGAGGAGTTCGCGGCGGGTCGAGTGACGGCCGAGCAGCTGCGGGCCGTGGAGGACGAGGCGATCCGGGCTGTCGTCAAGATGCAGCGAGACGCCGGGCTGCAGTCGGCAACCGACGGGGAGTTCCGCCGTGCTTCCTGGCACATGGACTTCATCTACGAGCTGGGCGGGATGGAGAAGGCGCCCGGGGACATCAAGGTCCAGTTCCGCAACGAGCAGGGCGAGATCGAGTTCACGCCCGCGGCGATTCACGTCTCCGAGAAGGTGCACCTGGATCATCCGATCTTCGCGGAGGACTTCCGCTTCCTGCAGGGCGAGGTAACGGAGGGCGTGACACCGAAGCTGACGATTCCCTCGCCGAGCATGGTCCACTACCGCGGCGGCGCGGCGGCGATCGATCCGAGCGTGTACTCCGACGTCGAGGAGTTCTGGAGCGACCTGACCGCGGCGTATGCCGCGCAGGTCCGGGCGGTAGCCGCGATGGGCGGCACGTACCTCCAGTTCGACGACACCAGCCTCGCCTACCTCAACGACCCGCGCCAGCGCGAGGAGATGGCGAGCAAGGGCGAGGACGCCGAGCACCTGCACGAGACATACATCCGCCACCTCAATGAGGTGCTCGACGGCAGGCCGGATGATCTGACCGTCACCACCCACATGTGCCGCGGCAACTTCCGCTCGTCGTGGGTTGCCGAGGGTGGCTACGACTTCGTCGCCGAAGCCCTGTTCGGCGATCTGAACGTCGATGGCTTCTTCCTCGAATACGACGACGCCCGCTCGGGCGGCTTTGAGCCATTGCGGTTCGTGCCCAAGGGCAAGCTCGTCGTGCTCGGCCTCGTCACGACCAAGCGAGGCGAGCTCGAGGACAAGGACCAGCTCAAGCGTCGGATCGAAGAAGCCTCGCGTTACGCGCCGATCGAGCAGCTGTGCCTCTCGCCTCAGTGCGGCTTCTCGTCGACCGTCGAGGGCAACGCGTTGAGCTACGAGCAGGAGGTCGCCAAGCTCGAGCTGATCGTCGAGACGGCCGCAGAGGTCTGGGGCTGATGCGAGCTGCCGTGACCGAGGACGTCAGGACGATGTCCGTGCTCGAGCGCCCCGATCCGCCTGCTCCGGGTCACGGCCAGGTCGTGCTGCACCCCGAGGCGGTCGGAATCTGCGGCTCGGACTTCCATCTGTTCACCGGAGAGCTGTCCGAGGCGGCGGGGGGGTCGCGCTTCCCTCGTATCCAGGGACATGAGGTCGCGGGCACGATTGCGGCGCTCGGTCCGGGCTGCCGTGAAGAGCTCCAAATCGGTCAGCGGGTGGCGCTGTACCCGTTGCAGGCCTGCGGAGAGTGCTACCCGTGCCGGCTCGACCGGCCCAACACCTGTGACAACTTCGAGCTGATCGGGATCCACGTAGACGGCGGTCTGCAGGAGCGATTGTCGACGCCACAGGCCCAGGTCTTCCCGATCCGTGCCGAGAACCCCGCCGTGGCCGCGATGGCCGAACCGGTGTCGATCGCCGTTCGCGCCGTCAACCGGGCTGCGATCCAGCCGGGCGAACACGTCGTCGTGCTGGGTGCGGGGCCGATCGGCCAGTGCGTGTGCATGCTGGGGTGCGAGGCCGGCGCCAAGGTGCTCGTGATCGATCTGCAGGCGAGCCGCCTTGCACTGAGCCGGCAGATGGGGGCCGAGACTCTGGTGTGGACCGAGCGCGACGAGGTCGTGGCGTTCGCTCGCCGCTGGGCCGCGCCGGCCGGCCCACCAGTGGCAGTCGACGCGACCGGGGCCCCCGCCGCCGTGCGGGCGATGGTCGACATGGTCGCCTCCGCCGGGCGCGCGGTTCAGGTCGGCATGTCAGGCGAGGAGGTCTTGCTTCGGATCGGCAGCCTCACCGAGAAGGAGATCGATCTGCTCGGCGTGAGCTGCTGCGGCAGCGATGAGTTCGCCGAAGCGGTGCGGGTGGTGGAGCGCAACGGCTCGCTGTTGGAGCAGCTGATCAGCCACGAGTTCACGCTCGAGCAGGCGCCGGAGGCGTTGCGCTTTGCGATCAGCAGCCCAACCGAAGTCATGAAGGTGATGATCCGCAGTGAGTGAGTATGACTATGTGATTGTCGGAGCCGGGTCGGCCGGCTGTGTGCTCGCGGGCCGACTGAGCGAGGATGCGGGCGTCAGCGTTGCGCTGCTCGAGGCCGGCGACGAGGACTCGCAGGCGGAGGTCCACATCCCGGCGGCGTTCCCGGCATTGTTTAAGTCGAGCGTCGACTGGGACCTGCTGGGCGAACCCGAGCCGGGGCTGGGAAACCGGCGGCTGTACCTTCCGCGGGGTCGCATGCTCGGCGGCTGCAGCTCGATCAACGCGATGATCTACGTCCGCGGCAACCGCGCCGACTACGACGGCTGGGCCGCGGCCGGACATGCCGGCTGGAGCTTCGACGAGGTCCTGCCCTACTTCAGGCGTGGCGAGGACAACGAGCGTGGCGAGGACGCGTATCACGGCACCGGGGGACCGCTTTCTGTGTCCGACAGCCGCTCAATGCATCCGCTGATCGAAACTATGCTCGAGGCCGCCCGGCAGGCCGGGCACGAGCACAACCCCGACTTCAACGGCGCCCGTCAGGAGGGCGTCGGGCGCTTTCAGCTGACGCAGCGCGACGGGCTGCGCTGCAGCACCGCCGACGCGTATCTGCGCCCGGCGGCCGGCCGGCCGAATCTCGAGATCATTCCGCGCGCGATGGCCCTACGGATCCTGTTCGAGGGCGAGCGCGCGGTCGGTGTGGAGGTCTCGCGCGATGGTCGCGTCGAAGAGATCCGCGCCGAGCGCGAGGTGATCCTCGCCGCCGGCACGTACCAGTCGCCGGTGCTGCTGATGCTCTCCGGGATCGGACCCGAGGACCAGCTCGCTCCGTTCGGGATCGAGATCCGAGAAGCCCTGCCCGTCGGCGAAGGGCTTCAGGACCACTGCATGGCACAGGTCAACTACCTGACCGACGAGCAGTCGCTGTTCATGGCGACGACGCCGGAGAACATCGCGCTGCTCGAGACCGAGGGCCGCGGCCCGCTCACCTCCAACATTCCCGAGGCCGCGGGCTTCGTCCGTGCGCGTCCAGGAGTCGAGGCGCCGGACATCGAGTTCCACTTCGCGCCGTCGCTGTTCTTCGACGAAGGCCTGACGGCGCCCGCCGATCACGGCTACTGCTTCGGGCCTGTGGTGATCCAGCCCACGAGCCGCGGTCGGGTGATGCTGCGCGCCCCGCTGCCCGATTCCAAGCCGCGCGTGTTGTGCAACTTCCTGGAGACCGAGGAGGATCGCCAGAGCATGCTGATCGGCATGCGGATGGCGCTCGAGATCGCCAGTCAAGCACCGTTGCGGGCGGTCGAGCGCGAGCCATTCAGCGTGCCTGAGTCCGACTCCGATCAGGACTTGCTCGCGTTCGTACGTCGCGTTGGGCAGTCCGTGTACCACCCGACCTCGACCTGCGCGATGGGATCGGTCGTGGACGCCCAGTTGCGGGTCTACGGCTTCGAGGGTCTGCGGGTCGTCGACGCGTCGGTGATGCCGCGGATCACCCGGGGCAACACCAACGCCCCGACGATCATGATCGCCGAGCGCGCTGCCGACTTGATCCTCGCGCCCGCGGCTGTCTGAGCCGCGGCCGGTTAACGCAGCGGCAAGAGGGGATCGCCGATCGCGTCCCCGGCAAGCCAGCTCGAGCCGCGGCGATAGAGCCCCCGCACCTCTGGGCCGAGGAGCCCCGGCATGTCGTGCTTGACCTCGTAGCCGATCGCGGCCTGGGCGTAGGCGAGGTGGCGATAGCCAGCCGGGAAGCGGCCAAGCCGCTCGTGGTCGAGCGTCAGGTTCGCGGCCGGGTCCACCGGGTCGAGCCGATCCTTCTCGTAGATCGGCTGGCGCAGCACGATGCCCCAGCGTCCTTCGCGGCGCTCGAGGAAATCGTAGAAGCGCCCGGTGCAGACGACATCGCACTCCACCTCGTGAACCTTTGCGCGCTGCGAGATCGTCATCTTCGTCTGAGCGATCGCGCGGTCTCCGGCAACGTCGATCGAGCTGCCGCCGAGGAAGTGGAGGATGCGGACTCCTCGCTCGAACCCCTCCCGGCTTACGCGGATGAACTCGGCCGCCGGCCCCTGGAACCAGGTCGCCATCATGAAGCCGTCGTCGTGCCAGACGGTGGCGAAGCGTTCCCAGTCGCCGGCGTCGCGCCACAGCGCCCAGCTCTCTACGAGCTCACGGATCAGGCTGCGGTCGCGGTCGCGGTCGCTCTCGCTCATGCGCCCGCTCCTCCTAGATCGGGGATCCTGCTCGTGGGCGGGATCGGCGGCCCAGTTGCGATCCCGCTCAAGTCCGGGGTGCCGTAGGTGTGGAAGGTCTCGATCGTCTTCACTCCCCAGGCCTGCCCACGGGCCCGTTCCGCCTGGCTCCAGACCACCGGTTCGTGGGCGGGGTCGTAGATGAAATGCGCGCCGGTGGTCACCTCCACCCTGTTGCCCCCTGGCTCGTAGACGTACAGGAACATTCCCTGGGCGACGGCGTGCTTGGATGGGGCGGCCTCGATCGGCACGTCGGCATCGAGGAACAGATCGGCCGCGCGCAACACCTCTTCCCGGGTGTCGACGAAGAAGGCGAGGTGGTGAAGTCTGCCGCTCACGCCCGCGTGGTCGGCAACGTAGATCAGCTCGTGCGCCGCGATGCTGAGGCTCATCCACGCGCCGATCTCGGCTCCGTCCTCGCCGATGATCTGCTCGTAGGTGCGAAAGCCGAGCTGCCGTTGGGCAAACCGGCGGTTGGCCGCAACGTCCTTGGCCAGCAGATTCACGTGGTCCAGCCGTTTCACCGCCGCGCCCCGCCCCAGGTAGCGCTGCGGAACGTTCTTCAGCGCCGGGCGCAGCTCGGGCGGAGGCTCGTAGCGCTCGGTCTCGTAGTAGAGCTCGAGCACGTGGCCGTCGGGGTCTGTGAAGCGATACGCCGGCCCATGGCCGAGGTCTCCGTCGATCCAGCCGAGCCCCAGCCTGCTCGCCTCGATCGCCCGCACGCGCTGCTGCAGCGCTTCGGGACTCCAGGCCCGGATCGCCATGTGTCCGATCCCGGGCAGCTCGGATTCCGTGAGTTTGAGGCTGTAGCGCTGGTAGTCACCCCAGCCGCGGAGGTACACCGACGCCCCCTCGCGCGCCTCGATCTCCATCCCGAACAGGTCGACGAAGAACCGCAGGCTGTCCTGCGCAAAAGGGGTCAGCAACTCCGCGTGCCCGATGTGAGCGAGCTCGTTGACCGGGTCGCTCATCGCTCGGGTTCCTGGAGGCGGGAGCGCAGGCCGTCAAGGTCAAAGGAGAGGGCACCGCCGGCGAGCTTCGCGCGCTTGACACGCTCGCGCTCGGCGCGGGCAAGTGCCGACTGCAGCACCTCATCGACCCGCTCGGACTCGATCACCGCCGCGCCGTCGCGATCGAGCACGATCACGTCGCCCTGGCGGATCCTCGCGCCACCGATCGTGACCGGCTCGCCGATCGCTCCAACCAGATCCTTGCCGGCGCCGCGCACTCGCACCCACCGTGCCCAGATCGGCAGCCCGAGCTCCGCCAGCTCCTCCACGTCCCGGACAGCGGCGTCGATCAGCATCGCCGCCGCGCCCTGGGCCTTGGCCTGCGTGGCGAGCAGCTCACCCACCACCCCGACCGGTCGCGGCTCTGGGAGGCACACCACGAGCACCTCTCCCGGCTGCACCTCGGCCATCACCGCATGCACCATCAGGTTGTCGTCCTGGCCGCAGCGGACGGTGCGGGCGGGGCCGGCGACGCGCGAGCCGGGCACCATCTGCAGCAGGTCGAGATCGACGTAACCTCGACGCCCACCTGCTTCGTAGACGGTGGCTGAGCCCAGGCGGGCGAGCTCCGCGTAGGCATCCTTCACAGCGCCTGGACCACCTCGGGCGTTATCCGTTGGAAGGCCTCGGCCTGCCTGATCTCGGGGTTTCCGGACGAGCGGCGCGCATGGTTGGCGCGATGCTCCGCCCGCTCGGCGTAGTAGCTCTGCAGATATGGCTGGGCCTTCATCTCCGCCATCGCGGCAAGCTTGCGATCAAGCACCGCGGTGATGTCAATGAACGTGGTCGGGGTGAAGTTGCACAGCTCTGGCTGGTGGGGCTCGAACAGGAACAGCGCCGGCGGCTTCACCGTCGCAAACGCGCTCGGCACCCCCGCGCCGGCAGCGAGGCTTCGCGCCCGCGACACCGCTGTGAACGCGATCGGATGATCCGGGTTGAAGGGGTCGGTGTCGGTGTGGGTGATCAGCACGTCCGGAGCGAACTCGCGGATCCGATCGGAGATCAGTCGCAGTGCGTCGCCGTCGATCTCCAGCGGATAGTCGCCGAAGTCGAGGCACTGGAACTCGGCCCCGAGCGCGGCGGCCGCGCGCTCGGCCTCGCCGTGACGGATCTCCTTTACCCGCTCGATCGTCTGGCCCGGCTCCTTCCACAGCTCCCCGGATTCGCCGCGCTCGCCGTAGGACAGCGCGACCACGCAGGCTGCCCCTCCCCCGGAGGTGGTGACCGCGACGGCGCCGCCCGCGCGCCACACGAAGTCAGCCGAATGCGCTCCGATGACCATCATCCTGCGCGGGCTCATCGGGCGTGCGCTCCGGCCACCCGGCGCGAGTTCACGACCGCCATCACGTGCACCGCCTGCTCGTCGAAGCCCGCCGTCAGCAGCCGGTCCACCATCAGCGCCATCCCGTCCTCGACCGGCGGGTTGAATACCTGCCCCAGGTCGGTGGAGAGGACCGAATGCTCGGCGCCTGTCGCACGGATGTTCTCGATCCAGTGCTGCCACTCGATCTTGCCGGTGTGGGGCGTGGTGAAGCAGCGCTCGAGCAGCACACCGCGCTCGGCAAGCGAGCGCTGGTCCTCGACGGACAGGTTCTGTGATGGGAACTCGGGGTGGGTGATCACGATCTCGCGCACGCCCTCCTCGACAGCGGCGTCGACCACCGCAAAGATCTCGTCACGGCCGAGGTGTCCGGTCGCGAGCACTAGTCCGTGCCGCGCGATCCTCGCCAGTACCTCGCGCGTCTCGGGCAGCACGGCGCCGGCGACGTCGACGACCGCGACCGGTTCGATCTCGATGCCCTGCTCGCGCAGCTCCAGCTGGAGCCTCGCCCAAACCGGGGGGTTGGCTCCAGGCCGGCTCTCCCGCTCCTGAGCCTCGTTGACAGCGTCGACCGTCGGAAGCCACACGATCCGAGCGCCCTCGCGCGCCGCGATCTCGACCGCCAGCGGATTCATGCCACCGATCGAGCGGTTCAGCGAGATCGCGCCCAGAACATCCACGCCGGGCACCGCTGCGCGCACCACCGCGGCACGCTCCGCGGTGGCGGCGTAGTGCGACTTCAGCACGAATCCCGCCATCCCCAGCTCTCGAAACCGGCGCGCCAGCGAGATGTCGTCGATCTTGCGCTCGACGACGTCGGGAGCGACGTGCATGTGCGTGTCGAACGCCCCCTGGAGCAGCTCGCGGGCGCGCTTCGAAGGCTCGCTGCACCCGACTGTCTTGTCGCCCACGAGCCTGATCATATGCATGATCGGGGCCGGCGACCATAGGCATGATCGACGGCGCAGAGGAGCAGTTCAATCCGTGCAGGGCGAGCTCCACGAGCTTGCCGTGCTTGGTTGCCGTGTATAGGTTGCGCCTACCCCACTCGTGAGAGGAGAGCGATTGCTGATTCTGGATGAGCGGCGTGCCGAGGTGCTGCGGGCGCTGTGCGAGCTGATCGTGCCGGGGTCGGTCCGCGTTGGCCCTGAGGTGTACATCGACGCGCTGCTCGCACGGATGCCGGACCCCGACCGCGAGGCGGTGCTGGCTGCGATCGATACGCTCGCGCCGGTCGCCCCCGGCGGGGTCGAGGCGGTCGCCGAGCGCGCGCTCTCGCCCGAGTTCATGCTAGTGCGCACGCTGGCGTGCGAGGCCTTCTACAGCGACTTCGTCGCCCCGGGTTCGCCCGGCCCGGGGGCCTGGGAGGAGATCGACTACAACCCTCCGCTCGCAGCTCGGCTCAAGAAGGATTGGTCTTATCTCGGAGTCACCGGATGAGCGAGCGCTACGAGGTGGTGGTGGTCGGCTCTGGCGCCGGCGGCGGGGTCGTCGCCGGCGAGCTCGCGGACAGGGGTCGCGCCGTGCTGCTGCTCGAGACCGGACCGCACAAGACGGCCGCCGACTACATGCGCTGGGAGGCGAGGGCCAACCACGAGCTGTGGTGGCCGACCGCGTTCGCCGAACCGGTCTCTCCGGGTGAGCCGCCGCTGATCCTCTTCCGCGGGCGTTGTGTTGGCGGGACGACCGCGATCAATACCAAGGTTGCGCTGCGCCCAACCCATCAGGACTACGAGAAGTGGCACGCCGCCGCCGGCCTTCTCGGCGACGGCGGCGAGCCGTTCGGCGAGGGCGACCTGCTCGAGCACATCGACCGGGTCGAGCGGCGCCTCGGCGTGCGCGAGCGCACCGACTGGCAGCAATGCGTGCACACGGTGGCGCCGGCCTTCTCGGCGCTCGGAGCGGAGCTGGAGCCGGTGAGGTCCTACACGGACGCGAACTGCATGCGCTGCGGTTCGTGCCTGCAAGGCTGTCCGACGAACGCGGGCAAGTCCACGCTCAACACGTACATCCATCCACCATGGGCGCAGGACCGGCTCGGGCTGCGAGCCGGGAGCGACGTACGGCGCATCACGATCGAGGATCGCCGTGACGGGCCCGAGGCCACCGGCGTCGAGTACCTGGCGCCTGACGGCGAGCTCCATACGGTCCAAGCCGACGTCGTCGTCGTGGCCGCCGGCGCGCTCGCCACTCCGGGCCTGCTGATCCGCTCGGGCGTGCGCGACGCCGCGGGCGGCTCGCCCAGCGGCGAGCTGATCGGGCGCAACCTCGGGTTCCATCCTGCGCAGCTCGTGGAGGGGCTCTTCGATCAGGTGCAGGACGCCCACATGGTCTACCCGCTCACGTCGCACTGCATGAAGTTCCAGCGCGACGAGGACGGCGGCTTCGTGGTCGAGGCCGCCACAGTCCAGGATCCGATCGGCTTTGCCACGGCGCTCTGCGACGAGCAGGGAGTCCCGCTCTGGGGCGATCAGCTGGTCGAGGCGCTCCGCAAGTACCGCTACTACACCGGCCTGCTGACGATGGTCAGCGACGACAACAGGGGCACGGCCTGGGTCGATGAGACGGGCCGCGATCATTACACGACGAACTTCAGCGAGAGCGAGCGGGAGCGGATCGACCGTTCGCTGCAGTTCGCCCGCCAGGTTCTCGAGGATGCTGGCGCCAAGCGTGTCTTCCAGACCGGGGTGCTCAGCACTCACGTCCAGGGGAGTTGCCGCATGGGGAGCGATCCCGCGCGCTCAGTGGTCAACGCTCACGCGGAGTCCCACGATGTGCGCCGGCTGTTCGTCGGTGACGGCTCGGTCGTTCCGAGGACCCTCTCGGTAAATCCGTCGCTCACGATCATGGCCCTCGCGAGCCGTCTCGCTGACTACATTGATGCCGGAGAACACGGCTACTTCGGCAGGGTTCAGGCAGGCGTCGCAACCTAGGGTCATCGCGGCTCCGGACCGGGAAGCACCGGTGTGGAAGCTCTATGGACGCCTTTGCCGACGCGATCCGACCCTGAGATGATCCCCAAAGCCTGAGCGGGAACCGCGTCCTCAGCAAGCCCGACGCGGCTTGCGCCTGTTGCATCGATCGCGGAGGCCGGGCAGGTCAGCCCGTTCGCGGACCTCGTGACCGCGTACGTCACCCTCTAGGATTGGCTGATGGCCATCACGCACCGCATCGCCGAGTTCGACGTCGTCGAGCTCACTGAGTCTGTCGACGAGGCGCCAGCAGGCGCCCGCGGCGGGGTGCTCGAGCTGCGCCCCGATGACAAGGCGATGGTCGAGATCACCGAGCCTCCGCTGGACGCCGCCGCACGGATCGTGTTCGTGCCGCTGGGCAAGCTGCGCGTCGTGGACGGGCGCTCAT
>CABDYZ010000185.1_pt1 | contig 16083 bp, 19 predicted proteins | sample 3132061 | NCBI WGS metagenome assembly CABDYZ01 (sample SAMEA5534339, study PRJEB31848) | metagenome | biome: tundra; feature: field; material: soil | place: USA | collected 2013-05 | depth 0.45 m
CGACCGGGGCCGTGATCGCTGCGAGCTCCTCCAGGCGCCCGAATGGACGCGCTCGCGGAACCGCCCGCAGCGCGTCCGCCACCGCCCCCGGGTGCTCGTGCAGCGACAGGCGCTGGCGGATCACCTTGAGCACCGTATCCTGCCGCTCCTCCGGCACGTCCGGGCGCCCGTAGGCCTCCACGAACCCCTCGACCCCGCCGCGCTCGAGCCCGTCGGCGAGCGCGTCCCAGCGCGCCAGACGATCTGGGTCATCGTTCCTCTCCGGCTCATAGCCAGGCGTTATGACAACCAGCCCCCCTACCCGCTCCGGCGCGCGCAACGCCAGCCACAGCAGCGTGTGGGCGCCCATCGAGGCGCCGGCCAGCACCGCCCGCCCGATCTGCAGCCGATCGAGCACCGCCTCGAGGTCGTGGCCCAGCTCCTCGTAGGTGTAAGCGTGGGGATCCGGCGCGGGCGTCGAGCGTCCGTGCCCGCGCGCGTCATACGCGATCACCCGGTGACCGGAGCGCTCGAGCGCACGCGAGCCCATCACCACGTACCGGCGCGTCGCCGTCAGACCGTGGAGCAGCACGACAGGCGGCCCCTCCCCCGCCTCGGCCACCGCCAGCCGCACGCCGGCGCTTGCGATCTCGTGCTCAGTGTCGGCTGAAGTTGACGTGAACGTGAGATTACCGCCCCACACCCCTCGCTACCATCGAGGCATGGACGTATCCGAGGCCACCTTCCAGACCGCGGTCATCGATCGCTCGCATGCGCTTCCCGTTGTCGTCGACTTCTGGGCGGAGTGGTGCGGGCCCTGCCGGCAGCTCGGCCCCGTACTCGAGCGGGCGGTCGCGGGGCGGGCCGGCAAGGTCGAGCTGGTCAAAGTCGACGTCGACGCCAACCAGCTGCTGGCGCGCACCTACCAGATCCAGGGGATCCCGGCTGTCAAAGCCTTCCGCGACGGCAGCGTGGCGGCGGAGCTCGTCGGCGCCCAGCCGCCTCCGGCGGTCGACCGGTTCCTCGACTCGCTGCTCCCCTCTGAGGCCGACGGCCTGATCGAGCAGGGCGATGAGGATTCGCTTCGCCGTGCGCTGGAGCTCGAGCCCACCCGCGACGATGCGGCGGTACCACTCGCACGGATCCTGCTTGCGCGCGGAGAGGAAGACGAGGCGCTCGAGATCCTCTCGCGGGTCCCGGGGAGCTTCGCCGCCGACGGGCTCGCAGCCAGGATTGAGCTCGAGCGCGCGGGCCTTCCCGAATCGCCTGATCTGAGCGAGGCGTTCGCGGCACTGGATGCGGGCGACCCGGAGCGGGCGCTCGATCTCCTGATCGCCGCGCTGCCCTCCGCTGACGGCGCCAGCGATCGGATTCGCCGGGTCGTCGTGGGCCTGCTCGAGGAGCTCGGCGTCGAGCACCCGCTTGCGCGCGAATCACGCCGCAAGCTCGCCTCCGCGCTTTATTAGCGACTCCCGCTCGCATTATTGGCGCATTGCAGCGGATTGGTGGGTGTTTTTTGTGAGGATCGGGGTATCCCCACATCAGGATGATGGCTCCCGGTGAGAGCTTCTGCGAAACGTATCCGGCGGTGCCGGAGTCAGTCCCGGTCGCCCGGGCGGCGCTGACCGCGTTCGCGAGCCAGGCCGGAGCCACGGGCGACCGGCTCGACGCGATCCGCCTGGCGGCTTCAGAGGCCGTCACCAATGCGGTCATGCACGCCTACAACAAGGCGGGCTCCGACACCAGCGCCGGCTCCGAGGCGATCCAGGTCAGCGCCGCCTACGTTCAGGGCGAGGTGTGGCTGTTGATCGCCGATTCCGGCAGCGGACTTCGCGCTCGCACCGACAGTCCCGGGCTGGGGCTCGGGCTGGCGCTGATTGCCCAATTGGCTGACGACCTGCAGATCCTCAGCCGTGGTACCGGTGGCACCGAGGTGCGCATGCGCTTTGAGCTGCGCTCTGCCCAGGCGCTGCCGTCCGGTCAGCCCCTGGGGTCGGTCTCGATGGCCGTCTCCCCCGCCTGATCGATCTTCTGCACCACCAGGTAGCCGGGCCGGTTCTCGATAACCACCTCTGCCTCGAGCAGCTCATGGCCCGGTAGCACGATGAACCGGCGCGCGTCCTCGCGCACCTGCTCGTACTCGCGTACGGTCAGCTCGATCAGCTCCGTACAGCCAAGCTGGGCGCATTCGCAGCGAAAGCCGACCGGAGCGTCTTCCTCTCCGGGCCACTGTCCGCGCTCGATGCCCTCATTGATCTTGCGGAACACAGCCTCGTTTGCACCGAGGCGCTCCTGCAGCTCATCTTTCACCGCGACCCTCCCACACGCTAGGCGTTCTTGATCACGATTCCCTCGAGGATGTAGGCGGCCCGCTCAGTCGAGTCGATCGCATTCTCCAAGCGCTCGAAGATGTCCTTCCAGCGGATCACCACCATCGGGTCGATCCCGACCTCGAACAGCGAAGCGATCGCCTCGCGCACGATCCGGTCGGCCTCGTTCTCGAGCCGATGGACCTCCACCGTGTGCTCGCTGATGTCCTTGAAGCCACGCACCAGCGGGATCGCCTGGGCGATCTGCCTGGTGGCGGAGCGCAGCACCCCGGCGAGCCGCTGCGCTTGGACCATCGGCGCCTCGATCCGGTAGAGCCCGAGATAGTCGGCGACCTCCTCGGTGTAGTCGACGATGTCGTCGAGCGCCGAGGCCAGCTGAAGGATGTCCTCGCGATCGATCGGCGTGACGAAGGTCTGGTTCAGGCGGCGGATGATCTCGTGGGTGAGCTGATCCCCGTCCTGCTCGCACACGAGGATGTCCCGCGCCAGCCCCCGCCGCTCGGGGTACTCCTCGAGCATCTCGTCCAGCAAGCGTGCCGCGTCCTCGATATTCGACCCGGCACGGTCGAACAGGTCGAAGAACTCTCGGTCGCTACCGCGAAGAAAGTTTGCAATCGACGCCATGACGCGCTCCCGGATCGGCCGGTCGCCGGGATCGCGGAGCGCCCCGGCGACGTGTTGGTCAGTTCCATCGGCAGCATACGCCCAGGGGTCGCCGTAGCGCCAGCGTTTATTAGACGGCGAGCGTCAATTGGTGCTCACTGCGCTCATCGACGGCCTCCAGGCCGGCCACGCGGACGCCCAGCAGCCGGACCGGCCGTGGTGGGTCAAATCGCCGCAGCAGCTCGAGCGCCACCGGGCCGACCCGCTCGGCGCCGGCCACGGGCTCGGCGAGCGTCCGGGCCCGCGTGTGGGTCGAGAAGTCGTCCAGGCGAACCTTGATCCCGACCGTGCGGCCGCGGCGACGCTGCTCAGAGAGCGCTCCACAAAGCCGCTCGACGAGCTGCTCGAGGATCGGCTCGAGCCGGCGCGGCTCGGCGATGTCGTGGTCGAAGGTGACCTCCCTGGACTCCGAGACGACTTTGCGCTCCTCGCTCACGGCAGACTCGTCCTCGAACCGCGCCCGCCGCTGCAGATCCGCGGCGAACCGCGCTCCGAAGACAGCCGCAAGCTGCTCCGTGGAGGCTGCGGCAAGCTCGGAGAGCGTGGCGATCCCGCAGGCACGCAGCCGCTCGGCTGTCTTGGGGCCGATGCCGGGGACCAGCCCGCAGGGGGAGCCCCTAAACCGCACGCACGCCTGCTCCCGGCTCAGAACGAGGAAGCCCTTGGGCTTCTCGGCGTCGGAGGCCACCTTTGCCACCAGTTTGCTCGGTCCGATGCCCACCGAGCAGCCGAGAGCCGTGGTCTGCTCGATCTCGGTACGGACCAGGCGCATCGCGGCGTGGGGCGCCGGCAACCCGGTCAGCTCGAGATAGGCCTCGTCGAGCCCGACCACCTCGACCGTCTCGACGTGCGCTCGCACGATCGCCATCACTTCGCGCGAGGCCTCGCGGTAGTAGGCGAAGTCAGGCGCCAGGAAGACGCCGTCCGGGCACAGCCGCCGTGCTCGGGCGGCGGGCATCGCCGAGCCCACCCCGAAGCGCCGCGCCTCATAGGACGCCGTCGTCACCACCGAGCGGGGGCCGGTGCCGGCGACGATCACCGGCAGGCCCTCGAGCTCGGGACGGCGGCGCAGCTCGACCGAGACGTAGAACGCGTCCATGTCGAGGTGCGCGACGCAGCGACCGCCCATCAGCCGCAGCGTAGGCCCCGGCTCAGACAGTCTCCCGGCGTCGGGGTGGGCTGGCCGATTGCCCTAGATTGAGGACCAGACGTTGTCGACCCCGCCGAAGCCAAGCGCAGCCGCGGTGTTCTGGTTCAGGTCCCAGACCCGCCCTCCTACATACGGACCGCGGTCATCGACGACGGCCGTCACGCTGCGCCCGCCGTACATGAAGCTCACCTTCGTTCCGCAGGGCAGGCTGACATTGGCGACGCCGTAGTAGGCGTGAAAGCCGCACGCCGTGTTGCCGCCGTCGTTGTACCAGGAGGCGGCGCTCTGCCGGTAGACGGTCAGCGTCCCGGCGCCCCCGGACGTGCCGGCGTTCCAGCGGTCACCCGCGAAGCGCACCCGGAGGCGCTGCTGACCGATCCCGGACGGGAGGTAGTGCAGCGTGAAGCCACCGCGCACGCCGGTGCGGCCAACCGCGAGCGTGGCCCAGCGGCCGGAGCGCAGTCCCTGAAGCCGAACCCGGCGGCCTGCTGCGCCTGGCAGGAGCTTGCCGCGCACGTTGACCGCCTGACCACCGAGCACGTTGATCGAGCGGGCCGGCACGTGGATCGCCGCCGCCACCGCGATCCGCTCCGGCGTGCTGGAGCCGGTGTTGGAGCTGCTCGAAGCCGCAAGTGCGAGTGGAATCACCGGCGAGGATGACGGTTGGGAGGCGCTCGTCACCTTCACCGAGCCCGAGCGTCTGAGCGGCGCCGCGAGGCGAAAGCCGCCATCCCGACGCACCTTGCTAGAAGCGAGCTGACGCCAGTTCGAGCTCCCGGCGCCGGCAAAGTCGAGCACCACTGTCTGCCCCGCCTGGGATGAGGCGTGTCCGGTGAGGACCACGTCACGGCCGAAGCGGATCCTGTGCGACTTGGCGGTTGCCTGGATCGCGCCGGTGGAGCCGGACTGGCCTGTTGCTCCCTGACTCCGGGCCGCGGCGCTGTGGGGGGTGTCGGCAAGCGCCGCCGCCGAGGCTGGGATTGCGAGCATTGATGCGCCTACGGCCGCGTGGACCAGGCGTGACTCGCGCAAAGTTGGCCTGCGCGTCATTCGGAGACCTCCTTGTTTCGCTCTTCGACCGGGGACCTACGGGGGTAGCTGTCGGGCGCGCGACGTGGTCAACCAGCGCGCCTTGCGCCGGCGTGTCGCTACGGCCGCATACCGGCTGATTTGCCAGGCGGCCGATTCGCCCCATCCAGGTGGAAATGCCTCACACCGGGCGCTGGGTCCCCGTTCGCCCCCGCATCGAGCAGGGGCGACTCGGTAGATCGAATCGACGCGCTGAGGATGGCAGACGGAATCGGCGCAGAAGTGTGAGACCGCGCACAACCCGGAACCGGTGTGAGATCGGTCACATCCTGCAAGAATTGGGGTTGTGGCCAATCCCCACCGGCTAACCGGCCTCGACAGCTCATTCCTGCATCTCGAGCGAGACGCGGCGCACATGCACGTCGCCGCCTGCGCGGTGTTCGAGGGCGCGGCTCCCGCCCACGAGGAGTTGCTCGAGATGATCGAGTCGCGCCTCCATCTGGTCCCTCGCTACAGGCAGCGACTTGCGTTCGTTCCGCTGGGGCAGGGACGTCCGGTGTGGGTCGACGACCCCCATTTCAACGTCGGCTACCACGTCCGCCATACCGCGCTTCCGGAGCCCGGAGGCGAGGATCAGCTGAAGCGCCTGACCGGCCGCGTGTTCTCGCAGGCGCTCGACCGCGGCAGGCCGCTGTGGGAGGTGTGGCTGGTCGAAGGGCTCGCCGCCGACCGCTTCGCGCTGCTGTCCAAGACCCACCATGCGCTGGTCGACGGGGTCTCGGGCGTGGACATCATGGCCGTCCTGTTCGACTCCTCGCCCGATCCGATGCCGGTGGCGCCCCCCGAGCACGCGTGGGTCCCCAAGCCGCTTCCGAGCCGGGCCCAGCTGCTGGCCGATGCGCTGAAGGAGCGGGCCACGGTGCCCGGGGAGATGGCCCGGGGAGTCCGCGCGGTGCTACGCGGGCCGCGAGCAGTCGCCGAGCGCCTGGGCGAGTCGCTGGTCGCGCTCGGCGGCCTGGCGTGGAAGACGGGGCTGCAGCCGGCGCCGTCGAGCCTGTTCAACGTCCCGATCGGCCCCCACCGTCGCTTCACCTGGGTGCGCGGCAGCCTCGACGAGTTCAAGGCCGTCAAGAACGCCCTCGGCGGAACCGTCAACGACGTCGTGCTGGCGGTCGTCGCGGGGGCGCTCGGGCGCTACATGCGCCTGCACGGCGAGGACACCGACGGCGCCGAGCTGCGAGCGATGATCCCGGTGTCGATCCGCGCCGATATCGAGCGTGGCGCGCTTGGCAACCGCGTCGCGGCGATGTGGGCGCCGCTGCCGGTCGGGATCACCGATCCGGTGGAGCGGCTGGCGGCAGTCAGCGCGGTGATGCGGGAGGTCAAGGACTCCGGGCAGGCGGTCGGGGCGCAGGTGCTCACGCGCCTGTCGGGGTTTGCTCCGACCACGATCATCTCGCAGGCGGCCCGCCTCCAGGCTCGCCAGCGGCTGTTCAACCTGGTCGTGACCAACGTTCCGGGACCACAGCAGCCGCTGTACCTGCTGGGCCGCAAGCTCGATGGGCTCTTCCCGATGGTTCCGCTGGCCCAGAACACCGCGCTCGGGATCGCGATCATGAGCTACGACGGGCAGCTGAACTTCGGCCTCGCCGGCGACTACGACGCGCTCGCGGACATCGGCACGCTGGCAGACGAGCTGCGCTCCTCGATCGAGGAGCTCGCTGCCGCCGCCGGTGTTCGGGGCGCTCCGAGCCCGGATGGCAGCCGACCTAGACGCGCCGTCCGCGCCGCGAATTGAGCCTGCTCGAGCGGGCCGGGATCCTGCTCGTCTCGCTCGCACTCTCGGCCGGCCTGATCGCGCTCCTGTCGGGCTTCTTTACGAGCCGTGACCAGGGCAGCGTGTCGATCAGCGCGAGCGTCACCGGTCACCGGTTCCGCGCTCTCGGCGATCTCCAGCTGAAGCCTGGGCAGCGCCGCCCGGCGTATGACTCGGAGCCACCCACCAGCGGGGCCCACTTTCCCGCGCCGGTCACGCGTGATCAGGTGCCGCTGAGCGACGACCAGCTGCTCCAGGCGCTCGCAGCGGGAGATGTGGTGATCGCCTACTCAGGACCACGTCCCCCGGCTGGCCTGACCACGCTGGCGCTGGCGCTGGCGCCACCGTTCAGCCCGGCGCTCGCGAGCGCCGGCCAAGCTGTGATCCTGGCGCGCCGTCCCGGGACCATTGGCCTGATCGGCCTTGCGTGGGCGCACATGCTCAGGGTCCGCATCTTGACCGACCCGCGGCTGCGCGAGTTCGCGGCGTTCTGGCTCGGGCGCGGAGCCCCGCGGGCTAGGCGCTTCTGACCGCTACGGTCATCCGCGTCAGCACGCACAGCCGCCCGTCGTCATCTGACATCTCGACCTCCCATACCCAGGTGGTGCGACCGCGGTGCTTGGGGATCGCGACGGCATGGATCGTGCCAGCGATGATCGGGCGCAAGAAGCTCGTCTGGTTTGAGAGCCCGACGGCGATTTTTCCGTTGCGGGCGACCGCGACGGCCGTCCCGATGGACGCCAGGCTCTCGGCGATCGCCGCGTAGACACCGCCGTGGACGAGCCCGAAGGGCTGCTTGATCTGATCGCGCACGGTCACCTGGCCCCGGGCGATCTCGTCGGTTATCTCGAGTAGCTCGAGCCCGTAGAGCTTGTCGAACCCCGCCGGGACCTCGGTTGGAACTGAAGCGCTCACAGCGACCGGACCTTATTCGGTTGCGGGCGCAACCCTGGTTGCCCCTGGCCGCGGGCTCGATCGGCTCGTCGGCCCAAGTGCTTGTTCTACGCTACGAGCACAGATGGCCTCAATCGACGACCTTCCTCCCGACCAGCGAGCCGTACTCGAGCTCGTGCTGCGGCGCGGGCGCAGCTACGACGAGATCGCCCAGCTGCTCTCGATCGACCGCGCCGGCGTTCGCCAGCGCGCGCTCGCCGCGCTCGACGCGCTCGGGCCGCAGACGCGGGTTCCGTCCGAGCGCCGCGCGCTGATCACCGACTACCTGCTGGGCGCGCTCCCCGCGCCGGTCGCCGAGGAGGTGCGCGCGCGCCTCGGGGAGTCAGCCAGTGAGCGGGCGTGGGCTCGCGTCGTCGGCTCGGAGCTCGGAGGGCTCTCCGACGGGCCGCTACCGGAGATCCCTGCGGGTGGCCCCGCGCCCGGCCAACCGGCCAAAGCTTCTCCGGCCGCCGAGCCGCTGGCCCCCGAGCCGGTGTCGCGGCCGCCGCGAGCCCGCCCCGCCTCGCGCGCCGGCGGCACCGTCCTGCTGGCCGGCGGAGCCGCCGTGGTCGTGGCGATCGTGCTGGTGCTGATCCTCTCAGGCGGTAGCGGAAGCAAGCCGGGCCCGAGCGCCGCGAGCTCGGCCGCCGCCGCGACTCCGGCTACGGCGAGCACGGGCGCCACCGGGGCCACCGGGACCACCGGGGCCACCGGGACCACCGGGGCCTCGAGGGTTGTCGCTCAGATCAACCTCAAGCCGCCCACCGGCCGGACCACCCCGGTCGGGATCGCGGAGGTGCTCAGCGAGCAGGGAAAGACGGGGATCGCGATCGTCGCGCGGGGGCTCGCGGCGAACACCAAGCACCCGCCGGATGCGTATGCCGTGTGGCTCTACAACTCCCCGACCGACAGCCACATCCTCGGTTTCGTCAACCCGGCCGTCGGCTCCAGCGGCAAGCTCCAGACCGCGGGCGGGCTGCCGACCAACGCCTCGCACTACCACAAGCTGCTCGTGACGCGCGAGACGCGGTCAAACCCGCACACGCCGGGGAAGATCGTCCTCGAGGGCGTGCTCACCGGGGTGTGAGGATCAGCTCCAGCTCTCGGAGCGCTTCGTCGAGCTTCCCCCGCGTCGCGCGTCGCAGCAGGAACCCACCGGTACGCGAGTATCCGCGCAGCTTCTGAGAGAGCGCGATCGTCACGCGCGTGCCCCCCTCGGCAGGGTCGAGCACGATCTCCGTGATCGCCTCGCCCAGCACGCGCTCGAACGGCGTGCCCTCGATTTCCTGCTCGAACACGCAGCGACCGGGCGGGTCGCCTGCCGCCCCCGGTGGTTCTGAGACCAGCAGCTGGAAGTCCATCCGGACCGGCCGTCCCTTCCTGGTGGTCAGCACCTCGGTCCAGCGGTCAGCCTCCACGCCCTCCATCCGCTTGACGCCCGGCCACCACCGCGGCAGGTGGTGCGGGTCTGAGATCACTTCCCACACCCGCTGGGGCGGGGCGGCAATCGTGCGTGAGCGGCGGGCGGTCGGCATCAGTCGGGGTAGTCGATCAGTGTGAGCACCGGCCGCGGCGCGAGCCGCTCTCGGCCTGAGAGGAAGCTCAGCTCGATCAGGAACGCACACGCGGCGACTTCCCCGCCGAGCCGCTCGACCAGCTCGCACAGCGTGCCGGCGGTCCCCCCCGTCGCCAGCAGATCGTCGTGTACCAGCACCCGGGCGCCGCCCGCGAGCGCGTCGGCGTGGACCTCGAGCGCGTTCAGGCCATACTCGAGCGCGTACTCCGCGCTGACCGTCTCGTGCGGCAGCTTGCCCGGGCGACGAGCCGGGACGAACCCCGCGCCCAGCTCCCGCGCGAGCGCGCCGCCGAGGATGAAGCCCCGTGCCTCGGCCGCGACGACGAAGTCGACTCCGAGCGGCTCGGCAAGCCTCGCGAGGCCCACGACGGCGTCGTCCAGCGCCCTCGGGTCGAGCAGCAGCGGCGTGATGTCCTTGAATACGATCCCCGGCTGTGGGAAGTCGGGGATGTCGCGGATGAACGCGCGCAGGTCCACAGTCGCCGCCGCGCGCCGCTAGGTCGCGATCTTGCGCAGGTCGCGAATCAGCAGCAGATGCTTTAGATGGGTCGTGACCGAGGCGAGGTTCTCGAGCGCCTCGATCGCCTCCTTGCGCCGCTCCGGGTTGCGCGAGCGCAGCGCAGGAGCGAGGATGCTCTGGAGCAGCTGCGCCTCGCGATCGGCCGAGCTTCTGAACACCCGCAGGTTGCGTCCGCCCACCCCATAGCGCGCGAGCTCGGATACCGCCCTCACGATCTCCCGCTCGGTCTCCTCGTAGTAGCGGGTGCTGCCCCGCATCTCCCCCTTGATCACTCCAAAATCGACCAGCTCGCGCACCAGCGTGGGGTCGGCGCCGGTCTCCTCGCAGACGTCCTCGAGCGAATACAGCGCTCCGGCGCCCGGCGTGCTGACCATCGCACGGCGCAGCGAGCGCCCGTCGCTGGGCGCGGCCACGTCCCGCTCCGCGCGGCCGGTCGCAAGCTCCTGCCTGATCACACGCAGCGGCAGGAACTCGTCGCGCTGCAGGCGCAGGATCGTGCGCAGGCGCTGGACGTCCACTGCGGTGTACAGACGGTAGCCACCCTGCGTGCGGCGCGGGGTGAGCAGCTTCTGATCCTCCAGATAGCGGATCTTCGAGATCGAGATGTCGGGGAACTCCTGGCCCAGCGCCTTGCACACGGCGCCGATCGTGACGGACTTCTGGCGCGGCGGCTCGCGCCCGGCGGTCTCGCCGTCCGGCCCCTCGGACTCGGGCAGCTGCAGGCGGCGGGCGTCGGTGTCGGAAGTGGCCATCAGCTGAAGAATGCCAGCTTGTACTTGCCGATCTGGAGCTCGTCCCCGTCGGTCAGCCGGTGCGACTCGATCCGGCCGCGGTTGACGTACGTGCCGTTCAGCGAGCCGCAGTCGTCGAGGTAGTAGTCGGGGCCGCGGCGGACGAGCATCGCGTGATCACGGGAGACGGTCACGTCATCGAGGAAGATGTCGCTGTCGGGCCGGCGCCCGATCGTCAGCCGCTCGCCCTCGAGCGGGAAGCTCTCGCCCGAGCGCCCTCCCCCGGCACGGATCACCAGCGCGGCGCCGCGCGCGACCACGTCCTCCAGTTCGACCGCCTCGAGCTCCCCGGTCTCGCCGACCTTGTAAGTGGCGGTCGTGGTCCCCGCAGGCGGATCGGGCGCAGCCAGAAACGCGCCGCAGCGCTGGCAGTAGTTAGCGCCCTCGCTGTTCGTGAAGCCGCACTCTGGGCAGTGCAGAGTCACCGGTGCCGCTATTCGGACCCCGCAGCCGGAACGCGGCCCGCGAGGATGTCGCTCAGCTGCTGGACGTCTGCGCCGGAGATCACCAACTCACCACTTTCGTCCTTCTTGCGCAGGCGGTTGACGAGCTCGGCGCGGAGGATGTCGATCTTTCCGTGGAGGATCCGGCGCTTGTAGGAGATTTCCATCTCCTCCTCGGTCAGCTGCTTGATCAGCTCCTTGAGCTCCGGATCGGCCAGCGAACCCAGGTCGGGGAACGTGTCCATCTTCAGACCCTCCCGTAGGGGTAGAAATGCAGAGGCGCGAGTATAGCCCCGCGATCCTAGAGGGTCAATCTGAGCTTGAGGCTTTGCGGGCGCGAAGCTCGAGCATGCCCGTGCGCACGTACAGCACCGTGGCCAGCAGCGCGAGTCCGAGTCCCACGTAGAGCATCACCAGCGCGAGCCAGTGAACGCCTGCGATCGCGAAGAAGGGGGCGCCCATGGTCGGCGCCACCCCCAGCCGCCCGGGCCAGTTGATCTTGACCTCGACGCCGCGGCGCAGCCCGTAGCGAGTCAGCGCCAGTACCAGCAGCTCGCGGGCGATCACGACCGCGATCGCCCACCGCGGCAACAGCTCAAAGCGCCACGCGACGACCATTCCCGAGAGCACCAGTAGCCGGTCGATGATCGGATCCAGCAGCGCCCCGAGGCGGCTGTACTGGCCGGTCAGGCGAGCGGCGAAGCCGTCGAGGTAGTCGCCCCAGCCGATCACGCCGAACAGGACCGCCGCGAGCGCGTCGTGACCGCCGCGGCTGGAGAGCGCGACGATCAGAAACACCGGGATTCCCGCCAGGCGTGCGAACCCGATCGCGTTTGGCAGCGTCCAGGGATTCAGCGGACGACCGGAGAGCGTCGCCTCCGGCGGGGGTCCCGAGCGGTCGATTCCGAACAGCCGGCGCTTCCCGAGGCCACCCGCGCCCTGCTGGGCCGGCGGCCGCCGACTCACGGAAGCTCCCGCCACAGCGCCGCAATCGCTTGCGCCGCGCCTTCGAGCGGCACGGTCCGCGACTCGCGGCCCCGCCTGATCTGCACCTCGATCTCCCCCGCGGCAAGGGTCCGGCGCCCGACCGTCACGCGCGCGGGGCAGCCCAACAGCTCGGCGTCGGCGAACTTCTCGCCGGGGTTGGCGTCCCGGTCGTCATAGAGCGTCTCGAGCCCTGCTTGCTGGAGCTCGACGTAGAGGCGGTCGGCGACCGCGCGCTCCTCCCCTCCCTCCTTGCCGAGCACCACCAGATCGACGTCGAACGGCGCGATCGTGCGCGGCCACGAGATCCCGTGCTCGTCGGCGAACTGCTCGACCGCCGCCGCGGCCGCGCGCGCCGGCCCGAACCCGTAGGAGCCCATCCACACCAGCTGCTCGGCGCCTGACTCGTCGAGGTACTTGGCGCCCAACGGCTCGCTGTAGCGCGTGCCGAGCTTGAAGATGTTGCCGACCTCGATCGCGGGCTCGATCCGGATCGCCGCCCCGTTCACCGTGTCGCCGGCGACGACGCTGCGAACGTCGACCGGGTGGAAGCGGAAGTCGCGCCCGGGCTCGACGCCACGCAGGTGGGCATCGGGGCGGTTGGCGCCTGTCACGTACCCGCCCGGCTCGACCGCCTCGTCGAGCAGGACCTCGACCTCGGCCCCAACCGGTCCGATGAAACCGGGCGGTCCGAGGCGCTGGGTCACCTCCTCGACGTGCGCGGGGCGGAAATCCTGCTTCAGCGCCCCCCGCAGCTTGATCTCGTTGACGCGGTGATCGCCACGCACGAGCACGAGCTTCAGCTCGCCGGAGTCGAGCACGATCGGATAGGCCTTCAGCAGTGCGCCGGGCTCGACTCCGAGCTCGCGCGCGACCTGCTCCACGGTCGTCAGCCCGGGGGTCTGCACGAGCTCCGGAGCGTCCAGCGGCGACGGCAGGCTGACCGGCTGCGCCTGGGCGCTGGCGACTTCTAGGTTGGCCGCGTAGCCCGGCGCGAGCGCGACATCGTTCTCTCCAGCCGCGCACGGAGCCATGTACTCGTGCGCGCCGAGGCCGCCCATCATCCCAACGTCCGCCTTGACCCGGTACCACTCGAGGCCGCAGCGGTCGAGGATCCGATCGTAGGCGCCGACGTGCTTCTCGTAGGCGGCATCGAGCCCCGCCCGGTTCTGGTCGAAGGTGTAGGAGTCCTTCATGATGAATTCCCGCGTGCGCAACACCCCCGCCCGCGGCCGCGGCTCGTCGCGCTCCTTGACCTGGAAGTGGTAGAGGATCAGCGGCAGGTCGCGGTACGAGCGCACGGCAGCCGCGACGTGCATCGTCACGATCTCCTCGTGGGTCATCGCCAGCACCATGTCCGCGCCGCGGCGGTCCTTGAGCTTGAAGAGCTCGTCGATCCCGTAGCGGCCGGTGCGGCGCCACGGTTCGGCTGGGTGCAGAACGGGCATCAACATCTCCTGACCGCCGATCCCGTTCATCTCCTCGCGGACGATCTGGACGACCCGCTGATGTACGCGCCAGCCTGCGGGAAGCCAGCTCCACAACCCCGAGCCGATCTGCCGGATCAACCCGGCACGGACCATCAGCTTGTGCGAGATCGCCTCTGCGTCTGCCGGGGGCTCGCGCTCAGTCGGCAGGAAGTAGCCGGACAGCCGGGTCACGTGGGCGCGAAGCGTACCCCGGAGTGATAGAAGAAAGCTTGTCACCGAAATTTGCAAGGAGCCTCTCATGGCATACGAAGTTCCACCGCTGCCCTACGACTACACCGCGCTCGAGCCGACGATCGACGACGAGACGATGCACCTGCATCACGACAAGCACCACCAGGCGTACGTCACGAACGCGAACAAGGCGCTCGAGGGCACCCAGTGGGCCGACAAGCCGGTCGAGGAAGTGCTCCAGAACCTCGGGTCGATTCCCGAGGAGAAGCGCAACGCTGTCCGCAACAACGCCGGCGGCCACTACAACCACTCGCTGTTCTGGCAGTGGATGTCGCCCGACGGCGGCGGCGAGCCCGACGGCGATCTGCGCGCCGCGATTGACTCCACGTTCGGCTCCTTCGACGACTTCAAGGACAAGCTCAAGGCCGCGGGCGTCGGCCAGTTCGGCTCAGGCTGGGCGTGGCTCGTCCACGACGGCTCCGGCCTGGCGATCGTCTCGACCCCCAACCAGGACAGCCCGCTCAGCGACGGCAAGACGCCGCTCTTGGGGGTCGACGTCTGGGAGCACGCCTACTACCTCAAGTACCAGAACAAGCGCCCCGACTACATCGACGCGTGGTGGAACGTCGTCAACTGGACGAAGGTGGCCGAGGGGCTCGCCGCGGTCTGAGGCTGCGAGGGGCCGCGTCAAGCGGACCACCCGGATTTTCGGAGGCTGGCCGAAAAAGCGCACCTATGTGACGCTTTTTCGGCCAGACCCGCGGCTAGGCGCCGCCCAGGTCTGATCTACGCCCGGGTGAAGCGGCGCCCGGTCACGGGCGAGACGTCTTCGTCAAGGCGAGGCGCTGCCGGCGCGTGCTCGGCGGCCGGCACGTCGGCCTCGGCGGCCGCGGCCGCCGCCTCTATCGCCGCCATGCGCTCGGGGGTCATCGCGGTCTCGTCCTCGTTCTCCGCGAGCCAGGCGCGTGCTTCGGCGGCGCTCGCCTCGTCGCGGACGACCCGCTTGCCGGCCTCGTAGTAGCGGTCGATCTCCGCAAACAGCTCGTCGACCAGGCGCTCGGTCGGGACCTTCTTCAGCGGCTCGCCACGCGAGTAGATCATCCCCATGTCCTTGGCGCCGGTGATCCCGAAGTCGGCGTGGCGGGCCTCGCCGATCCCGTTCACGGCGCAGCCGAGCACGGAGACCTCGATCGGGTCCTCATAGGCCTCGAGGCGCTGCTCGATCTCGGCCACCACGCTGTCCATGTCGAACTGGAGCCGGCCGCAGGTGGGGCAGGCGATCAGCACCGGCCCGCGCTCGCGGAGCTTGAGCGCCTTGAGGATCTCCCAGGCGACCTTGACCTCCTCCTCCGCGTGGAAGGTGGACAAGGAGATCCGGATCGTGTCGCCGATCCCGTCGGCGAGCAGCGTGCCCAGCCCGACCGCCGACTTCAGCGACCCCGACCACTTCGTCCCCGCCTCGGTGATCCCGAGGTGGAGCGGGTAGGGGATCCGCTCTGACAGCAGCCGGTTGGAAGCGATCGTGTTCGGGACGCTCGTCGACTTCATCGAGACCTTGAAGTTCGTGAAGTCCAACCGCTCCATCAGCGCGACGAACTCGACGGCGGCGGTCACCAGCGCCTCAACGGGGTTCTCGTACTCCAGTTCGAGCAGGTGCGCCGGCAGCGACCCGGAGTTGACCCCGATCCGCAGCGGGGTGCCGAGCTCGTTGGCCCGCGCCGCGACCTGGGCGACCTTGTCCGGGCCGCCGATGTTGCCGGGGTTCAAGCGGACGCAATGCGCGCCGGCGTCGAGCGCCTTCAGCGCCAGCGTGTAGTTGAAGTGGATGTCGGCGATCACCGGGATCGGCGACTCGCGCACGATCGTCCTCAGCGCCTCAACGTCCTGGTCGCGAGGGACGGCCACTCGCACGACGTCGGCGCCGGCGTCCGCGACTCGCCGGATCTGGTCCATCGTTGCCTGCAGGTCCGCGGTCTCGGTCTTGGTCATCGTCTGCACGACGACCGGCGCGCCGCCGCCGATCGGCACCCCGCCTACGTTGATCTGGCGCTCAGAGGCCATGGCCCCCAGTGTAGAGAGGCCTCAGGGGCCTTGGCTGCGCAGGCGTAAGGCCTGGACGCCGGCGCCCACGCCGCCCAGCGCGAGCGCGATCAGGACGATCAGCAGCCATGTCGGCAAGAACGACCCCCCTCCGCTCCCGGAGCCACC
>CABDYZ010000227.1_pt1 | contig 14897 bp, 13 predicted proteins | sample 3132061 | NCBI WGS metagenome assembly CABDYZ01 (sample SAMEA5534339, study PRJEB31848) | metagenome | biome: tundra; feature: field; material: soil | place: USA | collected 2013-05 | depth 0.45 m
GCCGGCGCTACGCCCCAAATCCACGTCTTGAGAGAGTTGACTGATGTCCGAGTTGACTGATCGGCTGCCGCTGCCGATGTATGGAGAAGGCCCATGACTCACACTGCTTTCCTCGGCTCATACGACTTCAGCTCCTGGCTTCAGACGTGGCTGCCGATCATCTTCATGGGCCTGATCGTGATCGCGGTGTTCGCGCTGATCCGGTTTATGCCGCGGACGCGCCCGCAGCAGATCAAGCCCGACGCTTCGCCGACGATCGCCTGGGCGGACATCGCCGGCGCGGACGAGGCCAAGGATGAGCTGCGCGAGGTTGTCGACTACCTGCGCGAGCCGAAGCGCTTCCGCGAGCTGGGCGCGAAGGTTCCCAAGGGGATCCTCCTGCACGGGCCGCCGGGGACCGGCAAGACGCTGCTCGCCAAGGCCGTCGCGCACGAGTCCGGCGCAAGCTTCTTCTCGCAGTCAGCCGCGTCGTTCGTGGAGATGTTCGTCGGCGTCGGGGCGGCCCGGATCCGGCGCCTGTTCAAAGCTGCGCGCAAGAAGGCACCAGCGATCGTGTTCATCGACGAGCTCGACGCGGTCGGAGGTCATCGCGGCTTCGACGTCTCCGGCGAGCGCGACCAGACGCTGAACCAGCTACTGGTCGAGCTCGACGGCTTCACGTCACGCAAGGACGTGGTCGTGATCGCCGCCTCGAACATGCTCGAGAAGCTCGACCAGGCGCTGCTGCGCCCGGGGCGCTTCGACCGCCAGATCTTCGTCTCCCCGCCCGACGTCGGCGGCCGCGAGCGGATCCTGCAAGTGCACACGCGCAACAAGCCGGTCGACGAGGACGTGGACTTCAACCTGCTGGCGCGGCAGACCGCGGGGCTGACGGGCGCCGATCTGGCCAACATCTGCAACGAGGCTGCGATCTTCGCCGCGCGCCGTGGGGGGAAGAGCGCCGCGATGGCGGACTTCGACGCCGCGATCGAGCGGGTCGTCGCCGGGATGCAGTCGCGCCGCACGCTGACCGACCACGAGAAGCGGGTAGTCGCCTACCACGAGGCGGGCCACGCGCTGTGCGGCGAGCTCCTCCCCTCGGTCGACCGCGTGCACCGGATCTCGATCGTCCCCCGCGGGCGCGCGCTCGGCTACACGCTGAACCTCCCCGATGAGGACCGCTACCTGAAGACGCGTGAGGAGCTGATCGACTTCATGACGATGCTGCTCGGCGGCCGCGCGTCCGAGCAGCTCGTGTTCGGTTCGATCACGACCGGCGCGGCAGACGACCTCAAGCGGGTCGCAGAGATCGCGTACGCGATGGTCACGGAGTACGCGATGGGGACCGGCTCGCGCTCCCTTCGCGCGATCGCGGACGGAGCTGCGGAATCTACGCGGACGGCTCGCGATACGGAAGTCCATGAGCTGGCTGACGAGGCGTTCCGAGCGGCGATCGGGATGCTCGACTCCCATCGCGAGCAGCTCGACGCGCTCGCGGGGACGCTGCTGAGCAACGAGGTGCTCGAGCGCAATGACATCGTGCGGATCATGGGTGACACGCCGCCGGCGGCCCCGAGCCGCCGCGGCGGAGGGATCTCGATCGCCGCGGCCACGGCGCTCAACCCGGCGCCCCCTCAGCGCCGTCGCGGCTAGTCCGGCTGGACACGGCGCGCCGCGGGTATCCTCCGCCGCGATGCTGTCCACCATCGACCACGTCGGCGTGGCCGTCGACGACATCGACGCTGCGCTGGCGCTGTATCGCGACTCACTCGGGATGCCGCTGGTGCACCGTGAGACGGTGGCCGAGCAGGGCGTCGAGGCGGCACTCTTGGACGTCGGCGACGGGCACGTCGAGCTGCTCCAGCCGCTCGGTCCCGAGACGGCGGTGGGGAAGTTCCTGGCCTCCCGCGGACCGGGCCTGCACCACGTCGCGTACCGCGTGCAGGACGTCGAGCGAACGCTGAGCGCGCTTGCGGCCGCCGGCCTGCGGCTGATCGACGAGCACCCGCGCGCCGGCATCCGCGGATCGCGGGTAGCTTTCGTCCACCCAGCCTCGACCGGCGGGGTCCTGACGGAGATCGTGCAGCCGGCGGGAGATCACTGAGCGCCCGGAGGGTCACTGAGATGGCAGACGATAAGCCACAGAAGGTCAGCATCGGGTTCATCGGCAGCCAGGTGCTGAGCGGCCGGATCGGCGCCGCGGAGCTCGCCAAGCTGCGCGACGCGCTCGGCTCCGAGGGCTGGCGCGACGTCCGCTTCGAGGACGGTACGGCGGCGCTTGACCTCTCGAAGCTCGTCTACGTGCTCGTCGAGGACGAGGAGCACCGCGTCGGGTTCGGGTCCTGAGGGCGAGGCGGCCCGTTCAGCCTTGAGCTCACGCGGGAGCGCGGCCGCGGATCAGATCGGCCGCCTTCTCGGCGATCATGATCGTCGGCGCGTTGGTATTCCCGCCCGGGATGACCGGCATGATCGAGGCGTCCGCGACGCGCAGGCCCTTGAGCCCATGGACTCGCAGCTGGGAGTCGACTACCGCGGCTTCGTCGGTGTCGCTCATCCGGCAGGTCCCCACGGGGTGGTAGATCAGCATCAGGCGCCGTCGTAGGTCAGCCGCGAGCTCCTCGTCGTCGACGGCGTCCGGCCCGGGCTTCAGCTCCTTGACGATCGTCTCCCGCAGCGGGCTCTGGCCTGCGATTTCACGCGCCAGGCGCATGCCCGCGAGCATCGACGCGAGGTCCTCCGGCGGTCCGAGGGCGTTGGTGATGATCCTCGGCTTGTCCGTCGGGTCAGCGGAGCGCAGCCACACCTGACCGCGCGCGTGGGGAGAGACCAGCACCGGCCCGATCACCATGCAGTGCCCGTCGTACTCCTCCGCCCCGTGGTCCTCGAAGTACGCGGCGCCCATGTGGAACTGAATGTCCGCGGCCGGCAGCCCCCCACGGGTGCGGACGAAGGCGACCACCTCCGCCACGGTCGAGCTCAGCGGGCCGGTCCGGCGCAGGACCCATTCGGCCAGCGGCCTGGGCTTGTCAGCGCCGTACAGGGTTCGCTGGTCGGTGACCTCCCAGATGATCGTCACGAACGGGTGATCCTGGAGGTTGCGGCCAACCCCCCGAAGCTCGTGGCGCGGTTGCACGCCGACCTGTTTCAGCTCATCCGCGGGCCCGATCCCAGAGAGCAGCAACAGCTGGGGTGAGCCGATCGCCCCGGCGCACAGCACCACCTCGCGATCGGCGCGAACGACCTCGTCCCCACCGCGCCCGCGACGCAACCGCACACCGACCGCGCGGTTGCCGTCGAGCTCCAGGCCGAGCACGGTGGCGTTGACGCGGACGTCGAGGTTGGGGCGCCCCAGAACCGGCCGCAGGAACGCGTCGGCACTGCTCCAGCGGCGTCCGTTTCGCTGGGTCACCTGGAACATCGACGCGCCGTCCTGCTCGGGACCGTTGTAGTCGGCGATCCGCGGGATTCCGGCGGCCGCACACGCCTCGAGGAGGCCGCTGCACATCGGCCTCGGTGAGCGCTGCTCGCTGACCCGCAGCGGCCCCCCGACCCCATGGAACTCCGACGCGCCGCGGACGTTGTCCTCGGACTTCTTGAAATAGGGCAGCACGTCGGCGTAGCCCCAGCCGGGCGCCCCCTGCGCCGCCCAGCCCTCGTAGTCCAGCGGTCGCCCGCGGACGTAGAGCATCGCGTTCATCGAGCTCGAGCCTCCGAGGCTCTTGCCGCGCGGAATGTACTGCGGCCGGTTGTCGACGTGCGGTTCGGGCTCGGTCGCGAAGTCCCAGTCGAGCTTGGTGTGGAACTGGTTTGGGAAGGCGGCGGGGATCTTGATGTTCGGCGAGCGGTCCTTGCCGCCGGCCTCGATCAGCAGGACCCGCGTGGACGGGTCCTCGGACAGGCGATTGGCCAGGACGCATCCGGCGGAACCGGCCCCGACGATCACGTAGTCGTACACGTCAGGCCACCACCGGTGCCGGCTGTTGGACGAAGTGGTACTCGGCCGGATCGAGCTCGCGTGTGCGCTCGACGTACTCGCGCATGTAGCCGGGCCAGTTGGCGACGATCCGGCCTTCGGCGTCCCGGTACCACGAGTCACAGCGCGTCCAGGCTGTGCCCACGAACCGAGACTGGACCTCACGGTCGCTGGCCGCCTCCACCTCAGCTCGCACGTCGATCGCGCCTCCGCCGCGGCGCTGGACCTGCTGGAGTGCTTGACGGATATAGGAGGCCTGGGCCTCGTGGTAGAGGATGATCGAGCCGCCGGAGGTGTTCGTGTTCGGCCCGTACATGATGAACATCGATGGGAAGCCCGGAACCGCGATCCCCAGGTGCGCGTGCGCGCCGCCGGCCCACGCGTGGCGCAGGTCACGGCCTTCGGCGCCTGTGATCTCCATCGGGAACATGAACTCCGTGGCCTTGAAGCCGGTGCCCCAGATCAGGCAGTCGACCTCGTGCAGGCGTCCGTCCGAGGTGACGATGCCAGTAGGCGTCACCCGCTGGATGGAATCGGTCACCAACTCGACATTCGGGCGCGCCAGCGCGGGCAGGAAGTACGAGCTGAACAGCACGCGCTTGCAACCGAATGTGTAATCCGGCCAGACCTTGCGGCGCAGCTCGGGATCGCGCAGCTGCGAGCGCATGAACGCCGCAGATTTCAGGTGCAGGAGCCGGCCGAAGGTGCCGGGATGGCGGATCGCCAGCGTGAGCGACTCGCAGTACTCGAACATGAACCTGCGCCGAAACGCCTGAACCCCCGGCACGCGCTCGACGAGCGCCTTGAACGACGGCGGGTACGGCCGGTTCTTGCGCGGCAGGAACCAGTTGCCGGTGCGCTGGAAGACCGTCAGCTTCCGCACCTGCTCGGCGATCTCGGGCACGAACTGCACGGCGCTGGCGCCGGTGCCGACCACCGCGACGCGCTTGCCGGTCAGGTCGTAGTCGTGATCCCAACGGGAGGAGTGGAAGCTGTGGCCCTCAAACGTCTCGCCGCCCTCGATCCGTGGGACTGCCGGCTTGTGCAGCTGACCGGTCGCGATCACGATCGCGTCGGACTCGTGGACCTCTCCCCCCTCGGTCGTTACGGTCCAGCGACAGGCCGCGTCGTCCCAGCTACACGCTGTGACCGCGCAACCGGTCTCGATCATCCGGTCGACGCCGAGCTCGCGGGCGACCCTGTGGACGTAGTCGAAGATCTCGCTCTGGGGTGAGCACAGCCGCGACCAGTCGCGGCGCTGGGCGTAGGAGAACGAGTAGAGGTGGCTCGGGACGTCGCAGGCGCAGCCCGGATAGGTGTTGTGAAACCACGTGCCGCCGAAGTCCGGCGCCTTCTCGAGCACCGTGAGATCGCGGATCCCGTGCCGCTTCAGCTCGACCGCGGCAGCGATCCCTCCAAACCCTGCGCCGATGATGAGCACCTTCATACGACAGGCAAGAAGATAACCGTCCATCAGCTGGGCCGTGTCGCCCGCAGCTTGAGCCGGGCGATCGGCTACCCACTCACGAACGCGATGTGCCCCTCGGCATGGGCGATCGCCGGCCCGCTCGCGACGTAGCGCACCTGGCAGCGCGTCGGGCCGCAGCTGACCGCGTCGGTGAGCGCACCGCCCTCGCTGGCGACCAGCAGCTCGCCCGGGCGCACGCCGGCTGCGTGGAGCGCGGCGGACCCGACCTGTAGGAGGACGTCGTCGCCCGGATGCCGGTTGCCGGGCGTCAAGCGGTCAGCAAGGAGCGCGTCGAACCGCGCGGCGGGGGGCACGAACGCCTCGCTCTCAACGCCGATGTCGCCTCCGTGCGGCAGCCCGGAGGCGGCCACCAGCATGCTCTTGCCCTGGGGAGCGACCGCGAAGATCCGCCCGCCGGTCTCGTCCGGTGCGATCAGGTCGCCGCCGAAGCGCCCGAAGCTTGACGGTGCGACCGCGATCCCGCCCTCGACCCGCGGAGCGCTCCGGGTGATCGTGCTCACAGCGCCGCCGCAATCGATCGCGTCGACGGTGGTGGTGGCGCCGTGGTTGATCGTGACCAGCAGCCGGTGGCCGAAGCCTCCGGTCTCGTCGAACGCGATCCCGTCGAGCAGCCCAGGGGCCGTGATGCTCGCAAATCGCCGAACGCGCCCGCTCGGGCTGATCGCCACCACTCCGCGACCAGCGTGGAGGCGGAGCGCGTAAACGGTGTTGCGCCCGAAGCTGCACCCTTTGTGGGCGGCATCGGGAACCGCGATATAGGGCTCCTCGCCGCCCGGGCTCTTATAGGCGGGGGCGAACGGCGCCAGGCGACCCGCGCTGCCAAGCAGGTAGAGCCGCCCGGCCGCGGCCACCACGATCGAGCCGTCGGACCGTCCCGCCGCCACGTCGAGCGGTCGCGCGAGATGCACCAACGCGGTCCAGTGGGCGAGCTTCGGCGAGCGTGGGGCGCTGACCGTGGCAGTCGCCGCGCTGCCGCAGGCGGCCAGTCCGAGGCCGGCAGCGAGGGCAACGAGGGCGGTTCGAGCGGGAGGCATGGCAGATTTTCAAGGTACTCCCCAGTGGGAAGACGCTCGCCGCGGCGATTCCTTCCTGCTCCGTACAGTCCCGCCAATGTCCCTGGAAGGGCTCGACCGCAAGGCGCTGGTGATTGCCCGCACGCGCGGGCACGCTCGGGCGGCCGAGCGCGTGGTCGCCGCGTACTCGCGGACGGGGGAGCATGCCGCAGGCTGGCTGGCGCTCGGACTGGCCGGCGCCGCGCTGACTCGCGATCCTCGCCGCCGCCGGGCATGGTTGCGAGGCGTCAAGATCGTGGCGGGCTCCTACGCGCTCAACTACGCGGTCAAGATCACGGTCCGCCGCCGGCGCCCAGAGCTCGATGGGCTACCCCCCCTGACCCCGACCGTCTCGCGGCTGTCGTTTCCGAGCGCACACGCCACCAGCTCGTTTGCCGCAGCCGATGCCTTCGGTGAGCTGGCGCCACGCCCGCTCCTCTACGCCGCCGCCGCGGCGTTCGCGCTCAGCAGGCCTTATCTCGGCGTGCACTACCCCAGCGACGTTCTCGCCGGCGCGCTGCTGGGCACGATCGCGGCGGAGACGTGGCCGGCATGAAGGTCGGGATCGTCGGTCTCCCGAACGCCGGTAAGTCCTCGCTGTTCTCGGCGCTGACGGGCGTGGCGGCCGACGCGGCCAACTACCCGTTCACGACGATCGAGCCCAACATCGCGGTGGTGCCGGTCGCCGACGAGCGGCTGGACGCCGTGGCGCGGACCGTCCGCGCATCGAAGGTCGTTCCCGACACGATCACCTTCCACGACATCGCCGGCCTGGTCGCCGGCGCGCACCGCGGGGAGGGGCTCGGAAACCAGTTCCTCGCCAACATCCGTGAGACCGACGCGCTCGTTCACGTTGTCCGCGCTCACCAGGACCCAAACGTCGTCCATCCCGAGGGGCGCGTGGATCCGCTGAAGGACATCGAGACCGTCGAGACCGAGCTGATCTACGCAGACCTCGAGCAGGCCGAGCGGCGGCTCGAGCGGGTCGCGAAGGCGGCGAAGACCGGCGACCGCCGGATTGTGATCGAGGAGGCGTGGCTGCGCCAGCTGATCGATGCGCTCCAGGCGGGACGGCCGGCGCGCACGGTCCCGCCTCCTGCCGACGCGCCGGACGCCCTGGCATCGCTGCAGCCGCTGAGCGCCAAACCGGTCTTGTACGTCGCCAACGTCGAGGAGGGCTCCGACGAGGTGCCCGGTGAGATCGTTGAGTACGCGCGTGCCCGCGGCGCGGCGGCGATCGCTGTCTCGGCGCGGCTCGAGGCCGAGCTGGCCGAGCTCGATCCCGACGAAGCGGCAGCGATGCGCAGCGAGCTGGGACTTGCGGAGTCCGGGCTCGACGCGGTCATTCGGGGGGCGTTCTCGCTGCTCGAGCTGATCGCGTTCTTCACCGCCGGTGAAGACAAGCCGGCGCAGTCGTGGCACCTGCGCCGCGGCCTGTCGGTGTGGCACGCCGCGGGCATGATCCACTCGGACATCCAGCGCGGCTTCGTTCGCGCAGAGGTGGTCTCGTGGAACGAGCTGGTCGATGCCGGCGGCTATGCCGGAGCCCGTGATCGGGGAACGCTGCGCTTGGAGGGCCGCGACTACGTCGTCACCGACGGCGACGTGATCACGGTCAAGTTCACGCCGTAGGCCGGCGCCGGCCGCGGCCTACAGATCGCTGACGCTGTCCGCCGCCTCGAGGCGCTCTGCGAGCCGGTTCAGCCCGAGGCGGCGGGCGGCCTTGGCCCCGCCGGCAAGGTCGGTCTCGCGATCCGGCGGGCGCTGCACCGGGGCCGGCTGCAGCGTCGCGATCTCCTTGAACGCGCGCAGCCGATCGGCGGACTCGGTGAGCGCCGCCGCGATCCGCGGGCGTTCGTTCGCGGCGGCGGCGATCGCCCCCTCGAGCGATCCGTGGCGCTCGAGCAGCTCGGCGGCGGTCTTCGGGCCGATCCCACGGGCGCCGGGCAGCCCATCTGAGGGATCGCCCCGCAGCGCGATGAAGTCCGGCACCAGCTCGGGTCCGATCCCGTAACGGCGCTTGACCTCGTCGGCATCGACCTGCTCGAAGCCGGTGATCCCCGACTTCAGATACAGCACGCTGACCCGCCCGCCGACGCACTGGTACATGTCGCGGTCGCCGGTCACGATCAGCGCCTCGCCGCCGGACGCGGTCTCGACCGAGGCAAGCGCGCCGAGCAGATCGTCGGCTTCGAGGTCCGCGGACGTCTGCCCTGACCACCCGAACGCGGCGAAGAACTCGGGCGCCTGCTTGAACTGCCATGCAAGCGGGTCGGGGACCGGCGGGCGGCTGGCGTGGTAGCCCGGATACAGCTGCGTGCGGTAACCGGCCGCCTCGGCGCCGAAGCACAGCACGATCGCCCGCGGCCGGCGGTCGGCCGCGATCCGCAGGAGCGCGTTCACCCCACCGAGCAGGGCCCCGACCGGGTGGCCGTCGACCCCGAGGATCGAGTCCGGCAGCGCGAAGAACGAGCGGTAGAGCAGGAACGGAGCGTCGACGGCGAGCAGCGGGGACGACACCCCGCGGAGACTAGTGCCGGTTCAGCGAACCTGAACGGCCGGCCCGGCCAGGTGGTCGTAGAGGACCCGGTAGCTGCCGGCTTGCCGCAGACCGACCGTGTAGCTGCCGCCGTGGCCCAGACGCGCATGGGAGACCGTCTGCCAGCCGCGGCGGGTACGCAGCTGAACCGCAGCGACCGCGCCCTTGCGGGCCGGGAAAACGCTCCCATGGAGTCCGCGGGGGCGGGGGACGAGCACTGCGAACGCGGTTTCGGCGGCTGCCAGCTGCGCGCGGCGAAGCGCGTGGCGCGTGGATACCGACGGAATCCCGGCACTCGAGGAGATCGTGGTGAAGGCCATGTAGGTGGAGGGCAGTCCGAAGATGCCCTGGAGCTGGGGGCCGGTGACGCTCGTGCGGCCATTGGTGCCGATCACTTCGGCCGTCACGATCCTCGGCGAGACTCCGTGCTTGGTGACCTGGATGCCGACGAGCTGGCCCTTGACGAGCGAGCCCAGCGTTGCGGCGGCGCGGGCAATCGTCAGCTCGTAGGACCAGCGGTGGTACGGGTTGGCGCCCGCGCCGTCATACGGATCGGGCACTCCTCGCAGCCACGGCTCGGGGGAGGACCCGAGCCATACGTTCTCGATGTTCTCGGTGTAGCCGCCCGAGCTCGAGGAGAAGAACGTGGTCGCCGGAGCGCCCTGGTAGGTGACGATCTTGCCGCGGGTCCCGGCGACCGCGGCATCCGTAGAAGCCGTCTCGGCGGAGACCCCGGCATACATCTGCGAGCGCGTGTCGGGATACAGCTGGTAGCCGTTGCCGCCGACGTTGGACATGATCGCGTACGTGCGGGCGGCGACCGCCTGCGCCTTCAGCGCCTCCAGCGACCAGCTCGACGGCATCTCAGCCGAGACGACGCCTCGCACGTAGTCATCGAGACCAACGGCGTCGACTGCCTGCACCTCGTTGCCCACCGCTCGGAACTCGAGCGCGCCTCGGTAGAGGCCGTGACCCGCGAGGGTCAAGGGCCTGGGACCGGTGGCGGTCAGGGGCGAGGGGAAGCGGCCGAGCTTCTTGTTGGCCGCGTCATACAGCGCGAGCATCCCGTTCGCCAGGGCCCGCACCGAATAGGTGTCAGCGGCCTTGAGCTTGTGGTTCCCGGCAGCGGTGGCGCCGCTGAATGCCGCCGAGCCGGTGCCAATCAGGACCCGAACGGTCTGCTTGGGGTCGGTGCTCCCGAGCGCGGTGCCGCGGTAGTAGTGCGCCAGGATGAAGCGGTAGTCCTTGCCGTGGAGCGCGTACCCGTAGGCGCCGTACTGGCTCATGCCGATGCCGTGCCCGTCGCCCCCACCGCTGATCTTGAGCATGCTCGCGGCGCCCGCGATCGGGGCCAAGGCGAGCGTCACGGCGATCGAGCCGCAGATCGCTAGAACGGGCATTACCGCCTTAAGACACGCGGTCAGGCGCCGGGTTGCGGTTAGATACGGTGAGTACATGGCTGCGCGCAAAGCTTCTGAGGTATTCGTCGAGTGCCTCGAGGCTGAAGGTGTTCGTTACGTATTCGGGATTCCGGGCGAGGAAACGCTCGATCTGAGCGAGTCGCTGGCAAAGTCTTCGATTGAGTTCGTGCCGGTCCGCCACGAGCAAGGCGGCGCGTACATGGCCGACGCGTATGGCCGCCTGACGGGCAGAGCCGGCGTGTGCCTGGGGACCCTTGGCCCGGGGGCGACAAACCTCGTGACCGCCGTGGCCGATGCATTTCTTGATCGCGCGCCGCTGGTGGCCTTGACCGGCCAGTCAGACCTGGAGCGCATGCACAAGGAATCACACCAGTACATAGATCTCATCGGCATCCTGCGCCCAGTCGTTAAGTGGAACGCCCGCGTATCGAGCCCCGAGATCGTGCCCGAGGTCGTGCGCAAGGCGTTCAAGGTGGCCGAATCCGAGAAGCCTGGCGCTACCCACCTGGAGCTCCCCGAAGACGTGATGGCGCTCCCGCTGGATGCCTCGCCGCTCCCCCGCCGCGCCCCGGTCCAGCCTGAGCCCGGCGGCAAGGAGCTGCAACGTGCCGCCGAGCTGATCGACGGGGCCGAGAACCCGATCGCACTGGTCGGCAACGGCGCGATCCGCGCGCACGCGAGCCGGGCGCTGCGCGCTTTCGTTCACACCACCGGGATCCCGGTCGCCGAGACGTTCATGGCCAAGGGCCTGGTCGACTTCGAGGACCCCCATTCGCTCGGAACCGTCGGGCTGCAAACGCGTGACTACGAGATGGCCGGCTTCGAGGACGCCGACCTCGTGATCACGATCGGCTACGACCTGGTCGAGCACGCACCCGAGCACTGGAATCCCCGCGGGGACAAGCGGATCATCATGATCGACAGCGTCGCGGCGGAGATCGACGAGTTCTTCATGCCCGAGGTCGAGCTGATCGGCGACATCGCGCACGTGGTCGCACGGCTCGCCGCCAGCTGCCATCGCGCGCCGGCGCACCCGCCGTCGTGGTGTGACCTGCACGAGCTCGTGATGTGGGCGCTCAACGAGGCTCGTGACGACGACCACTTCCCGCTGCGCCCGGCGCGCGTGCTGTGGGACATCCGCGAGGCCCTCGGGGCCCAGGACATGCTCGTCTCCGACGTCGGGCTGCACAAGCTGTGGATCGGGCGGATGTTCCCGGCCCACGAACCGGGGACGGTGCTGATCGCAAACGGGCTGGCGGGGATGGGGTTCGCACTGCCCGCCGCGATCGGGGCGAAGCTCGTGTACCCCGAACGTAACGTGGTCGCGGTCAGCGGCGACGGCGGCTTCCTGATGAACTGCCAGGAGCTCGAGACCGCGGTTCGGCTCAAGACCGCCGTGGTCAACGTGATCTGGGAGAACGGCGAGTTCGGCTCGATCGCGTGGAAGCAGGACAAGAAGTTCGGCCACCACTTCGACGTCGGCTTCGGCAACCCCGACTTCGTCAAGCTCGCGGAAGCATTCGGGATGCCCGCGTGGCGTTGCGCGAGCGCGGAGGAGTTCGCGCCGCGGCTGCGCCAGGCGCTCGCGCTCGATCTCCCGTCTTTGATCGTCGTCCCGATCGACTACTCGATCGACGTCGCGAAAGGCCTGGTCGAGCTCGGAGCCGAGACGGTCGCGACCTGAGCCTCGATCGCGAGCGCACTCCGCTCGCTGCCACCCCGCGGTTAGTATTGCGACCGGAGGCGCAGGAGAGGAGAGCAGGATGCGCACGAGGGTCTGTAGGTTCGTACTCGCCGCTGTGGTGATGGCGCTCTGCGCTGCAGCCGTCCCGGCGATCGGCTCGGCGAAGACCGTCTGGCTGTGCAAGCCCGGCCACGCACCCGATCCCTGCACGCCCGGACTCTCGACGACCGTGTACACGCCGACCCTCAAGCAGGTGGGCGTCCAGCATCCGAAGCAGGTCAGCCACCCGCCGATCGACTGCTTCTACGTGTACCCAACCGTCAGCGGCCAGCCGACCGGCAACTCGGACCTGAAGATCGACCCCGTCGAGCGCTCGATCGCGCTCTACCAGGCCGCGCGCTACTCGCAGTACTGCCGGGTGTTCGCGCCGATGTACCGGCAGGTGACGCTCGCCGGCATCGGCCAGGGCAAGCCCACTACGCCGCCGAACGCGGCGATCGCACTCGCCGACGTGCGCGCCGCGTTCCGCGATTACCTGACCAACTACAACCACGGCCGCGGGTTCGTGCTGCTCGGCCATTCGCAGGGCTCGTTCGTGCTGCGCGCGCTGGTGACCAAGGACGTTGATCCCAAGCCGGCGGTGCGCAACCGCCTGGTCGCGGCGATCCTGCTCGGCGGTAACGTGCTCGTCAAGCGCGGCAAGGGGATCGGCGGAGACTTCAAGCACATCCCGGCGTGCACCGTGGCCGCGCAACTCGGGTGCGTGATCGCGTTCTCGACGTTCGACCAGCCGGTCCCGGCCGGCAGCCTCTTCGGGCGCCCGAACGGGACCGGTGGGAAGGCGCCGAGCGGCGACGCCGTGCTGTGCACGAATCCCGCTGCGCTGGCGGGCGGCAGCGCGCTGGTCGACCCGATCTTCCCGAGCCAGCCATTCGATCCCACGAGCATCCTGTCCGCCGGGATCAAGCTGGTGGGCCTCACCCAGCCGACGCCACCGACGGTCTGGTCGACCGAGCCCGGTTCCTACCGAGCGCGTTGCTCCTCGGCGAACGACGCGAACGTGCTCGAGATCAGCGCGGTTGGTGGCGCCAAGACGCCGAAGCCAAGCCCGACCCCGCAATGGGGCCTGCACCTGGTGGACGCGAACATCGCGCTCGGGAACCTGATCGCGATCGTCAAATCGCAGGCCGCCGCGTTCGTCGCAAGCGGCCGTTAGCCGCCGCTCAGTCCTCGAGGTTGCCCTGCGCCATCTTGCGCAGGTCCATCGCCTGCTCGTAGGTGTCCTCGTCGACGCCCAGCTCGAGCGCCACCTCGCGTAGCGGGCGCCCCGACTTGGCCGCTTGCTTGACGATCTCGGCGCCCTTGTCGTAGCCGATGTACGGGTTCAGCGCGGTGGCGGCCGCCAGCGTCATCCCGGCCGAGCGGCTGGTCCCCTCCTCGCTTGCCTCGATCCCGTCGACGCACTTCTCCGCGAACACGCGCGTCGTCGAGGTCAGGAGCCTGATCGACTCGAGCAGGTTGGCCGCGATCAGCGGCACGCGGACGTTGAGCTCGAACTGTCCCTGCGTGCCCGCGATCGTGACGGCCGCGTCGTTGCCGATCACGTGGGTCGAGACCTGGATCACGACTTCGGGGATCACCGGGTTGACCTTGCCGGGCATGATCGAGGAACCCTTCTGAAGCTCCGGGAGCAGCAGCTCACCGATCCCCGCACGGGGCCCGGAGGCCATCATCGCGAGGTCGTTCGCGATCTTGATCAGCGAGACCCCCAGCACCTTCAGCGCGCCTGAGAGCTCCACCAGCGCGTCGCGGTTTCCCTGCGCTTCGAACGGATCCTCAGGCGCGCGGATGTCGAGGCCGGTGGCCTCGGTCAGTCGTGCCCGGACGCGGGTGGCGAACTCCTTGTGGGTGTTCAGCCCGGTGCCGGTTGCGGTTCCGCCGAGCGGGATCTGGGCGACCTGCGGGAAGGTGTTGCGAATCCGGCGGGCGCCGAGCCGGACCTGGGCGGAGTAGCCCGAGAACTCCTGGCCGAGGGTGACCGGGACGGCGTCCATCAGGTGCGTTCGCCCTGCCTTGACGACGTCCTTGAACTCTTCGGCTTTCGCCTGCAGCGAGGCCTCGAGGCGCTCGAGCGTCGGCAGCAGCTCGTTGGTGGCGGTGTCGAGCGCTGCCAGATGCACCGCCGAGGGGAACACGTCGTTGGAGGACTGCCCCATGTTGACATGGTCGTTGGGGTGCACTCCCTCGCCCGCGAGCGTGGCGATCACCTCGTTGGCGTTCATGTTGGTGGAGGTGCCCGACCCGGTCTGGAAGACATCAAGCGGGAACTGGTCGTCGAACTCCCCTTCGGCGACGCGGTCGGCGGCCGCGGCGATCCGCTCGGCGATGTCCGCGTCGAGCAGTCCGAGGTCGCGATTGACGCGCGCGGCGGCGCCCTTGATCCGGGCAAGCCAATGGATCACAGAGGCCGGTACTCGCTCCCCGGAGATCGGGAAGTTGTCCAGGGCCTTGGCGGTCTCTGCACCCCAAAGCTGCTGCTGTTCCTGAACGCCCATGTCCGTCCTTTCGCGTGTCGCTGTCTGACCTGAAAACTACTCCACGGATGTAAGCGACCGGTGAGCGGGCGGGCTCAGCCGGCTCAGCCGCAGAACGCGATCAGCTCACGGGCGACCGACACCGGATCGTCGTAGGCCATCAGGAACCCGGTGCCAGGGAGCGTCCGCAGCTGCGCCTGTGGAATCAGGTCGAGTGCTTCCTGAG
>CABDYZ010000250.1_pt1 | contig 14207 bp, 18 predicted proteins | sample 3132061 | NCBI WGS metagenome assembly CABDYZ01 (sample SAMEA5534339, study PRJEB31848) | metagenome | biome: tundra; feature: field; material: soil | place: USA | collected 2013-05 | depth 0.45 m
GACGGGCGCCCAGGTCGGGGACCTGGCGACGATCATCGGACGCGACGGCTCTGAGCACCAGACCGCCGAGGATCTGGCGGGACGGATCGGCACGATCAACTACGAGATCGTGTGCGGGATCTCGGGTCGGGTACCGCGGGCCTACCATCGCGACGGGGAGCCGCTGTGACCAGCTCGGTGAGCGATCCACTCGAGGTGCTCTCGAGCATCGAACAGCGGGCATGGCTGGTCGGCGGCGCGCTGCGCGACCGGCTGCTGAGCCGGCCCACAGCCGACTACGACGTCGCGATCGCAGCCGACCCGCGAGCGACGGCGCGCGAGCTCGCACGCCGCACGTCGGGGCACCCGTTCGAGCTCTCAGAGGGATTCGGCGCCTGGCGCGTGGTCTCGCGCGAGCACACCTGGCAGGTAGACCTGCTCCCGGTGGCCGATGGCTCGATCGAGGCCGACCTGGCGCGCCGCGACCTGACGGTCAACGCGATCGCTCAGCCGCTGCGCGGAGGCGAGCTGATCGATCCGTCCGGCGGGCTTGGCGACCTGCGCGACCGGCGGCTGCGGATGGTCTCGGCGGGGGCGTTCACCGAAGACCCGCTGCGGACCCTGCGGCTCGCGCGGCTGGCGTGCGAGCTCGATTTCTCGGTCGAGGCGCGGACGGCCGCGGCCGCCGAGCGCAGCGCCCCGGCGCTGGCAGCCGTCGCCCCGGAGCGGGTGTTCGCGGAGCTCAAGCGGGTCGTCTGCGCCGAGCTGGCGCTCGACGGGCTGAAGCTGATGGACGAGCTTGGGATCACGCCGTTCGTGCTGCCCGAGGTGAGCGCGCTGCACGGCGTAGAACAGAGCCACTACCACCACCTCGACGTCCACGACCACACCCTGGCTGTGCTCGCAGAGGCGATTGGACTCGAGCGCGACCCGGAGCGGTTCCTCGGCGCCCACGGGGAGGCGATCAGCGAGTTCATGTCTCGCCCGCTGGCAAACGAGCTGACCCGCTGGCAGGCGCTTCGCTTCGGCGCGTTGCTGCACGACATCGCCAAGCCGCAGACCCGGCATGTGACCGCCGAGGGGCGGGTGACCTTCATCGGTCACGACGCCGCGGGCGGCGAGACGGCGAGCGCCGTGCTGATGCGGCTGCGAGCGAGCGAGCGGCTGACCGAGCACGTCGCGGCGCTGGCGCGCCACCACCTCCGCCTCGGCTTCCTGGTTCACGAGATGCCGCTCTCAAGACGCGCGATCTACCGCTACCTGAGGGAGTCCGCCCCCGTCGAGGTCGACGTGACGGTCCTGAGCATCGCCGACCGGCTGGCGACCCGCGGCGCGCGCTCGAGCGAGGCGATCGCCAGGCACCTGCAGCTCGCCGACCAGCTGCTTGGCGAGGCGCTGACGTGGGTCGCCGATCCGCCGCGTCCGCCGGTCCGCGGCGACGAGCTCGTTCGGGAACTGGGCGTGGCGCCGGGCCCAGAGCTCGGCCGGATCCTCGCCGAGCTCGAGGAAGCCAGCTTCGCCCATGAGATCAGATCGCCCCAAGAAGCGGTGGAGCGCGCGCGTCAGCTGCTGCGCGACTGATCGATAGGCTCCAACCGGTGAGCGAGCCAGACTGCCTCTTCTGCAAGATCGTCAGCGGAGAGATTCCCGGCGAGATGGTGGACCAGGATGAGCGCACCGTCGCGTTCATGGACATCAACCCTGCAACCCGCGGCCACGCGCTCGCGGTCCCGCGGCGCCACGCGCGTGACCTGCTCGAGATCGGCGTCGAGGATCTCGAGGCCACGATCGTGGCTGCGCAGCGACTGGCGCGCAGGGCACACGAGCGGCTGGGAGCAGACGGCGTGAACCTGCTCAACTCCTGCGGGCAGGCCGCCTGGCAGACGGTCTACCACTTCCACATCCACGTGATCCCCCGCTACGAGGGGGATCCGCTGCGGCTCCCGTGGACGCCCGCCGAGGGCGATCCCGAAGAGATCGCAGCCGCGGCGCAAGCGCTTCGCTGAGCCACGCGCAGACCGCCGCGCAAGGCCGCGCCTGCATGCAGTGCGCGCAGCTGCCCTGATACGGTTCTCGCGCTTGGCCGGGGCCCTACGGGGGCCACCCGAGCCGTTTCGAAGCAGTCACAAGGGGGAAGTGATGGCAACGGGTACCGTTAAGTGGTTCAGCGACGACAAGGGCTTCGGCTTCATCACGCCCGATGACGGGGGGCGTGACCTGTTCGTCCATTTCAGTGGCATCGCCGGCGACGGCTACCGTTCGCTAGCGGAGGGGGCAAAGGTCTCCTACGAAGCGGAGGAGGGCCGAAGGGCCCCAAGGCCGTAAACGTCACCAAGATCTAACGAGGTCCCCTTCCTACAGCCCGCCGGTTGGCGCCTGAGCGGCGCCGCGCAACTGCTGCCGGTAAGTCGTGTTGAATGATGAACATGAAACGAGCTTCTCGCTATGCGGTGGTCGCCGTCACGATCGCGGCGGTCGCCGTTCCGGCCGCCGCCCTGGCGGCTGGGACCGAGCTCGGCGCGACGCACTCGCCGGTGGTCGCTCCCGTATGCCCCCCCGGCGTGTCCTCCGCCGCGTGCACGATCATCTTGACGCGCGTGACCGCGCTCGAAACGCTGCGAGACGGGGTCGCCTATCCGACAAAGGTCAAGCAGCCCGGGCGCATCACCGCCTTCACCGTCGGACTGTCTGAGCTCTCGACCAACAAGGCCACGCGGAAGTCCTACATCCACTACCTCGACCAGACCTACGGCGGAACCACGCAGGTCGCGATCACGGTGCTGCGGCCGGCCGGGGCCAAAAAGGCCCAGTTTCGCTGGCAGGTCGTGGCGTCGAGCCCCGTCTACCACGTGGAGCCGTATCTCGGCACAGTCGTCCAGATCCCGCTCGACTCGACGCTCGAGGTCAAGCCCGGCGACGTGGTTGCCCTGACGACGCCGACATGGGCTCCGGTGCTGACGATCGATATCAACAGCAAGAAGTTCGCCTACCGGCAGAGCCGCAGCGCGAACTGCGGCAGCCCGCCGGCGTCAAACCAGGCGCAGCTCACGAGCAACCAGACGGCGAGCTATGCGTGCGACTACCCCGGGACCCGGGTCGAATACTCGGCGACCGAGGTCTACTACCCGCTCGGATCAAACCCGGTCCACTAAGAGGCCGTCACTAGCAGGCGCCGGGATTCTGCTGGCAGAAAGCGGAGCTGAGGCCCGCTCCGCCGCTGCTCGATCCCGAGCCCCCACTGGCAGACCCGCCGCCGGCTGACCCACCACCGCTGTTGGCCGGGCTGGCCCCGCCGGAGCTGGAGGCTGAGCCGGAGCCGGCGGAGCCGGCACTCGAAGATCCGCTGGATGCCGATCCGTTCGAGGCCGAGGACGACCCGCTGGCGGTGGTGCTCGTGGTGGTGGTCGGCGTCGTCGTGGTGGGGATCGTCGTCGCTGCCGCGGCGGTGGCGGTCGGGACGGTGAGCGGAGGCGCGCCGGAGGTGTCCGCCGCGGTCGAGCCGCCACCGCCGCAGGCCGCGAGCACGGCCGAGACCGCGATGGATGCGGCGAGCAACCCGAGCTTCCTCATCAGACGGCCATGCCACTCATCTGCGCGACCTGTCAGGAACCGAGCGGTTCCATCCGCCTGCCGCACGTTGGGCAGTCGTTGAGGTCCTTCGGTGAGAGCTGGTCGCACCAGTTGCAGAACCGCAGGGTGTCCACCGCCCAGGGCAGTTCGGACGGCGTGGGGGCGAGCGGCAGCAGCTCGCCGACCACCTCGAGCTCCTCGCCGGTCTCGCGGTCCACATAGGCGCGGTCAGGCTCTGCTTCGATGATGACCTCGCGGCCGGTGGAGGGCGTCCGCATGCGGTACTTCTGGTGCGTCCTCATTCGGCGCTCATGCTACCGCGAGCTTGGATAGAGTGCCGCGCGCAATGGTGAGAGGCGTTGCCCGTGGTTTCCGAAGCTTTTCGACGCTGGCGCCCGTCGCGGTGCTGCTGCTGGCGCTGGGCGGCTGCTCGCTGAAGCACCCCACCGCCAACGTGGTTCACGGCAAGCAGCTGTTCGTCACCAAGTGCGGGGTCTGCCACACCCTGAGCCACGCGAGCACGACCGGCAACATCGGTCCCAACCTGGACGTGGCCTTCAGGCAGGACCGCGCCGATGGGATCAAGGCCACCTCGATCCAAGGGCTGGTCGACTACTGGATCCAATACCCGAACTCCCAGGGCGTGATGCCCGCGATGCTGTTCAAGGGCCAGAATGCCCAGGACGTAGCCGCCTACGTCGCGGCGGTCGCCGCCAAGCCAGGCCAGGACACCGGGGCGCTCGCCACCGCGGTTCAGGCGAAGGTCTTGCCGACGACGGCGGTCGGCAAGACGATCTTCACCGGGGTCGGCGGCTGCGGCGCATGCCACACGCTCGCGGCTGCGGGCACGAGCGGGACCGTTGGTCCAAACCTCAGCACGCGGCTGGTGAGCGACTGCGCGAGCGCGGCGTCCAAGAAGATTCGCGGCGCGACGCTCCAGCAATGCATCTCGACGGCGATCACCAAGCCCTACGCGTACCTCCCGTCGGGCTACAGCGCCGGCGTGATGCCCAACACCTTTTCTCAGACGCTCAGCCCCACCCAGATCCAGGCGCTGGTCGCGTTCCTGGCGACGGCCAAGTAGGGGCGCTCAGGCCGCGCTGAGAGGCGCCGAGGACGCCGGCGCTACGGGGGCCCTGCGGGTAGCCGCTGAGGCGCCCAGGGCTACGTCAGCGCCCCGATGAGCAGCACCACAACGACGACCACGGCGACCGCCGCGACGAAGTAGACGAGTGCCCGGAAGGCGTCGGCTTCGGAGCGCAGCGGGTTCAGCATCGGCGGCCGTACCTACAGCACGTACACCGTGAGGTAGACGACGATCCACATCGCGTCGACGAAGTGCCAGTAGATCCCGGGCACTTCCATCCCCTGATGGTGCTCGGGGGAGTAGTGCCCGCGAAACGAGCGGATCGAGACGATCAGCAGGAGGCACAGGCCGATGAACACGTGCGCGCCGTGCAGCCCGGTGAGCGAGTAGAAGACGGTTGCCTGGGCCGAGTCGTGCGGCGCCCAGCCGAGGTGGACGTACTCGTTGACCTGGACGCACAGGAACGTGAGGCCGAGCAGGAAGGTCGCGACCATCCCGGCCTTCAGCCCGAAGCGGTTGCCCCGCTTGATCGACTCGAGCGCCCAGTGGATCGTCAGCGACGAGGAGATCAGGATCGCGGTGTTGACGCCCGCGACCGCCTCCGGCAGGGTCGTCCCGTGCGCCGGCCAGGGGTTGTGGGTGACGATCCTGATGAAGAAGTACGCGGTGAAGAACGCACCGAAGATCATCACCTCGGACATGATGAAAAGCAGCATCCCGAGCGTCGGGGCGTGGACGCGCGAGGAGCGGTGCGCGGGGGGCGGTCCGTGATGCTCGTGCGGGATCGCTGCGGCTTCCATCCTTCGCCTAGCCCCTGGCGTGCTCGACGTCGGCTTGGATCACGTGCTCGACCGACTTGCCGGTGGTGCGTCGCACGCGCTCGACCAGATCGGCCCGCAGCCATCCCGATTTGGTCTCCGGGAAGGTCGAGATCACGATGTCGTCGACGCGGAAGTACTGAAGCGTGTTCGTGATCGCGGTGAACGGGTCGGGGTCTCCGATCATCCCGGCGGCGTTCAGGCCGTTGCCCCGCAGACGGTCGAGCACCAGCTTCAGGCGGGTGCGCGCGCGCCTGGAGGCGTGGCCGTCGCCGCCCTCCTGCGGGATGACGACGATGAACAGCGTTCGCTGCTGCCCCTCGAGTGCCCCCGCCTTGGCGGTCAGCGCCTCGAGCAGCTCGTCCCCGCTGGCGGTGCGGTTGGCGACCGCGAGCGTGACGTGGAACGGCATCCCTTCGCTGTCGATGTCGTTGACCACGTGCTCGACCGGCAGCCCGGTGGCGTCGCGGACGCGCTCGATCAAGTCGCGACGCAGCCATCCAGAGCGCGTCTCTGGGTACGTGGAAATCAGGATCTCCGCCGGGCTGTACTCGCGGACCGCGTCGATCGTGGCGGTGTACGGGTCGGGGTCCCCGACTTCGCCGATCGCCTGGATCCCCTCCTCGCGCAGGAACTCGAGCGCCAGATCGACCCGGGTCTGGGCCGCGTCGAAGACCGCGTCGTCGTAGATCACCAGCCCCGCGCGGGGGCGGTTCTGGGGCACGCAGAGGACGAAGCGGACATCGCCCTCGGCCGCCCGCGCGCGTACCGCCTCGAGCAGCGGCCGTCCGCCCAGCGTCTCATTGGCGACGACCAGCACCGTGCTCACTCGTGGGCCTCCTGGCTGGGCGGCGTCGAGAACGTTCCGGCCGTGACCGCCCTGCTCGCCTCCGCCGGCGGCCTGAAGATCCCGTGCACGGCGCCCGGAACGCCGTACTCGTAGGGACCGCCGACGACGGTCGGAACCGAGTCGAAGTTGAAGATCGGCGGCGGCGAGGAGACCTGCCACTCGAGCGTCAGCGCGCGCCACGGATTGGCGGACGCTCGCGGTCCACCGCGCCAGCTGGCGACCATGTTGTACAGGAAGATCAGTGTGCTCAGGCCGAGGATGAAGGCGCTGAAGGAGATGAACAGGTTCCAGGCCGCGAACTTCGAGGCGTACTCCGCGACGCGTCGCGGCATCCCCTGCATCCCGATGATGTGCATCGGGCCGAACGTCAGGTTGAAGAAGATGAACGTCATCCAGAAGTGCCACTTGCCCAGCCGGTCGTCGAACATCCGGCCGGTCATCTTCGGGAACCAGTAGTAGACGCCCGCGAAGATCGTGAACAGCGAGCCGCCGAACAGCACGTAGTGGATGTGGGCGACGATGAAGTAGGTCTGGCTGACGTGGATGTCGAACGGGATCATCGCGAGCATCACGCCGCTGATCCCGCCGAGTGTGAACATCGTCAGGAACCCGAGCGCGAACAGCATCGGCGTGTCGAGGTGGAGCACCCCTCGCCACAGGGTCGCCAGCCACGAGAAGATCTTGATCCCCGTCGGGATCGCGATGATCGCGGTCGTGATCATCATCGGGATCCGGATCCAGGGCTGCATCCCGGAGACGAACATGTGGTGGGCCCAGACGGTGAACCCGAGCATCACGATCGCCAGCAGCGAGAACGCCATCATCCGGTAGCCGAAGATCGGCTTGCGGGCCTTGACGGCCAGGATCTCGGAGATGATCCCGAAGCCCGGCAGCATCATGATGTAGACCGCCGGGTGCGAGTAGAACCAGAACACGTGCTGGTACATCAGCACGTTGCCGTTGCGCCCGGCGCCGACGAACGCGTCGAAGAAGTGGAAGCCGAGCGCCCGGTCCAGCAGCACGAAGAACTGCGAGGAGGCGATGAACGGTGTGGCGATCACGACCAGCAGCGAGGTCGAGAAGTTCGCCCAGACCAGCAGCGGCATCCGGAAGAAGCTCATCCCCGGTGCGCGCATCGTGATGATCGTCACGAGGAAGTTGAGCGCGGTGAAGATCGACGAGAACCCCGCGAGCTGCACGGCGATCGTGAAGAACAGCTGCCCCAGCGGCATCGTCGTCGATAACGGCGCGTACGCGGTCCAGCCGGACGCAAACGAGCCGCCCGGGGCCAGGAAGCTCATCAGCATCATCAGGCCGCCGAGCGGCAGCAGCCAGTAGGACAGGGCGTTGAGGCGGGGGAACGCCATGTCTGGGGCGCCGATCATCAGCGGCAGTACGAAGTTCGCCAACCCCGCGAACACCGGGATCACGAACAGGAAGATCAGCAGCGTCGCGTGGACCGAGAAGACGCCGTTGTACTGCTCGGGAGTGAGGAACTGCATCCCCGGCTTGGCGAGCTGGACGCGGATCAGCATCGCCAGCAGCCCCCCGACGAGCAGGAAGAAGAACGACGTGACGACGTACTGGATGCCGATCACCTTGTGATCGGTGTTGACGCGGAAGTAGTCGCGCCAGCTGCGCGCCCCGTGGGCCGAGTGGTCCTCGGGCCGGGTGGGCTTGCCGACGGCCCAGTAGAGCCAGTAGTCGCACGTGCCGATCCCGACGAGGAAGAAGATCGGAACCGCAAGCAGCGCGACGGTCGTGATCGCGTTGCCGTCGATCACCGGGTGCTGGTGCTGAAGCCAGCGGATCAGCACGGTCAGCCCGAACGCGAATCCGAGGCCGAGGAGCTCGAACAGGGCTGCGCGGTACCAGCCTGGCTCGCGAAGCTTGCGTGGGAGCGGGACGCGCGTGCGCGCCCGCTGGAAAGTGGGCTCCGAGACTGCAGTCGCCATCAGCCGATCGCCTCCAGTTCAAGCTCCTTGAGGGTGCCGGTCACGATCACTTTGCCACGCTCGCCGGAAGGTAACAAGCGGCTGGATCTGAGTGGGGTTGGGTCGTCGACGAGCTCATGGGGAACCTGGCACGCCGGGCTGTGCGGCGTTCGGCGGGGGCTTGCCGATCGGCGGCGTGGCGTTCCCCGGCTGGGAGGACAGCCACGACTGGAACTGGGCCGGCGAGACCACGTACGCGGTCGAGCGCATCAGCGAATGACCCGCGCCACACAGCTCGGTGCACTCCACCGGATATCGGCCGAGCCGCGTGGGCGTCACCCGCACGGTCGTCGTGATGCCGGGCACCGCGTCGAGCTTCTCGGAGAACTGCGGCACGAAGAAGCTGTGGATCACGTCGAGCGAGCGGAGCTTGAACACCACGGGCTTGCCGTTGGGCAGGTAGAGCACCGAGGAGACCACGGTCTTGCCACCAGCGTTCGGATAGGAGTACTCGAACGCGAACTGGCGGGCGGTGACGTTGACTGTCATCTCGCCGCTCTTGGTCGCCTCGTTGGAGCGCAGCACGGTGTAGGCGTAGGCGCACAGCGAAACGATCAGAAAGGCCGGCAATGCGGTCCACACGACCTCGAGTCGGGTGTTGCCGTGGATCGGGGGTCCGTCCTTGCGCTCCTCCCCCGGACGCATGCGGAACTTCCACACCGAGTACAGGACGACGGTCTCGACGAGCACGAAGATCGGCACCGTCGCGATCAGCAGGACGTCGTAGAGCGTGTGGATGTTCCCCGCCTGCCGCGAGGCCTGTGTCGGGAACCACGGCACGAGCAACGCGAGCGGGATCAGGATCGCCGAGCCGATCACGACGATCATGGCCATCTGCAAGATCGGGCGGTTCCGCAATCTGGGGTACTCCTGTGCCTCTCCCTCGGGCATGTAGGGGCGGCATCCTATGGGTTCGCGGCGACGAGTGACGCTGCGGGCGGAAGGCCGACCAGGGCCCGGAATGACTATGATTGCGGCAATTGTCGCAAGCGACCTGGAGACGACAATGCAAGTGCGAGAGGGCATGTCCGAAGTCGTTCTCACCGTTGGGCCGGGGCACACGCTGCGCGAGGCCGCCACGGCGATGTCGGCCCGCCGTGTCGGGGCGGCGGTGGTGCTGGACCCCGAGGAGCCCGGCCCCGGCGTGATCACCGAGCGCGACATCCTCGAGTCCGTCGGTGCGGGCGAGGATCCCGACGAGCAACTCGTCGCCGAGCATTTGACCTCCGACCTGACGTTTGCCTCGCCCGGGTGGTCGCTGGAGCAAGCGGCCGTGGCGATGGTGAGGGGCGGATTCCGCCACCTCGTCGTGGTCGACGGCGGCGAGCTCGTGGGGATGCTGTCGATGCGTGACATCGTGCGCGTCTGGACCGAGGACGGGGCGACCAGCGAGGTTCCCGCCGCAGCCAGCGCCTGAGTCGCCTCGGCACAGATGGGCTGCGGGCCGCTGGGACCCAACGTCACGGGGGTGACGTGGGCTGGCGTGGACGTGACGCTTGGTCCGTCCACACACCCAAACGTCACGGGGTGACGGGCTTCCTCCAGAGCCGTTACGTTGGGGCACCCTGGCGCTCACGGCGCCCTGGCGCTAACGGTGGTCCCCGCTAGGGCGAAGCAGGCGGGCTAGCGGTGCTCGTCGGGCAGCGCCGCAACATCGCGGCGCGTGTCCTTGACCCAGCGAATCGTCGCCAGGACGAGGATCACGAGGCCGATGATCGAGATCATCCAGGTGATCGTCGTTCCGATCACGATCAAAGTGATCGCGATCGCGGTGACCAGCGGCAGGATCGTGGGCCCGGGGAGGTGGATCTCCTCGCCCGCCGGAGGCGCGGGGGTCGAATGCTCCGCGGGGCTCGGCGGCACGCTCATGGGTGGACGTAGATCGCTGCGGCGAGGAACGTGATCCCGAACATCAGCAGGCAGGCGGCCCCGGCGATCAGCCCGGAGCGGATGTTCTTGCGCGCGAGTCTGCGGTCCATGGCGTGGAATCTACAGCTTGACGTCCGCCACCATCGCGCCGAACAGCAGGGCCAGGTACGCGAGTGAGAACAGGTACAGCCGCAGCGCGGTGCGGCGGTCGGCGCGGCGGTAGAGCAACAACGAACCACCGATGAAGGCGAGACCGAGCACCATCGAGGCGACCAGGTAGAAGCCGCCGAACGCCCCCGCGCAGAACGGCAGCTGGGAAATCGCGTACAGCAGCAGCGTGTACAGGAGGATCTGGCGCCGGGTCTCGTGCTCGCCGCGGACGACCGGCATCATCGGCACCGACACCTTCGCATACTCGTCCTTCATCAGTAGGCTCAGCGCCCAGAAGTGCGGCGGGGTCCAGTAGAAGACGATCGCGAACAGGTACACGGCCGTCCACGACATGCTGCCGCGAGTGGCGGCCCAGCCGACCAGCGGGGGGACTGCTCCGGCGGCGCCCCCGATCACGATGTTTTGCGGGGTGCGGCGTTTAAGCCAGATCGTGTAGATCCCGACGTACCCGACGAAGCCGGCCAGCGCCAGCGTGGCCGCAAGCAGGTTCACGCACGTCCACAGCAGCAGGAACGACAGCGCGGAAAGCGCCAGCCCGAAGGTCAGTGCGGAGCCCGGGGCGATCCGTCCAGCGGGGATCGGCCGGGAGGCCGTGCGCTTCATCTGGGCGTCGATGTCGCGGTCGTAGTAGTGGTTAACCGCTCCCGCGCCGCCGGCCGACAGGTAGCCGCCCAGGCAGGTCAAAGCGATCTTGGAGACCGGCGGGCTGCCAGCGATCTCCATCGTGGTAACCGTCGTGAACAGCAGCAGCGACTGGACCTTGGGCTTGGTCAGCTCGACGTAGTCGGTCACCAGCTGCCAGGTGCGCGCCGGCAGCGTGAGCGTGCCGCTCGCGACCGCCGTGGCGGTGAGGGAGCTGGCGGGCGGGGGAGTCATCCAGTTAGACCCGGGCGAACTGCTCGCTGCCGCCGGTCTTCTGGGTCACTCCGGTCTCGCGCTCGACCTGGCGGCGGATGTCACGCATCGGCTCGACCGAGCGGACACGGGGAATGACATCAAAGTTGTTGACCGGCGGGGGAGAGGGCACGAACCACTCCAGCGTGTTGCCCTTCCACGGATCCGGCCCCGCGATCCGCCCGCGCTTGAGGCTGACAGCCACATTGACGATTGTCATCAAGATGCCCGTCGCAAGGATGAACGAACCGATCGTCGAGATCAAGTTGTACGTCGACCATCCGAGCCCGGGTTGGTAGGTGTAGATCCTTCGTGGCATGCCCGAGAGTCCGAGCGCGTGCTGGACGAAGAAGGTGGCGTTGAAGCCGATGAACATCACCCAGAACGAGGCTTTGCCGAGGGTCTCGCTCAGCATCCGGCCGGTCATCTTCGGGAACCAGTAGTAGATCCCGGCGAAGATCGAGAACACGGCGCCGCCCATCAGCACGTAGTGGAAGTGGGCGACGACGAAATAGGTGTCGTTGAGCTGCCAGTCGACCGGGAACACGGCCAGGAAGATGCCGGTGATCCCGCCGACGATGAAGATCGCGATGAAGCCGATCGCGAAGTACAGCGAGGTGGTCAGCACGATCGAGCCGCGCCACAGCGTCGCGATCCAGTTGAAGATCTTCACGCCGGTGGGGACGCCGATCAGGAACGAGCTCAGCATGAAGAAGCCGAGTACCACGATCGGGATCGGCGAGGCGAACATGTGGTGCGCCCAGACCAGCGTCGCCAGGAACGCGATCAGGACGGTCGAGGCGGCGATCGCCTTGTAGCCGAACACCGGCTTGCGCGAGAACACCGGGATGACCTCGGAGATGATCCCGAACCCGGGCAGGATCATGATGTACACCTCGGGGTGCCCGAAGAACCAGAACAGGTGCTGCCACAGGACCGGCGAGCCGTGCGCGGTCGGATCGAAGAAATGGGTGCCGAAGTGGCGATCGGTCAGCAGCATCGTCACCGCCGCCGCCACCACCGGAAGCGCGACGATCAGCAGCACGGCGTAGACCAGGATCGCCCAGATGAACAGCGGGATCCGGCCCCAGCTCATCCCCGGCGCGCGCATGTTGACGACCGTCGCGTAGAAGTTGATCGCGCCCAGCAGCGAGGAGATGCCGGTCAGATGGATCAGGAAGATCCACGCGTCCTGGCCGCCGCCGGGGGAGAACTGGATGCTCGACAGCGGCGGGTAGCTCCACCACCCGGCCTCGGGCGGGTTGAAGAACAGCGTGCAGTAGAAGACGACCCCGCCGGTCAGCAGCAGCCAGAAGGAGAGCGCGTTGAGCCGCGGGAACGCCATGTCGCGGGCCCCGATCATCAGCGGCACGAAGTAGTTGCCGAAGCCCGCCATCACCGGCACCACGAACAGGAAGATCATCGTCGTGCCGTGGAGCGTCAGCAGCTCGTTGTAGCGCTCGCCGGACAGCAGCGTGTTGCCGGGCTGGGAGAGCTGGAGGCGCATCAGCAGCGCCTCGACCCCGCCCAGCATGAAGAACACGAAAGTGAGGACCAGGTACATGATCCCGATCTTCTTGTGGTCGGTGGTCGTGACCCAATCGATCCAGCGCTTGGTCTGGCGAGGCCGCTGGACCTCGTGGGCGATCACCTGGGGGAGCGGCCGGAGCACCGGCTCGGTGGTGGTGCTGGGCATCCCGCCCTCCTGTGTGATTACTGACATTGGCGCGATGAAGGGAGGCTTCCGCTGGCGGTCAGAATCTGACACAGCTGCGTGACCTGCGAGTTAGCGGCCTGAATCGCCTGCTGCTGGCTTGAGAGCCACTGTGTGTAGTCAGAAGGGGTCAGGACCTTGACCAGCGAGGTCATGTAGGCGTGCTGGCGGCCGCACAGCTGGGCGCACTGGCCGTGGAACAGGGCACCGGCGTGGGGTGCCTTGAACCACGTGTAGGTCGTGTAGCCGGGGACCGCGTCGACCTTCCCCCCGAGCGAGGGCACCCACCACGAGTGGATCACGTCGCTTGACTGGATGTCGAGCACGACGGTGGTTCGTGCCGGGACGTACATCTCCTGGTAGGAGTAGGGGAGCTTCGCGGCGAACGCGTTGTTGAGGCAGCCGTTGCCGTAGGTGTAGCGCCAGATGTACTGGCGGCCCTGGACGCAGATCGTCAGCCTCTTGCCGTTGGGCGGCGTCGGCTGGGTGACGGAGGCCGACAGGAAGCTGCCGGTGGCGCTCGAGTTGGGCGGGTTGATGATCGCCGGCAGCTTGACGAAGGTCACGACCGTCAGCACCACCAGGATCAGCGCGGCGGCCACCGTCCAGCCGATCTCCAGCCGCGTGTTGCCGTGAATCTGGGCGGCGACGCGCCCCTTGCGGGCGCGGAACTTGACCACCGAGTAGAGCAGCGCCCCCTCGACGACCACGAACACGACGGCCGCGATGTAGAGCACGATCTTGTAGAGCGAGTCGATCTCGTTCGCGTTCGGCGACCCGCCCGACTTGGGCGTGAAGAAGTTCGCCAGCGCGTCGGACGGGAGGATCAGCGCGGCGGCGAGCGCCAGGGTGAGGACCGCGACGACCTGGGTCTGGCAGCGGCGGCGGGGCTTGGCAGCGGTGACGTCGGGTCGCAAGGCGCGCCATTCTATCCAGGGTGCCCGCCCCTTCGTCGGGGCGTCACGCAGGGCGAGAGCGAGCGCGAAGTCTCCATATACTCGCGCTTCTTGCGCATGTCGAGGGGCATCCGAGCGACCGCCTGGGCGCTCGTCGCCGCGGGGGTCGCCGCGCCCGCTTTGCGCCGCCGCCTACGACTGCCGGCGCCACTGGTGCTCGGCGCCGGCGCGCTGGGGCCGCTGGCGCTGTGCGTCGCGGCCAAGCCCGGCCGCAGGCGCGACGCCGGCGTGTGCGCGCTGAACATGTGGGCCTACGTCGCGGCCTACGAGATGCCCCACGACGACCCTCAGCGGCTCGCCGGGCG
>CABDYZ010000252.1_pt1 | contig 14142 bp, 13 predicted proteins | sample 3132061 | NCBI WGS metagenome assembly CABDYZ01 (sample SAMEA5534339, study PRJEB31848) | metagenome | biome: tundra; feature: field; material: soil | place: USA | collected 2013-05 | depth 0.45 m
GATGAAGCCGGTCCGCTGGGGCTCGCCGCGCTGGGCCCACCACTGGAAGGCCATCTTCAGCGCGACCTCGACCGCCGTCGATCCGCTGTCTGAGTAGAACACGCGGCTGAGCCCCGGCGGCGAGACCGCGACCAGCTGCTCGGCGAGCTCGATCGCGGGCTCGTGGGAGAGGCCCAGCATCGTCGAGTGCGCGACCCGGCCGAGCTGCGCGCGCACGGCTGCGTCGATCAACGGGTGGCGATGGCCATGGACGTTGCACCACAGCGACGAGACGCCGTCGATGTAGGCGTTTCCATCGCAGTCGTAGAGGTTGCTGCCTTCCGCGTGATCGATCACGACCGGCGGCTCCTGCTCGCACCAGCTCTGCTGCTGGGTGAAGGGATGCCACAGGTGGAGGCGGTCTGCGGCGGCGAGCTCGGCACTGGTCCGCACACCCGCAACGTATCTCCCGCACCGGCCGGAAGAGCCGCCGGAGGCGATCGTCTGACAGCCTCCCTGGCCGTGGCTCCCCGCGCTCGCTCCTCGACAGGCCGGCTGCTCGCAGCGCTGATCGTGCTCGCTGCGCTGGTGGCGGCGCTGATCGTCGTGCTCGCGTCGTCCTCGAGCGCCACGCCGCCGCGCTCGATGGAGTCGCTGTTCCAGGACGACGATCACCTGCTGTATGCCTCGACGGCGACGGTGACGAGCACGCTGGACACGCTCAAGGGGCTCGGGGTGGACCGGATCCGCGCGACCGTGCTGTGGCGAGCGATCGCACCGGACCCCGCTGCGACCGCGCCCCCGGCCGGGGTTGACCCGACCAACCCATCGGACTATCCCGCCGCGAACTGGGCTCCTTATGACCGGCTCGTCGAGCTGGCGCGGGCGCGGGGGATCGGAGTCGACTTCAACATCGGCGCTCCCGGGCCCCTGTGGGCGATGGCGCGAGGCGCTCCGGCGGCCAAGTACGCCGACCACTGGGTGCCCTCGCCCACCCGGTTCGGCCAGTTCGTGGCCGCGGTCGCTCGTCGCTACAGCGGGAGCTACTCCGCGGCGGGCGGCTCGACGCTTCCACGGGTGAGCTACTGGTCGATCTGGAACGAGCCGAATCAGCCGGGATGGCTGGCGCCGCAATGGCAGAGCGGCGGGGGGCGTACGGTGCCGGAGTCGCCGGTCCTCTACAGGAGCCTCGTCGACGCAGCGTTCCGGGCGCTGGAGCGGACCGGCCACGGGCCGTCGACGGACACGATCCTGATCGGCGAGCTGGCGCCCGAGGGGAGCGAAGGCCCGAGCTTCAACTATCGGACCCCGATCCCCCCGATGCCGTTCCTGCGCGCGCTGTACTGCGTCGACTCGAGCTACCGGCCACTGACCGGGTCTGCGGCGGTCGCGCTCGCGTGTCCGCAAGGCGGCCGGGCGAAGACGTTCGTGTCCGGCAATCCGGCCCTGTTCGACGCCACCGGATTCGCCCATCACCCGTACTCGTTCTTCCTGGCGCCCAACGTCCAGATGGCCGACACCAACTTTGCCCCGCTCTCCGATCTCCCTCGCCTCGAGCACGGGCTCGACGCGATCTTCGGCGCGTACGGCGTCAGCCGCAGCCTGCCGCTGTACCTGACCGAGTACGGATACGAGACCAATCCGCCGAACCCGTATCGCGGCGTGAGCCCGGCGCTCCAGTCGCTGTACATCAACGAGGCCGAGTACCTGGCGTGGAGGGACCCGCGAGTGCGCGCGATGTCGCAGTTCCTGCTCTACGACTCCCCACCGGACCTGAGCTATCCGCGCGGATCGGAGGGCTATTGGTCAACCTTCCAGACCGGCCTGCTGTACGCGAGTGGGGCCGCGAAGCCCTCGCTCGCGGCCTACCGGCTGCCGATCTTCGTTCCACAGCCGGTGCTGGGGGCCGGGCGGAGCGTGTTCGTCTGGGGCAGGCTCCGTCCCGCACAGCACGCCACCGCGCAGCGGGCGCAGATCCAGTGGCGCTCGCCAACCGGCTCCTACCGGACCCTCGCGACCGTCACCACCACGAACCGGAGCGGGGTGCTCAGCGCCGAGGTGCAGGTGCCGGGACCTGGCTCGATCAGGATTGCCTGGGTCTCGCCCGCCGGCCGGCTGCTCGACAGCCGTGCGGTTGGACTACAGGGGCACTAGATAAACCGATCGCGACCGCTGGCCGATCATCTACGGGTGGATCCCTCCGCCTACGCTCTGGTGCATGGAGCTCGCCGCACGCGCGAGACGCTGGCAGGCTGGCAGCAGCGGCCCTGGCCTGTTCTGAGAGCGTGGCTCGCGGGCAGCCTCGCCGCCGCGATCCTCCTGCTGGTCGCGATCTGGGTGATCTCGCTGATCGCCCCCGGACACGGGTTCGTTTCGCTGCGACATCCGCCGTTCGCCGTCGGCCAGCCGCGCGACGTGGTGCGAATCCTCTCCCACAACATGCTCGTGCTGACGCTGCATGCGATGGCCTGCGTCGCGGGCTTCATCGCCGGCAGCTCGTTGCCGCTGCAGGCGCGCGATCGCACCGGCCTCTCCCAGCGGATCCACGAGGGCAGCCGGCGGGTGGCGATCACGTTCGTCGTCTGCGCGACCGCCTTCTCACTGAGCCTCCAGGCCTACTCGCTCGGCACGACGGTCGGTCAGGTCGCCTCCGGGCTGCACGCCAGCTCGGCGCTCTTGCTGATCGGGCTGCTGCCGCATGCGTTGCCCGAGCTGGTGGCGCTGTTCCTACCGCTCGCGGCGTGGATCATCGCCAGCCGCCGGGGGGAGTGGGACCAGCTGCTGGCCGCGACGCTGGTGACGGTCGCGTTCGCGGTCTCGATGCTGGTCATCACCGCGGTCTGGGAGGTCTACGTGGCGCCGCGTCTGCTCGGCGCGATCTTCGGCTACGCCTAGCGCCCCGAGCGCCACCAGTCGAGGACCTCCGCCCAGCCGCCGGACAGGCGATAGGACGCTTCCCCCCAGGCGTGGCGCCAGCCCGCGGCCCAGGCGGGCTCCCAGCCGAAGCCGCGCGCGAGCGCTCGGAGCCCGAGCGCGGATCCGATCATGATCCCCAGCGCCGCCATCAGCAGGATCGGCGCCGGCAGGGTGGCGTCCGTGGCCGAGGTCACCGAGCGCGGCAGCGCGGACCGGACGGAGGCGCCCGCGGCGCTGAAGGCGTGCAGCCCGGGACTGCAGGCACCACTCGCGCGCGCGGCGAGGGCGCTCTGAACGGCGTTCGTGAAGTCGGCGAAGTACTGCTGGCCGTAAGCGTCGACGCCCTTCAGCGCGGCGGCGAGCTGCACGCTCGAGAACCTGCACGGCGGAATCGAGCCGCTGGTCTGGTAGACGCGCAGCACATCGGCATAGGCGCTCGCGCGCGCGGCTGCGGGGGAGATCGCCAGCGCGATCAGCGTGACGGCGGTTGCGAGCTTTCGCACGCAGGCAAGGTAGCGCGGTTATGCGAGCCAGTCGCTGATCGGCAGGCCAGATCCGCCCTGCGCGAGCAGTGCCGGATCGGGGCTCGCGATCTCGGGCAGGGTCGAGACGCTGAGGCCTCCCAGTCGCTCGATCGTCGCGCGGTTCGCGCGGGCGATCTGATCCGCTGACCGCGGCCAGGGCGTGAGCACGACGCCGGCGATCTGGAGCTCGGCCCGCCGCGCCGCCTCGATCGTCAGCAGCGTGTGGTTGATCGTCCCGAGACCGGGCCGGGCGGCGATCAGGAGCGGGAAGCCGATGTCCACGGCCAGGTCGCGAACGTCATAGCCGTCGGACAGGGGGACCAGCAGGCCGCCGACGCCCTCGATCACCAGCAGCTCCGCCTCACGGTTTGCCGCGTCGACCGCGGCGAGCACCGCCTTGCGCAGCTCCAGGGGCTCGATCGGATCACCGATCAGCTCCGCCGCGAGGTGGGGAGAGACCGCCGGGCCGTAGCGGACGAGGGTCACGTCGCCCGGCGCCGAGCCGGCCGCCTGCGCGAGCAGCTCGTGGTCGCGGGGCCAGAGCGGGTCCGGCGGCTCGTCGAGGCCGGTGATCACCGGCTTGAGCGCCTTGACCGCCGTACCTCGCGCGCGCAGCGCCGCAACGATCGCGGCCGCCACGATTGTCTTGCCGACACCCGTGTCGGTGCCGGTTACGAACAGGCCGCGTCGGCGCCCGGCCGGCACTACGCGGCGAGCCGCTCGGATACCTCTACGTCGAAGATCCTCGAGGCCGGCCGGGCCGGCTCAGGCGCTGCCGGTGGACGCTCGTCGAAATCGGGTTCGTCATCCGCGAACACCTGGGCGCGCGGGTCGAACCCGGCCGCGCGTGCCGCCTGGGCGAGCACGCGCGCGGCGGCGCGCAGCTCGTCGGCACGGTGAGATGCCATCACCGCGAGACGCAGCCGTGAGGTCATCGGCGGCACCGTCGGCGGACGGATCGCCTGCGCGAACACCCCTCGCTCGAGGGCAGCTTCACAGACCTCGACCGCGAGCTCCGCGTCCCCCACCACGATCGGCAGGATCTGCGTGCGGGAGTCGCCGACATCGAACCCCTCGCGCTGGAGCTCGCTCCGGAGCGCGGCGGCGTTGCTGTGGAGCCTTGCGACCAGCTGGGGTCGTTGCTCGAGCAGGTCCAGCGCCGCGAGCGCACCGGCCACCGCCGGCGGTGGCGGGGCGGTCGAGAAGACGAACGTGCGGGCGGCGTTCAGGAGGTAGTCGGCCATCGATCGGTCGCAGGCGACGAATGCGCCGTAGGAGCCGAGCGCCTTGCCGAGCGTGCCGACAATCACGTCGACCTGGTCCTCGACGCCGGCTTCGGCGAGCGCCCCGCGCCCGCCGGGACCTAGCGCACCGGTGCCGTGCGCCTCGTCGACCAGGACGCGAATCCGCCGGCGCTGGGCCAGCTCGACGATCTCCTGCAGCGGCGCGACGTCGCCGTCCATCGAGAAGACGCTGTCGGTGACGATCAGCGCGCCGCGTCCCTCCGCCTTGGAGATCCCCCACGTGAGGTGCTCGACGTCGAGGTGCTCGTAGACGAACACCTCGGCTCGGGAGAGGCGGCATCCGTCGACGATCGAGGCGTGGTTGAGCTCATCGGAGAAGACCACGTCACCGGGGCGTGCGAGCGCGGCGATCGCGCCCGCGTTGGCGAGGAAGCCCGAGCCGAACAGGAGCGCGCTCTGGCGGCGCTTGAAGTCGGCCAGGCGCTCCTCGAGCCGGCGGTGGATCGTCATCGTGCCCGAGACCAGCCGCGAGGCGCCTGTACCCACGCCCCAGCGCATCGCCGCCTCGGCGGCGGCCTCGCGCACGCGCGGGTGGTCTGCCAGCCCGAGGTAGTTGTTGGAGCACAGCATCAGCACCGGCTTGCCGTCGAGCAGCACGTGCGGTCCCTGGGGACCGCTCACCAGCCGCGTTCGGCGCCGCAGGCCGAGTGCCTCGAGCTCGTCCATGCGGGCCTCGATCTCGATCATGCCGCGCGACTGGGTCGTCTGTTGGCGGCACCATCGGGGCGCAGCGGGACCGAGCGCTTGCGATCGAAGCGCAGCTGCGCCGAGGGATCCCAGAGGCGGATGCTCAGTTGAGGAGCCGCCTCTGCCAGCGCCTCGGTGACGACGTCGGGCGTCTCGCCGTCGAGCCAGCCGCTGCGGTTGTCGGGCCGCGGGTTGGCGCCGTTGTCGCTCTGCCGGGCGACATTCAGCCCGAGCTCCTCGAACATCGAGCGGTCCTGCTCGGGAGTGTTTCCGAGCGTCGTCAGGAAGTTGCCCATCATCACGCCGTTGAGCCCCGCCTTGATCGCGGTCTGCTGCAGCTCGCCGAGGTTCTCGACGCGCCCGCCGCAAAGGCGAAACAGGGCCTCCGGCATGATCAGTCGGAAGATCGCGATCCACTTGACCGCGTCCCACGGGTCCATCAGCTGACGGTCGCCGAACTTCGTGCCAGGACGCGGGTTGAGCAGGTTGATTGGGACGCTGGTCGGGTTGATCTCCACCAGCTGGAAGGCCATCTCGACGCGCTGCTCGGGGCTCTCGCCGAGGTTCAGAATGCCGCCGACGCAGGTTTCGAGCCCGGCCTCCTTGACCGCCTCGATCGTGCGCAGCCGCCCGTCGTAGCGAACGGTCGTCGACACCTCGGGGTAGTAGGACTCGGCCGTTTCGACGTTGTGGTGCACGCGCTGGATGCCGGCCTGCTTGAGCGCCATCGCGCGGTCGGTCGAGATGTGCCCGATCGAAGCGCAGCGCTTGAGGTTCGTGTGCTCGGCGACGAGCCGGGCGCCCGCGAGCACCTTCTCGAAGTCGCGCTTGGAGAGGCCCTGGCCCTGGGTGACCATGCAGAAGCGGTGGGCGCCGGCGGCCTCGGCCGCCCTGGCGTGCTCGAGCATCTGCTCGGGCTCCATCATCGCGTGCATCGGCGTGTCGGCCTCGGCATAGCGCGACTGCGCACAGAACCCGCAGTCCTCGGCGCAGCCGCCCGACTTGGCGTTGACCAGCGAGCACATGTCGGTTGCGTCGGCGAAGCGTTCGACTCGAGCTTGCCATGCCCGCTCGACGAGCGCTTCGATCTCGGCGTGGTCCTCCAGTTGGCCGAGGCCCAGCGCCTCGTCCCGGGTGATCAGCGGCGGCACGAGCCGGGAAGATACGCGGCGTGCCGGACGGCTCAGCCGCGCGCGATACGCCTCAGCATGCCGCGCGCGACACGCCTCAGCGGTCCTGCCACCTCGGCTCGCGCTTCTCGCCGAACGCGTGCACAGCCTCGCGGAAGTCCTCGGAGGAGAGGGACGCGCGGCGCAGGTCGAGCAACTCCTGCTCGACCTGGGGATCGAGTGCTGCCCGCGCGGCCAGCACTGCGGCGATCACCCGCTTGTTGCCGCGCTGCGCGAGCGGGGCGTTGGCCGCGATCTCGTTGGCGAGCGCGATTGCCTCGCCGGGCAGCTGATCGATCCCGATGATCCCGTTGACAAGCCCCCAGGAGTGCGCCGTGCGCGCGTCGATTCGCCTTCCCACCAGGAACAGCTCGCGCGTGCGCGGTGCGCCGATCGTGTCGATGAACTTGCGGATCCCGGTGTGGGAGTAGACGAGCCCGAGCTTTGCGGGCGGCATCCCCAGCGCGATCGTGGCGGCGGCGATCCGCAGGTCGCAGGCCACTGCGAGCTCGAGCCCACCGCCGATCGTGTGGCCGTTGAGAGCGGCGAGCGTCGGGTAGGGGTAGGCCTCGACCGCGTCGATCGCGGCGGCGAATGGATGGGCCACGAGCTTGTCGGCCTCCTCGGGAAGCATCTCGTCGGGCAGGCCGCCGAGGTCGTAGCCGGCCGAGAAGGTGTCGGCCTCGCCGGTCACGATCACACAGCGGGCGTCGAGCTGGGGCATCGTCGATGCGAGGGCGTCGAGGATCGCGTGATCCAGGGCGCCGCGCTTGCCCGGGTTTGAGATCGTGAGTCGCGCTACTCCGGGTGAGGGCTCATCGACCAGCAGCCGCCCGCCGGGCCTACTCGAGGACAACGAGCGTGTCGCCCTCTGAGACCGACTGGCCTTCCTCGCAGCGAATCTCCTTGACCACCCCCGGGTCCTCGGCCTCCACCGGCATCTCCATCTTCATCGACTCGAGGATCACGACCGTGTCGCCTTCCTCCACCTGGTCGCCAACCGCGACCTCGATCTTCCAGACAGTCCCGGTGATGTGGGCCTCGACGTCGGGCAACTCGATGCGCTCCTATGCTCGCGGGCTGACGCCGCCTCGAGCCGGCATCAGCGCTGCAGAATAGTTGCGATCGTCGAGCGCCGGCGTCAGGACGGACGATTTCGTCCATTTTCCGCAGTCCGTCCGGTCCTGAAGGTTGATTAACAAGCCTCATGGGTCTTGGATTGCGAGCAAGGATCTGATGGAGGATCGGAGCGTGTTCATCAGCTCGTGCTCGCGGCGCGAGCTTTCCCGCCGGCGACCGACGCGATCGGTCACGCGGACGCAGGTGCTCCTAGCCGTGCTCGTGCTGGCGGCGCTGCTCGGAGCCCTCGTGGCCGCCCGCGGAGGCGTGTAGCCCTCGCTCGCCGCTTCCGGCGGCGGTGTCCGCTCGCGCTGCAACCGCTCCGATTACGCTGCACCCCATGATCCTCGCGATCGACCAAGGCACAACCGGGACGACGTGCCTGGTGTTCGATGGCGAGGCTGAGCTGAGGGGTCGCGCGTACCGCGAGTTCGAGCAGCATTTCCCGAAGCCGGGGTGGGTCGAGCACGATGCCGCCGAGATCTGGGAGGTGACCCAGGCCGTCGCCGGCGAGGCGCTCACCGACGCGGGGATCGAGCACGGCGAGCTCGAGGCGGTCGGGATCACCAACCAGCGCGAGACCGTTTGCGTGTGGGATCCCTCCACCGGCGAGCCGCTGCATCGCGCGATCGTCTGGCAGGACCGCCGGACCGCCGCGCGCTGCGAGCAGCTGCGCAAGGACGGCCACGAGCAGCTCGTCAGAGAGCGCGCCGGGCTGGTGCTCGACCCGTACTTCTCGGCGACCAAGATCGAGTGGCTGCTTCAGAACGTCGATGGACTGCGCGAGCGCGCGGAGGGCGGGCGCGCGGTGTTCGGGACGGTCGACTCGTGGCTGATCTTCAAGCTGTGCGGCGAGCTGGTCACCGATCCGTCAAACGCATCCCGGACGATGTTGTTCGAGATCGCCGGCGGCGGCTGGGATCCCGAGCTGCTGGAGCTGTTCGGGGTCCCGGAGCGCTCGCTGCCGGTGGTGGGCACGAGCAGCGGCGAGATCGGCAGGACCAGCGCGCAGGCGCTACACGGCCACGAGGTTCCAATCGCGGGGGTCGCGGGGGACCAGCAGGCCGCTCTGTTCGGACAGGCGTGCGTCGATCCCGGGCTTGGAAAGAACACCTACGGCACCGGCTCGTTCGTACTTCAGAATGCCGGCTACAGCGTGCCGGAGCCGGCCGACGGGCTGCTGAGCACGGTCGCCTGGAGGATCGGGGAAGGGCGGCTGTCCTACGCGCTCGAGGCGGCGATCTTCGTCACGGGCGCCGCGGTGCAGTGGCTCCGGGATGGGCTGGGGATCATCGCCTCGGCGGGGGAGAGCGAGCAGCTGGCGTCCTCGCTCGAGGGCAACGACGGCGTCTACTTCGTTCCCGCGCTCACCGGATTGGGCTCCCCTCACTGGGACCCGTACGCGCGGGGGACGATCGTCGGCCTCACCCGCGGCGCATCCCGCGCGCACCTGGCACGCGCGGCGCTCGAGGCGACCGCCTATCAGACGGTCGACGCCGTACGCGCGATGGAGCAAGCCTGCGGGGTGGAGCTCAGCGAGCTGCGAGCCGACGGCGGTGCGACCGCCAACGACTGGCTGATGCAGTTCCAGGCAGACGTCCTCGGGGTCCCCGTGGTCGTGCCCGAGATCTCGGAGACGACCGCGCTCGGCGCCGCCTACCTGGCGGGGGTCGGAACGGGCCTGTGGACGATCGACCAGGTCCGCACGAGCTGGCGGGAGAAGCGCCGCTACGAGCCGGCGATGGGCGAGGATCATCGCCAGACGCTGCTGCGCGACTGGCACCGGGCGCTAGACCGATCGCGGGGGTGGGCGTAGGCGTAGGCTGTTTTCGTGGCAACGGACGGCGCATCGGTCGACATCGATCTGGTCGCGTCGTCACTGCGCGCCGACGCGAGCGATCTGGGCGCTTACGTCGAGGGGCTGGCAGCAAAGCTCGAGGATGTGCTGCCCGGGAGGATCCGGGTCGAGCGTCGCCGCAGAGGGCTACGCGGTCCCAAGGCCGTCCGGCGGATCGCAATCGACGCAGGCGATTGCCGGCTCGAGCTGCTGAGTGACGGCGGCTCGCTGGAGACTCGTTGTTCGCGACTCTCGGGCGGTATCGTCCTGAAGAACGAGGTGCTCGAGACTGACGCCTGGCTGGCGGCGGTGAGCGAAGCGCTCGCAGTCGAAGCGGGGCGCAGCGAGAAGACGAGGCAGGCGCTCGAGCGTCTGCTGATCAACTAGGAGGGCACAGATGGCGTTCTTGAAGCGGGGCGACGCGGCCTCTCAGCAGTCGGGAGATCAGGACGCTCCGGCCGCGGCGGTGGAGAACGCACTGCCGGCCGACGCGCCGCAAGCGGCGGCGTACGAGTCCGGCTCGCTCGCCGGGATTCCCGACTCCGGGCGCGAGCGGATCGAGCGGATGAAGCAGGACGTAGGCCGAGGGTTCTTCACCAGCGATCTCTCGGTCAACGAGTTCCTGCTCGTCAAAGAGGCCGGATTCGAGCCGCTCGGGCTGGTGCTCGGGAGCTCGATCTACCACATCGGAATTCAAGTGGCGAGCTACAACCAAAACCAGGAGCTCGGCGTGCTCACGCAGGCGATGTACCACGCGCGCGAGCTGGCGATGACGCGGATGGAGGAGGAGGCCGACCAGCTCGGAGCCGACGGGGTGGTCGGCGTGCGGCTCGACATCGGCCGCTACGAGTGGGGCGCCGATCTGGCCGAGTTCATCGCGATCGGCACGGCCGTCAAGCATCGTGGCGGAGAGCTTCACCGGGCGCCGAACGGAAGGCCGTTCACCTCAGATCTGAGCGGCCAGGACTTCTCGACGCTGCTGCGATCGGGCTATCGCCCGGTCGGCTTGGTGATGGGCAACTGCGTCTACCACGTCGCCCACCAGGGACTCCGCTCCGCGTGGAAGCAGATCGGTCGCAACCAGGAGATGCCCACCTACACTCAGGCGCTGTACGAGGCGCGCGAGCTGGCGATGGAGCGGATGCAGGCCGAGGCCACAGAGCTGCAGTCGGCCGGGATCGCCGGCGTGCAGCTGCTCCAGAAGAGCCACGGCTGGGGCTCGCACGTGATCGAGTTCTTCGCCGTCGGCAACGGCATCATTCCGGTCAGCGGCGAGCACGAGATCGAGAAGCCCGCGCTGGTGCTGCCGCTGACGGGTTAGGGTAGTCAGTCAGCTGAAGATGCCTGACGTAGAGCTCAAGCCGCAGGTCTACCGCGATCCGCGCCCGAAGGAGGCCTTCGACGAGTTCCACGCGCGCGCGCGTGGAGGCGAGGCGGGATGGACGTACGAGCCGACGCGGCTCGTGGTCGTGCCCTATTCGCTGCTTGCCTTCCGCGCACGGGGGATAGCAACCGAGAACGTGCCCAACGGTCCGGTGATCCTCGCTCCCAATCATGGGTCGTTCATGGACCACTTCTTCACTGCCGCGTTCATCCGCCGGCGGGTGCGCTTCATGGCCAAGTCGCAGCTGTTCCAACCTGGAATCTCCAGCTACATCTTCAGCCACGGCGGGGTGTTCCCGGTGCGGCGAGGGCACCACGACGAAGACGCGTTCGTCACTGCGTTCCGGCTTCTGGACCGAGGCGATGCGGTGGTGATGTATGCGGAGGGAGGACGCTCGCGGACGGGCGACATCGCCGAGCAGGCAAAGCCTGGAATCGGACGCCTGGCGCTCGAGTCGGGGGCTCCGGTCGTGCCGGTCGCGATCCTCGGCTCAAACCAGGTGCGCAACTGGAAGCGGCTGCAGTTCCCGAAGGTCACCGTCCAGTACGGCGCGCCGTTCAAGTTCGACGTGGTGCCCGACAGCACGCGCGAGCAGCAGCAGGAGGCGGCCGATTACATCCTCGACCGGATCAGGGAGCTGCACGCTCAGCTCAGGCTGCTCGGGCACCGAGGTTCGCTGATGGCCGCGCACGACCGGCGCAAGCACGAACGCCGACGCCGCCGGGATTCCGAGACTGCTTAGCCGAGGCAGGCGGACCGACGTTCGTTTGCTGGGGATTGGTAGCCACCGCGCTTACACTGCAACCTCCCAGGGCGCGCTGGTCGGGGAGCCTGGTTGGCTTTGGCAGGAGTCGTTCGCACACAACGGAGGAGGAGTAATGAAGCGATTTGCATCCCTTGTAGTGACCGCGCTCGTCGTAGCGGGGGGATCGGCGTTCGTACTGGCCGGGGGCGCGAGCGGCGCCTCCACGCTGCCCACGCTGAAGCTCGCGCTCACCGGAACCAAGGGGATCTCGGTCTCCGGGTCGGAGGTGTCGGGCGCGGTCAACGTCGTCTCGACGTTCACGGGCAAGGGCCAGGGCCAGGCCGCGCTCATCCGAGTCAACCCCAACGTACCCGTCGCGCAGGCGCTTGCGCAGGGGAACCAGGCCATCCAGAGCCACCACGGTGATCTGAACGTTCTGACGGCGCTCGGCGACGCGCTCGTATTCGATGCTGCGGCCCCAGGCGCCGCGCAGACGGTGCTGACGCCGGGTACGTGGCTCGCGCTCAACGTCAGTGGGAACGGCAACAACCCGCCGAAGGCGCTGTTCACGGTCACCCAGTCCTCGTCGCCCGCTGCGCTGCCGACTCCCGGCGGCACGGTCAAGGCGATCGATTTCGGCTTCCAGGGTGCGAGCAAGCTCCATCGCGGCGAGCTGGTGCGGTTCGAGAACGACGGCTTCCTGGTGCACATGATCCTAGGGGTCCAGGTGAAGAGCATGGCGCTGGCCGCGGCCGTGACGACCGCGCTCAAGGCCGGCAAGGACAACCTGGCGCGGCGGCTCTCGATCGGCAGCGCCAACTTCGCCGGCCAGCTGTCTCCGGGCGGACTGCAGCAGGAGACGATCAGCGCCGCACCCGGTGTCTACGTGCTGGCCTGCTTCATGAACACGCAGGACGGGCGCGAGCACACCCAGCTCGGGATGGTGCGCACGATCCAGATCACGAAGTAGACCACGAGCACGCCGCGGTCGCGACTCACGCAGTCGCGATCGCGGCCGCCTCGCCCAGCCCGAGCTCTTCGATCGCCGCCTCGCGCATCTTGAACTTCTGCACCTTGCCCGTGACCGTCACCGGGAAGGAGTCGACGAACTTCACGTAGCGCGGGACCTTGAAGTGCGCGATCTTGCCGCGGCAGAACTCCCGCACTTCCTCGTCGGTGAGGGTCGCGCCGGAGCGCAGCACCACCCACGCCATCAGCTCCTCGCCATAGCGCTGGTCGGGGACGCCGATCACCTGGACGTCGGCGATCTCGGGATGGGTGTAGAGGAACTCCTCGATCTCGCGGGGGTAGATGTTCTCGCCGCCGCGGATCACCATGTCCTTGATCCGCCCGACGATCCGCACGTAGCCGTCCTCGTCGATCGTCGCGAGATCACCTGAGTGCATCCAGCGGGCCGCGTCGATCGACTCGGCGGTGCGCTCGGGATCGTTCCAATAGCCCGCCATCACCAGGTAGCCGCGCGCGCAGAACTCGCCGGCTTCGCCGCGCGGCTGGATCCGCCCGGTGGCGGGATCGACGATCTTGATCTCGGTGTGGGGCATCACCTGCCCGACCGTCGCGCAGCGGTGCTCGAGCGTGTCGTCGACCGGTACGAAGGTCGACACCGGCGAGGTCTCGGTCTGCCCGAAGGCGATCGAGACCTGCTCGATGCCGATCTCGGTGACCACCTTCTTCATCACCTCGATTGGGCATGGCGAGCCGGCCATGATCCCCGTCCGCAGGGAGCTCACGTCGTAATCGGAGAAGTTCGGATGCTCGAGCTCGGCGATGAACATCGTCGGCACTCCATAGAGGCTCGTACAGCGCTCCTGCGCACATGCCCGCAGCGTCGCCTCGGGGTCGAAGGTCTCGGCGGGATACACCATGCACGCGCCGCGGCTGGTGCAGGCGAGGTTTCCGATCACCATTCCGAAGCAGTGGTACAGCGGCACCGGGATGCAGACGCGGTCGTGCTCGGTGTAGCCGAGCAGGTGCGCGAGGAAGTGCCCGTTGTTGAGGATGTTGTGGTGACTGAGCGTCGCCCCCTTCGGGAAGCCGGTCGTGCCGCTCGTGTACTGGATGTTGATCGGGTCGTCGAAGTCGAGCTCGCGCATCGCGGCGCGGAGGAGATCGACGGCGGCGCCTCCGGCGGCGATCTCATCCCAGTCGCCGGTCTCGAAGAAGATCGCCCGCTCGAGCGTTGGGAGCTTCGGACGGACCTGGTCGACCATCGCGACGAAGTCGGAGCCCCTCACCTCGCGAGAGGCGAACAGGAAGCGACAGCCGGATTGCCCGAGCACGTACTCGAGCTCACTGGTCCTGTACGCGGGGTTGATGTTGACGAGGATCACCCCGAGCTTGGCGGTCGCGTACTGGACGAGCGCCCACTCCGCGCGGTTCGGGCCCCACACGCCCACCCGGTCGCCCTTGCTCAGCCCCGCGGCGAGCATCCCGGCGGCGAGGCGGTCGACGGCTTCG
>CABDYZ010000278.1_pt1 | contig 13468 bp, 12 predicted proteins | sample 3132061 | NCBI WGS metagenome assembly CABDYZ01 (sample SAMEA5534339, study PRJEB31848) | metagenome | biome: tundra; feature: field; material: soil | place: USA | collected 2013-05 | depth 0.45 m
CTTATCCATCGATGCGGTATCCAGCCCGCGCAACACGATGCGCGGGAGCGTCGACGCTCTCAAACCGAGCAGACGCTTCCCATACCGTCTAACGCGAGGCTCAGCGTCAAGGGCCGCGAGCTGCTTGTGGATCGTGTTGAGAACGCGGGGTGGTCGCTGATCGCACCGCCGAGGCGGCCGGGATCAGTGATCGCACCGCGCGCAAGTGGCTACGTCGGTTTCGCTCCGAGAGGATCGACAGCTCGCGGCTCTGCTCGTAGAGCCGCGCGTTGGTGATCGCGATCGCGGCGTGGGCAGCGAGCAGCTCGATCAGCTGCTGGTCGGATTCCTCGAACGCGCGTCCGTCATCCTTCTCGGTCAGGTAGAAGGCGCCGATCACGCCCTCCGGAGATACGATCGGCACCCCGAGGAACGAGCGCATGTCGGGATGCCGCCGGGGCCACCAGCCGCGGAATCGAGGATCGTTGTGGATGTCCTGCGCGCGGTACGGCGCACGTGTCTGGAGCATCGCGCCGAGCATCCCGTGAGTCCGCGGCAGCGGTCCCATCGCAGCGACCAGCTCGTCGCTCATGCCGGCGACCAGGAAGCGCTGGAACCCGCCGTCCCCATCGGGAATCCCGAGCGCGGCGTAGCGCGCACTGGCGAGCTCTCGGGCAGAGTCGACCAGCCGCTGCAGCACCTCGTCCACCGACAGCTCGGCGGCCACCGCCAGTACAGCGTCGCTGATCGCCTTGAGCGCGGGGCTCTGCCGTCCGTCCACGTGATTGAAGATAAACCCGCTACGTTTGCGTCAGTGCCACGACACTGGTTCTGGACCCAGGTAGCAATCATCGGTTTCGTGCTCGCCGGGATCGTGATCGCCATCACAAGGCTGGCCTGAGGTGCGCGATGAGTGACGTGTTCGCTTCGATCGTCGTCGGTACCGACGGCTCGGACACGGCCGCGACCGCTGTGCGCCGCGCGATCGGGCTCGTGCTCGGCCTCGGTGGCCGGCTCCAGATCGTGAGCGCGTACGAGCCGGCGTCAGATCAGCGGCTTCACGACGAGCGGGGCCAGATTCCGAGCGATCTTCAGTGGACTGTCAGCCCCCGCGCCGATGTGCTCGCGCTGCTCGAGCAGGCCCAATCGGATGCCCGGACTGCCGGCGTCGCCGAGGTGGAGACGTTTGCGCGCCAGGGCGATGCCGCCGACGCGATCCTCGACGTCGCCGAGGAGCAGGGCGCGGACCTCGTCGTGGTCGGCAACAAGGGAATGACGGGGGCCAAGCGCTTCCTGCTCGGCTCGGTACCGAACAAGGTCTCGCACCACGCGCCCTGCTCGGTGCTGATCGTGCGGACTACCTAGCGCCCGGATCGCTCAGCGTGGGCGGGCGGGCAGCTAGCGCGCCGCGGTCGCGATCGGGGCCGTCGCCGCCCCGGCGTCCACCAGTCCATACCCGTAGTTGGTGTTCGGCTTGGATCCCCCGAGCGGTTGGGCGGTCAGCTCGAGGCGGGCAAGAATCTGATCGGGTGTCGGATCACGACCGAGCACGCCGCTGGCGATCACCAGCGCGGCGATCGCGGCCACGTGCGGCGCGGCCATCGAGGTTCCGTACCAGCCGCCGGGATAGCTGAACCGACCGGGGTTGGAAGGGTCACCAAACGTCATCTGGTAGATGTCGGGCAGGTTCCCCCTGTCCGGATGGCAGTCGGGGTCGCTTGGCATGACAGCGTCATTGCCGCCGCCCGGGGCGACCAGGTCGAGACCTCGCCCGCCGTTGGAATAATCGGCCAGGCAGCGGTCAAGCGTCGTCGCGCCGACCGAGACCACCGCGGGCGCACGCGCGGGATAGGCGATCTGCCGGGAGCCCTCGTTCCCGGAGGCCGCCACCACCACCGCGCCACGGCCATGAGCAAAGCGGATCGCGGACATGATGTCGGGGATGTCGCCTGCGGTGACCGACGGATCGAACTCGAAGCTCAGGTTGATCACCTGCGCCCCGTGGTTCGCCGCGTAGCGGATACCCCTGGCGATCGTGGCGGCGTCGCCCCACCCGTTCTGGTCGAGCACCCGGACCGGCATCACAGTCGCCCCGTAGGCCAGCCCGGTAAGTCCGAAGCCGTTGTTGGTCGACTCTGCGATCGTGCCCGCCATGAAGGTCCCGTGGCCTTCGCGGTCGAGCGGGTAGGTGTTGTTGGCGACAAAGTCGTAGGGGTCGGTGAAGCGGGTGCCGGTGAAGTCGGGGGATTTGCGGAACTGATGCCAGTTCCGGTAGGCGACTCCGGTGTCGAGAAGCGCGATCACGACGCCGCGTCCGCCCGGCCTGTGGTCACGCAGCAGGTTCGCCCACGCCTCCGGCGCGTTGACGCCGGCCGCCGGCAGGAAGTTCCACTGCAGGCGCTCCCACCCCTGCGCGACGTGCGCGGTGCCGGGGTCATCGGGGACCCATCCCGGAGGCGAGGCACCGGTCATGTGCGCCAGGTAGTCGGGTACCGCATAGGCGACACCTCGTTGGCGGCGCAGCTGGCGGATCGCGCTGGGGACGCTCACACCGCGACGGAGATGGACAACGCCAGCACTCCCCGGCGCCGATAGCGATGCTGTGGTTGCCGTCGCAACATCGGCGGCGCTCGCGACCGGTCGCGAGCGGTACCTGACGACAACCACCCCGGGCAGGTAGCTCGCGGCGCCGGCCGGGGCCGTCCGCAGCCCTACCCCCATCGCGAGCAGCGCGACGGTAGCGAGCATCGCGGCTGCGAGGCGGTGGATCACGAATCTCTGAGGATCAAATGAAGATGGCCCGTCGGTGGAGGTGCCCCACGGCGCTTAACATCATCAAGCCGGTGAAAGTTGCCGTAGCGAACGGTAGCTGCTGGCATTCCGTGACCTCCCACTTCTTCCCTCGCGATGAGTACTTCATGCGCCTCGCCCTGCGCGAAGCCGCCCGTGCGCTCGAGCACGACGATGTGCCGATCGGGGCGGTGATCGTCCACGAAGGGGAGGTCATCGGGCTGGGTCACAACGAACGCGAGCTTGCCGCGGACCCGACCGCGCACGCGGAAGTGATCGCGATCAGGGACGCCGCCCGGAAGCTCGGAAGCTGGCGACTGCTCGACGCGGTCCTGTACGTGACGCTCGAACCATGCGCGATGTGCGCCGGCGCGATCGTGCTCGCCCGCATCCCTCGGGTCGTGTTCGGAGCGTCAGACCCGAAGGCCGGCGCCGCCGGCAGCGTTCTGAACGTGCTCGACGTACCGCAGCTGAACCACCGCCCGCAGGTCGAGTCCGGACTGCTCGCCGGCGAGTGCGCCGAGCTGTTGCGGGCGTTCTTCGCGCCGCGCCGCGGCTAGGCGCGGGCTGGCGTGGTTGGCGCCACGGCTCGCCGCGGGCGGGCGTTGGCTGGCGCCACGGCGCGGTCAGCTGCGGCGCTAGCCTGTCGTCTCGCTACCCGGAGAGGTGGCAGAGCGGTTGAATGCGCCGGTCTCGAAAACCGGTATGGGCTTTCAGTCCATCGGGGGTTCGAATCCCCCCCTCTCCGTTTTCAGCCGGAGTATGGGACGACATTCGAACGATGCCCTGGCTTGCGAGCCATTCTCGGCAGGGCCGGGGTTCGAAGCCCGGAGCGAGCTATTGCCGCGTGCGTGACCCGGCCGCTCGACACTTGCCTGACGCCTAGCTGATGCGGGAACATCGACGCATGGGCGTGCTGGATGCCGTCACGATCGGCAGGCTCCGCCTCGAGCGATTCGAGTCGGTGCTCCCACCCGATCGCTATGACGAGCTGCGGTCGGCTGCGGAGCGTGCCCGCCACCTGCTCGAGGGCCGCGTGATCTGGAACGTGAACTCGACCGCGCGGGGCGGGGGCGTCGCTGAAATGCTGATCTCACTTCTGGCGTACACCCAAGGGGCGGGCGTCGATACGCGATGGATGGTCATCCCCGGGAGCGCACCGTTCTTCGCCGTGACCAAGCGAATCCACAACAACCTCCACTCGGCGCAGGGCGACGGCGGCGAGCTCGGCGACGCCGAGCGAGAGGTGTACGAGCACGCGCTCGAGCCGAGCATCGCCCAATTCGCCGAGCTCGTCGACCGCGGCGACGTCGTGATCGTGCACGACCCACAGCCAGCCGGCCTCATACCGCGGCTGAAGGAAATCGGCGTGCCGGTCATCTGGCGCTGCCACGTCGGGATCGACAACCCGAGCGTGCTGTCGCGACGCGCGTGGTCTTTCCTGAGGCCCTACGTCGAGCCGGCCGACGCGTACGTCTTCTCGCGTGAGGCGTTCATCTGGGAAGGGCTCGACCGCGCCAGGATTGAGCTGATCGCTCCGGTGATCGATGCCTTCTCCGCGAAGAACCAGGAGCTCGACGATAGTGCCGTCGGCGCCATCCTGCACGTGGCCGGATTGAATGATTACGGCGGCGTCCGCGGAGACCCCACGTTCTCCCGCTTGGACGACACGCCCGCGACAGTCCAGCGCCCGGCGCAGTTGGTAGAAGAACGAGCGCTGCGCGCCGACGACCCCATGGTGCTGCAAGTCTCGCGCTGGGACCGGCTGAAGGATCCGCTTGGTGTCATCCAGGGCTTCGTCGAGTACCTAGTCCCGGCGACCGACGCGCACCTCGTTTATGCCGGTCCCGCGGTCGAGGCCGTGTCCGACGATCCGGAAGGAGCGACGGTCCTGCAAGACGCCAAGGACTACCTCGCGAGCGTCGACTGCGACGCCCGGGAGCGCGTGCACCTGGCGTGCCTGCCGATGGACGACCTCGAGGAGAACGCGGCAATCGTAAACGCGCTTCAGCGGCGAGCCGACGTGGTCGTGCAGAAGAGCATCGCGGAGGGATTCGGACTCACCGTCGCGGAGGCGATGTGGAAAGCGCGGCCGCTCGTCGCTTCGCGGATCGGCGGCATCCAGGACCAGATCATCGATGGGCGGAGCGGGATTCTGCTCGACGAGCCGGCCGAGCTGGGCCCCTACGGCGAGGCGGTGCGGGAGCTGCTCGAGGACCCCGAGCGCGCCCTTGCGATCGGGCGAGAGGCGAAGGAACGAGTGCGTGACGAGTTCCTCGCCGCACGCAGCCTGATGCAACACTTCGACCTCATCGCGCGGCTGCTGAACTAGGGGTCGCACCTGGGTCGCTGACCCTCCGCCGTCGCCTTAAGTCCCCCAGGCCGCGCTGACCGCACCGAGTCGACTTTGCGAACACCCGGTCTGGCACGGTCTCGTCGGCGAGCGTGTCGAACGCGACGAGCTTGCCGTTGTCGTTGTAGGTGGGGACGTCGGCGCTCTCGACCGTCTCGCCTCAAGGTGAACGTGGCCAGGACGACGACCCTGTCGCCCTCGCGACGAAGTCGTGCGGCTCGGTGCGGAAGTCCTTGTTCATGAACTTCCCCCACAGCTCGCCGACCGCCTGCTTGCCGTTGTAAGTCCCGGTCAGCGCATTGTCGCCGCGTGCCGTCCACTCGATCGAGTTGTCGATGTTGCGCATCGCGCCCTCGGCGTCGCCTGTGCTGAACGCCGCGTAGGCTTCCTGCGCTGACTGCTTGTACTCTTGCGCGCCCATCGCTGGATTCCCGCCGTCGAGTTGGTGATGGACGGGCAGAACTTAACCGCGAGCGAGCGCGACGACAACCGTGCCACGGCCCGGCCGCCGAGGTAGCTCACGCCGCCTTCCGCCGGTCGCCGCGGCTAGGAATCTCCGCGTGAGGGTGTTGCCAGGTGAGATACAGTAATCACGGGATGAGGTCCGGACTCATCAGTCTCGTCTATTTGGTCGTTGGGGTAGTAGTGGCATCGTCACACCATTACTTCACGCACGTCAGCACGCTCAAGCCCCTCCTGTCAGTCCTGCTGGCCGTCGCCTTGTGGCCGCTCCTGCTCCTCGGCGTCAACCTCCACATCAAATAGTCCCTCCGTCGGTCCGAAGCGGCGCCCCCTACTACTCCTGCAAGCGTCCGGGTGGAGCGAAGCAGATACCCCCTACGTGAAGCGCTCTGCCGCCGCTCGGATCGGACACACCGTCACCCTCCAAGACGCCGCTTGATCCCAGCGGGTGCTCCCGTCAGTGCGGGAAGGTCCTGGCTCACGTTAGATCTTCCCGTAGCGGGGCGTCGGCGATCGAGTACAGCGCGAACCCAATCCCACTCGACCGGATGCTCGAGCGCGGCATGGGCTCGAGCCCGTGGGATCCGTACAAGCAGCTTGAGAACCCGGTGTTCGGCGAGAACCCCCACGCTGATGAGGCGACGGGTAAGCCGGACGAGGCGGCTGGTAGCGCTTCTCGCCCTGCTGATCGTCCCTCGGATGGCTGCCGGGCGCGAGCGCGCACGCACCGCTGCCTCCCTGCGGCTCCTTGCTGAATCAGCCCTGCCGAAGCAATGCAACGCCCGTGCCGAGCGGCGCACTGACGATTTCGGACAGCAGCGGCCCGTGACTCATTGACGGACCGGCCCCGCGGCCGTCCCGAGCTCAGCCAGGCGCCGCTCGATTAAGCGCCGCTCGGCGTCGTCGTGGACCAGCGTCAGCGCGCGGGAGTAGGCGTCGCGGGCCTCGGCGGTGCGACCGAGGCGGCGTAGGAGCTCGCCGCGGGTTGAGTGCAGGTAGCGGTAATCCTCCAGCGCGAGCCGATCGACGATCGCAAGCCCCGCCTGGGGACCCTGGTCCTCGGCGACCGCGACGGCCCGGCTCAGCTCGACGACCGGCGAGTCGGTGAGGCGGGCGAGCTCGCCATAGAGGGCGGCGATCTGGGGCCAATCACGCGGCTCGTCGGCGTGCAGTGACGCGATCGCCGCCTGCACCACGTACGGCCCGGGCCCGCGCAGTGCCAGGGCCCGGTCGAGTACCGACCGCCCCTCGGCGATCTGCGCCGTGTCCCAGAGCGAGCGGTCCTGATCGGCGAGCAGGACGAGTTCGCCACCTCGGAACCGCGCCTCGCGGCGGGCGTCGAGCAGCAGCGTCATCGCCAGCAGGCCGTGTACCTCCGGCTCGTCGGGCATCAGCTCGGCGAGCGCCCGCCCCAGCCGGATCGCCTCGGCCGCCAGCTCGCCCCGGGTGGGTGGGGCCGAATATCCCTCGTTGAAGATCAGGTAGACGACCGCGAGCACAGCGAGCAGCCGATCGGGCAGCAGGTGATCGGCGGGGACCCGGAACGGAATCCCGGCGGCCTTGATCTTGCGCTTCGCCCGCACGAGACGCTGGGCCATCGTCTGCTCTGCGACCAGAAAAGCGCGGGCTATCTCATCAGTGCTCAGGCCGCCTAGCGTCCTTAGCGTCAGAGCGACCTGCGCTTCGGTCGCGAGCGCCGGATGGCAGCAGGTGAAGATGAGCTCGAGTCGCTCGTCTGGAAATGTCGTCGCGTCCATCGGGTCCTCCGCTGCCTCGGGCACTTGGAGTAGGCGGGTCTTTGCGGCCAGCGTGCGATCGCGGCGGATGCGGTTGATCGCGCGGTTGCGCGCCGTCGCAAACAGCCAGCCGCCCGGGTTGGCGGGCACTCCGTCGCGCGGCCAGCGCTCGGCGGCGATCGCGAAGGCCTCTTGCGCTGCTTCTTGCGCAATTTCGAAGTCGCCGAGGAAGCCGATCAGCGCAGCAAGGACATGGCCCCACTGCTCACGGAAGGCCCGCTCGAGGATCGCTACCGCTCCACGATCGGACGCACCTCGATCGCGCCACCCATTCGGGCTGCGGGGATCCGCGAGGCCAGCTCGATCGCAGCGTCGAGATCGTCGGCCTCGAAGAACAGGTAGCCGCCGATCGCCTCCTTGAGCTCGACGAACGGGCCGTCGGTGGTCAGCGTCTTGCCGCCCTGGACCCGCACGGTGGTCGCCGTCTCCGGGGGCGCGAGCTCCTGGCCGGGGCTGACTCCGGGGGTCTGGCTGACCGCCTGGTAGTCGGCGAACACGGCTTTCTGCTCGTCCTCCGGGAGGCGCGCCCACGCGTCCGGGTCTCGTGGCGTCGGGGTATCGCCCTGATGGATCAGCAGCATGTACTTCATCGCGTCCTCCTTGTCGGGATGGTCGCCGATAAGACAAACGGGCGGCGGCGAAATCGACAGGTCCGGCGGATCAGGTGATGATCACGCCGCGCCTCGCGAGCGTCTTTCCCCCGTGGCGCACGAGCAGCCGGTAGTGGCCTGGTGCGAAGCGATGTCCGTGCAGCGGATGCAGCACGACTCGGTGGGCGGCGATTCCAACGTGGCGCACAGGAGCGCGGGCCACCGTCCGCTTGCCGCGCAGCAGCTCGACCACGAGGCCACTGAGCGTGCCGCGACTGACGTGGAGCTTTACGGCAACGCTCCGCGGCGGCCGCTTGACCGAGCACGTTACGAACAGCCGCTGCTTGGCTGCAGGCGGACTGCTGTGGACCTGGAAGCTGGGCGCACTCGAATCGCAGCTCCGCTCGCTGGCGCTGAGGTTCGACGGAGCCGCCAGCGTTGGTGGCTGCGGGAACCGGACCTTGGTATCGAGGAAGTCGGCCATTGTCGCGGCGTTCGCGTCCCGGTAGGTCATCGCCGGCAGGTTCCACTTCGACTCGATCGTCGCGAGGATCGAGGTGTGGTCGTGGACCACGTTCGTGACCGCGTTCGGCTTGGCATAGCCCGAGACGACGACCGCCGGCACCCGCGGTCCGTAGATGTCGTAGCCGCCCCGGACATCGCCCGAGCTGAGCTTCGGCGCGATCGAGTCCGGCGCGATCGCCACCGGCGGGGGCATGTGGTCATACCAGCCGCCGTGTTCGTCATACAGCCAGACGAGCATTATCCGCGGCCACGACGGCGAGCCGAGCACCGCGTTCACGACCTGGCTGACGAAGTTCTCCCCGAGGCTGAGATCGCCGTTCTCCTCGTCCTGGTTCTGGTTTGAGACCGGGTCGGATGAGCCGTTGACGAACGGTGCCGGGAACGCTCCCGTCACCACCGGTCCGGCGCCGATGTCCGAGTCCACGAAGCTGACGGCCGGCAGGTTGCCGGCCGCGCAGTCGACGTAGAACTGGTCGATCGAGGCGAGGTGGCTGGGGTTGTTCTGCGGAACCGACTCGATCACGCCCGTCACGGGGACATCAGTGAAGTAGTCAAGCCAGCTGATGTTGTGGGCGTTGAGGCGGTCGAAGATCGTCCCGTTCGGCGGGTTCTGAGTCAGGCTGGAGGTGTCGGTGCTGATCAATCCAAAGGCCGTGCCCGCCATCAGGAAGCGACGGTTCGGATACGTCTGGTACGGAGCCGAGCAGAACCAGCGGTTGGCAAGGGTGAACGTCTTGGCGAGCGAGTAGTAGAACGGCAGATCGCTCTCGTCCCAGTAGGTCATCGACGATTTCCCCGTGCGCGCGAACCCGTCCATCCGACCGCCGTTGATCTGGTGGTGGGTGTCGTTCCAGCTCTGGCTCCCGCTGCCGTCCGGCGTGCACAGGGAGTGGGCGCGCTGAATCGTTATGTAGCCGCCCTTGACGGGATTACTGTTGATCGGCCGGCCCGAGGAGTCGAACCTGAAGCCGTCCGCCAGGGGCTGGCCACGGCGCGGCAGCATCCCCAGGTAGTTGTCGAACGAGTGGTTCTCCATCATCACCACGACCAGGTGGTCAAACGGGAGCGCCGCGGTCGGCTCACCGGCGGGGCGGCTCGGATCGGGAAGCGACCCTGGGCGCCTGATCCCGGCGGCGGCTTGGGCCGTGGCGATCAGGCGCGCGTACGGCGACAGCGCCGTCGCCGCGACCAGCCCACCGCCCGCGCGCAGCACGGTCCGCCTCGTATAGGTCCCGCCGCGGCGCCTCACCGGCGGATCCTAGCCCCCGCCAGGACCGCACCGCGCCGGCGCCGCGCTCCGTTCACCAGCGGGTCACAGCATGACAGGGCTCGGGAAGCCGCGCGGGCGCGCGGGCGGGTCAGACCGCGGTCTTGACGAACCGCTCGCGCAGATCCGTCTTCTTGAACTTTCCCGTCGCGGTCCGCGGGATCTCGTCGATGAACTCGAAGCGGTCCGGCAGCTGCCACTTGGCGAACTGGCTTGACAAGTGCTCGCGCAGTTCCTCTGGGCTTGCCTCCGAGCCCTCGCGCAGCGACACCACCGCCAGTGGCCGCTCACCCCAGCGCTCGTCGGGCATCGCAATCACCGCCGCTTCGGCGACGGCGGGATGCGCCATCAGCTGGTTCTCGAGATCGACCGATGAGATCCACTCGCCTCCGGACTTGACCAGGTCCTTGGACCGGTCCGTGATCCGGATGCAACCCCGCGAGTTGATCTTGACCACGTCTCCGGTCTGGAACCAGCCGTCGTCGGTGAACTTGTCCTCACCCCGGCCGCGGTGGTAGGCCGCCGCGACCCACGGGCCGCGCACCTCGAGCTCACCGAGCGTCTCGTCGTCCCACGGGACCAGCTCTCCGTCGTCGCTGCGCGCTCGGATCTCGACGAACGGGGACGGGATCCCCTGCCGCGTGCGGAACTCATACCGCTCATCCTCAGACGCGTCGTCAAGCTCGGGCGGCAGACGGCAGATGCTCCCCATCGGGGAGGTCTCGGTCATGCCCCACGCCTGGATGATCGTCAGGCCATGCTTGTCAAAGCCCTCGAACATGCTCCTCGGCACAGCCGACCCGCCAACGATCAGGTGCCGCAGCCTGTCCAGCTTCCAACGATCGGGCTCGGCGTTCAGCGCCTGCAGGATCGCCATCCAGACAGTCGGCACGCCTGCGGTGATCGTGACCTGCTCGTCGGCCAGCAAGTCGAGCACGCTCTCGGCGTCGAGCCGCGGGCCGGGGAGCACGAGTCCCGTTCCTGCAAACGCGGCGATGTACGGGAGCCCCCAGGCATTCGCGTGGAACATCGGCACGACCGGGAGGATCGTGTCGCGCGCGGAGATCGAGTGCGCGTCGGGCAGCGCCGCCATCAGTGAGTGCAGCACCAACGCGCGGTGCGAGTAGACGACGCCCTTCGGCCGCCCGGTGGTTCCCGACGTGTAACACATGGCCGCCGCGCGACGTTCGTCGAGCTGCGGCCAGCCGGCAGGCTCCGCGTCGGCGATCAGCGACTCGTAATCGAGCGTGCCGTCGGGCACCGAGCCCGAGCGTGAGACGACGATCACGTGCTCGAACTCCTGGGCCTCGCGAAACGTCTCGAAGACCTCGAGCAGCGATTCGTCGACCACGACCACGCGATCCTCGGCGTCGCTGACGATGAAGCGAAGCTCCTCCTGGCTCAGCCGAGGGTTGAGCGTGTGCAGCACGGCACCCATCAGCGGTACGGCGAAGTACAGCTCCAGATGCTCCGGCTGGTTCCACAGCAGCGTCGCGACCCGGTCGCCGTCTTCGATCCCGAGTCCCGCGAGCGCGGTCCCGAGGCGCCGCGCGCGCTGCGCGCACTCACCGATCGTCGTTCGGTGGATCGAACCGTCCGGTCGCCTCGAGACGACCTTCCGGTCGGGCGTGAGCTGCTCGGCGCGCTCGACGATCGGCGTCAGCGCGAGCGGGTAGTCGTCCATCATCAGGCCGAAGGCCATCGTCTCGGTCATGCTCTCCTCCGGATCGCTGTTAGCGTCACCTACCACCAACAGCATGAGCGTAAGACGCCGTTGGTGCAAGCTCGAGTAAACCGGATACGGTCAGCGCAGCCGATGGCCCTCGCCCGTCCCCCCGATCCGCATCCGGATCCGTCCTGGTCGGGATGGGGCGACCCGGCGGCGGTGCCGGTGCTGCCCGACGCTGTTCGCACGCTGCTCGCCGAGGGGCTTGGCGTCCGAGCGACCTCCGGTCCGCCGGGCCCGATAACCGATCTGCGCCCGCCCGCTCCGAGACTGGCCACCGATGCCGCCGAGTCCCTGACCGCGGTCGTCGGCGCTGCCAACGCGCTCGGCGACGACGAGACCCGGATCCGCCACATGCGCGGCAAGTCGACGCCCGATTTGCTGCGGCTGAGGGCGGGCGAGGCAGCCGGCGCTCCCGATCTGGTGCTGCTCCCCGGCTCGCACGAGGAGATCCTGGAGCTGCTGCGGGTCTGCTCGGAGCGACGGGTCGCCGTCGTCCCATTCGGCGGCGGCACCTCCGTCGTCGGCGGCCTCGAGCCGCGCGCGCGTGACCTTGAAGGCGTGGTCGCGCTCGACCTGCGGCGGATGAACGCGCTGCTCGAGCTCGACGAGCAGTCGCGGCTAGCGATGCTCGAGCCCGGCCTGCGCGGGCCGCAGGCCGAGGCGCTGCTTGCCGAGCGCGGGTACACGATCGGCCATTTTCCGCAGTCGTTCGAGTACGCGACGCTCGGAGGCTTTGCGGCTGTGCGCTCGAGCGGCCAAGCGTCAGCCGGCTACGGGCGCTTCGACGAGCTCGTGCTCGGGTTGAAGGTCGCGACGCCGGCCGGGACGCTGAGCCTCGGGCGAGCCCCGAAGTCGGCCGCCGGACCGGATCTGCGCCAGCTGATCCTCGGCTCCGAGGGAGCGCTCGGCGTGATCACCTCGCTGACCGTCCAGATTCGCCCGGCGCCAGAGCAGCGGGTCTACGAAGGCTGGCGCTTCGCCTCCTTCGCAGAGGGGGTCACCGCTGTCCGGACACTCGCGCAGGACGGTCCGCTGCCCACCGTGCTGCGGCTCTCGGATGAGGCCGAGACCGCGCTCAACCTCGCGCGCCCAGGGGAGCTCGGCGCCGGCGCGGACGGGTGCCTGGCGATCGCCGGCTACGAAGGGAGCGCCGACGACGTCGCCACGAGGCGCGCGCGGGCGACCCGCGTGCTCGAGCAGGCCGGCGCGCGTCCTGATCCGCAAGCCGGCGAAAGCTGGGAGCGCGAGCGCTACCGCGGGCCGTACCTGCGCGACGCGCTGCTGGACGCCGGTGCGTTGGTCGAGACGCTCGAGACCGTCGGCTTCTGGTCCTTGCTGCCGGGCCTCTACGAAGCGGTGTCGAGCGCACTGCGCGAGTCGCTGAGCGGGCAGGGGACGCCGCCGGTGGTGCTCTGCCACGTCTCCCACGTATATCCCGCCGGTGCATCGCTGTACTTCACCGTCGCCTGCGCACAGACGGAGGACCCGGTGGCGCAGTGGCGCGCGGCCAAGGCGGCGGCCAGCGACGCGATCCTCGCCGCCGGCGGCTCGATCACCCACCACCACGGCGTCGGAACCGACCATCGCGACTGGTACGAGCGCGAGGTCGGCGAGCTTGCGGTGCGGGCCCTGCGCGCCGTCAAAGCTCAGCTCGACCCCGCCGGGATCATGAATCCCGGCGTGCTGATCCCGCCGGGCTGAGCAACGCTCGATACGCTTGCACCCCACTCCTGGAGAGGTGCCGGAGCGGTTGAACGGGCGCGACTGGAAATCGCGTAACGGGGGTGACCTCGTTCGGGGGTTCGAATCCCCCCCTCTCCGTCGAATGGCGCTTGAGCGTGATGAATTTGCGTTCATATGGAACGAAAATCGATCACGCTCATCGTCGCGGCTCGCACGCCCACCGCCGCCCGCGACCGCCTACCCCGCGGGCGCCAGGCGCTCCGGCGCTCCGAACTGAACCACGGCCGCGGGCAG
>CABDYZ010000279.1_pt1 | contig 13466 bp, 10 predicted proteins | sample 3132061 | NCBI WGS metagenome assembly CABDYZ01 (sample SAMEA5534339, study PRJEB31848) | metagenome | biome: tundra; feature: field; material: soil | place: USA | collected 2013-05 | depth 0.45 m
ACGGCGCCGCTGGCTGTCAGTGACGATCATGTGCCGGCGGAGGACCGCGAGCGCGAACAGCGGATCGCGGTCGAGCAGGCCGCCGACCGCCCCGAGAACGTCCGCGAGCGGATCGTCGCCGGGAAACTCGACAAGTGGCTCGACGAGGTGGTGCTGCTGCGCCAGAAGCACGTCAACGAGGACAAGCACGGCGGCAAGACGATCGAGGAGCTGCGCGCAGCGCTCGCCAGCGAGACCGGCGAGAACGTCGTAATCCGACGCTTTGCACGGTTCGCCGTCGGTGACTGAGACAACGGAACGCGAAGCGTCGACCCCGAGGCCGCCCGTCTTCCGGCGGGTGATGCTGAAGCTCTCGGGCGAGGCGCTGATGGGCGAGCGCGAGTACGGGACCGATCCCGATCGCGTGCAGTCGATCGCCTCCGAGGTCGCAGCGGTCCACAACCGCGGGGTTGAGGTGGCGATCGTCGTGGGCGGCGGCAACATCTACCGCGGGGTCGCCGCCGCAGCTCGGGGAATGGACCGCGCGACCGGCGACTACATGGGGATGCTCGCCACGGTGCTCAACGCGCTGGCGCTCCAGGACGCGCTCGAGCGCGAGCAGATCCCGACCCGCGTGCAATCGGCGATCACGATCTCGGAGGTCGCCGAGCCCTACATCCGGCGCCGGGCGATCCGCCATCTGGAGAAGCGGCGAATCGTGATCTTCGCGGCCGGGACGGGTAACCCGTTCTTCACCACCGACACGGCCGCCGCGCTGCGGGCGGCGGAGCTCCACGCCGAGGTCGTGCTGATGGCCAAGAACGGGGTCGAAGGCGTGTACTCCGAGGACCCTGCGCTCAAGGCTGACGCCGAGTTCATCCCGGAGATCACGCACAAGGAAGCGCTGACGCGCGGAATCCAGGTGATGGACTCAACCGCATTCGCACTGTGCATGGACAACAACCTGCCGATCGTCGTCTTCAACATGTCCAACGGGCGCAACATCGACAAGATAGTGTCCGGCGAACGCGTCGGGACCCTGGTAAGGACATGAGCCCGGACATAATCGATGAGTTGCTCGCGGACGCTCGCGAACGGATGGCCAAGTCGGTGGACGCCACTCTCCACGAGTTCGGATCCGTGCGCACCGGCCGGGCGAGCCCGGCGCTGCTGGACCGGATCTCGGTCGACTACTACGGCGCGATCACGCCGCTCAAGCAGCTGGCGACGATCAGCACCCCCGAGGCGCGACTGCTTTCGATCCAGCCCTACGACAAGACCTCGATCAAGGCGATCGAGCGGGCGATCCTCGAGTCCGACATCGGCCTGACGCCCTCAAACGACGGCAACTTGATCCGGCTGGTCGTGCCGGAGCTGACCGAGGAGCGGCGCAAGGAGCTGGTCAAGGTCGTGCGGCAGATCGCCGAGGAGGGCCGGGTGGCGATCCGCAACATCCGTCGCGAGGTGATGCACGACCTGCGCGAGCTCAAGGAGGCCGGCGACGCCGGATCCGACGATGAGCACCGGGCAGAACAGGAGCTGCAGAAGCTCACCGACGTCCGGGTCAAGGAGCTCGAGGACCTGCTGAAGCACAAGGAAGAAGAGATCCTCGAGGTCTAGCGTGGCCGACCCCCGGGCACGCTACGTGGCGATCATCACCGACGGCAACGGGCGCTGGGCGAAGCAGCAAGGCCTCCCCGTGATGGCCGGCCACGAGGCCGGGGCCGACACGGTCAAATCGCGGCTGCGTGATGCGGTGGACCTCGGTGTCGAGGAGCTGACGGTCTACTCGTTCTCGACCGAGAACTGGAGCCGCTCGCCAGACGAGGTCTCGGCACTGATGGCGATGATGGAGCGCAGGATCGACGAGGAGACACCCGAGCTGCACGCCGAGGGCGTGCGGATCCGCTTCATCGGCCGCCGCAGCGATCCCGTGCCGCCCGCACTGATCGAGCGGATGGCGTGGGCGGAGCAGCTGACGGCCGAGAACGCGAGGATCACGCTGTTCGTCGCGTTCAACTACGGCGGCCGGGCGGAGATCGTCGACGCAGCGAGAACCTTTACGGGAGGCACCGAGGAGGATTTCCGCTCGCACATGTACGCGCAGGACATGCACGACCCCGACCTGATCATTCGCACCAGCGGCGAGCAGCGGCTCTCGAACTACTTGCTGTGGCAGGGGGCCTACTCGGAGTTGGTGTTCCGTGAGGAGCTGTGGCCAGAGTTCTCGCGCGAGGCATTCGAGCAGAGCCTCGAGGAGTTCGCCGTACGCCAGCGACGCTTCGGGGGACGCTGATGCCGGCTGCGAGACGGCCGCCGCCGGGCCGCCGCGAGCGCGGCCAGCGCTCGGATCTGCGGGCGCGGATCCTGATCGCGATTCCCGCGGCGATCGTGGTGATCGTCTTCATCGACGTCGGCGGGCTGGCCTTCGCACTGTTCATGATCGTCGTGGGCTGGGCCTGCCTGCAAGAGCTCTATCGGCTGCTGGCGCGCTGGCGGCCGGTGGCGATCGTCGGCTTTGCCTCGGTCGCCGCGATGGTGCTGGCCGCCCGCTACGGCACCCAGCGCACCGTGCTCGAGGTGGTGGTTGCCACACTCCCGGTCCTGTTCCTGGTGATCGTCGCGCGCGGGCAGGGCCACGCGACCGTTTCGATCGCCGGGACCCTGCTGGGCGTCTTCTGGATCGGGCTGGCCGTGACGCACGGGGAGCTCCTGCGCCAGCTTCCGCACGGCAACGGCGTGTTCATCGACGTACTCGCCGGCACGTTCATCGGTGACACCGGCGCCTACGTGGGTGGACGGCTGTTCGGGCGCCGGCCGCTGGCGCCGACGATCTCGCCCAACAAGACCGTCGAGGGGTTGTTCTGCGGGATGCTCGCGGCGATCGTGACGCTGTTCCTCGCGGGGCTGTTCCAGACCTGGTTGACCCAGGGAGATGCACTGCTGCTGGGGCTGGCCGTCGCGATCCTCGGCCCCCTCGGCGACCTGTTCGAGTCGGTCGTCAAGCGCGACGCCGGCACCAAGGACACCGGCAGCATCTTCGGGCCCCACGGGGGAGTGCTCGACCGCGCGGACGCCGCGCTGTTCACGATCGTCGCGGGCTACTACGTGTGGTTCGCGGTGATGCACTGAGTAGCGCGACCTACAATCTCCCGAGTGCCTCGCCGCCTGGCCATCCTCGGCTCGACGGGGTCCATTGGCATTCAGGCCCTCGACGTCGTCTCGAGATCTCCCGAGCAATTGCGGGTGGTCGCACTCAGCGCTTCCAGCGCCTGGGAGCCGCTGATCGAGCAGGCGCGCGAGCACGGCGTCCGCCGGATCGCGCTCGCCGACAGGGACGCGGCCGCGCGTGCGGCCGAAGCCTGGACCGGCGGGGAGGTGCTCGCCGGGACCGATGGGATCGTGCAGCTGGTCACCGACTGCGAATGCGACATGGTGCTCAACGGGATCGTTGGCTCGGCCGGGCTGGTGCCAAGCGTCGCCGCGCTCGGCGAGGGGATCGACCTGGCGCTTGCCAACAAGGAGTCGCTGGTCGTCGGGGGCGAGCTGGTGATGCAACTGGCAGAGGCAACGGGTGCGCAGATCATTCCCGTGGACTCAGAGCACTCGGCGCTGTTCCAGCTGCTCGCCTCCGAGCGACCGGGAACCGTCGATCGCCTGATCCTGACCGCCTCGGGGGGACCGTTTCGCGGTATGCGCAGCGAGCAGCTCGAGGAGGTGACCGTGGAGCAGGCGCTTGCCCATCCGACCTGGGAGATGGGCGGCAAGATCACGATCGACTCGGCGACGCTGATGAACAAGGGGCTCGAGCTGATCGAGGCCCACCACCTGTTTGGCATCCCGTATGAGCAGATCGACGTGGTCGTGCACCCGCAGTCGATCGTCCACAGCCTGATCCAGCTCTGCGACGGCGCCACGCTCGCCCACCTCGGGTATCCGGACATGCGCGTGCCGATCTCCTACGCGCTGCACTACCCCGAGCGCGTGGACGTGCCGCTCGCGCCCCTCGACCTCGTGGCGCTCGGCGAGCTGACCTTCGAACCGGCCGACGAGCAGACCTTCGCCTGCCTGCGCCTGGCTCGCAAGGCGGCGCGCGTGGGGGGGACCGCTCCGTGCACGCTGAACGCCGCCAACGAGATCGCGGTCCACGCCTTCCTCGCCGGGCGCCTCGGGTTCCTGGAGATCGCGCGAGTGATCGAGGAGACGCTCGGTGGGCTGCCGGCAGAGCAGGTCCACTCGTTCGAGGCCTTGGGCGACGCCGACGGACGCGCACGACGGCTGGCGGCCGAGCTGGTAGCCGAACGCGCCGCGGCGTGAATGCGGCTGGGCCTTAGAAGACCGGATAGACCGCCTGCAACACTGATAAGGCGTGTCCTACCTGCTCGCATTCCTGGGCTTCGCGGCCCTGATCATCCTCCACGAGTTCGGCCATTTTGTCGCCGCCAAGGCGGTCGGCATGCGGGTCGAGCGCTTCTCGCTGTTCTTCGGCCCGCTGCTGGTCAAGTTTCGCCGCGGTGAGACCGAGTATGGGATCGGGCCGATCCCGCTCGGGGGCTACGTGAAGATCACCGGGATGAACCCGAATGAGGAGATCCCCCCGGAGGTCCTACCGCGCGCCTACTACAACCAGCCGGTGTGGAAGCGGGTAGTCGTGATCCTCGCGGGGCCGGCGATGAACCTCCTGATCGCGTTCGGGCTCGTGTGGGTTCTGTTCCTCTCAACCGGGGAAGCGGTCCCGACCACGCGCGTCGCCGTAGTCCAACCGGGGACACCGGCGGCGAGCGCCCTGCAGACCGGCGACAAGATCGTGTCCGTCGACGGGGTCAGCGGCGCTTACAACGCGATCCGCAACGAGATCAGGACCCATCGCTGCGCCGGCCCGCAGGTGAATGGGTGCCTTGCGGCAACCCCGGCACGGGTGGTGGTCAGCCGGGATGGCCGACTCCTGACGCTCGAGCTGCGCCCGCGCTACGTCGCGAGCGACCACGCAATGGAGCTGGGGTTCGGGTTCGGCGAGGCGCAGCGGCCCGTAGGCGCCGGAAAAGCCGCCTCGCTGACCGCCAGCGGCCTGTGGACGGTGACCAAGAGCACGGTCTCGGTGGTCGTGCGGATCTTCGAGCCCCAGGCTCGCCGCCAGCTCCACGGCGTCGTCGGTGGCTACACCGTCGCCCAGAAGTCGTTTGCGCAGTCGCCGACGCTGGCGCTTCAGGTGCTGGCGCTGATCTCGCTTTCGCTCGGGATCATCAACCTGTTTCCGTTCCTCCCGCTCGACGGCGGCCACGTGTTCTGGGCGCTGGTGGAGAAGGTGCGGGGCAAGCGGATCCCGTTCGAGGTGATGGAGCGAGCCGGCGCCGTCGGCTTCGTGCTGATCCTGCTGATCTTCGTAATCGGGCTGAGCAACGACATCTCGACCCTCAGCGGGAGCGGCTTCAACGTGCGCTAAGCGGACCGCCGAGTCAGGCTACGATACGTTTTAGCCCGCAAATTCAAGGCAGACGGGAGAGGGAGAAGCGGAATGGAGAGCAGCACGATCACAGCAGTAGCGGGGCGTGCGGTCGACGCTCCGACGCTGACGGAGGCCCTCCGCCGCACGGCGGCCAACCATCCGGACGTCGTGGCGGTCCGCACGACCGACGACAGCGTCTCGCTGACCTGGTCAGCGCTGCTGGGCCGGGTCGACGCGCTCGCCGGTGGACTTGCGAAGCTCGGCGTCGCCGGCGGCGACACGGTCGCGATCATGCTCGGCAACCGTCCCGAGTTCCATCTCGCCGACCTCGCGGCGGTGACGATCGGCGCCACCCCGTTCTCGATCTACACCACCTATCCAGCCGCGGAGATCGAGTACCTGGTCACGGACGCCGGCGCCAAGGTAGCGATCGTCGAGCAGGCGTTCCTGCCGGTGTTCCTCGAGGCGCGCAAGAACCTGCCTGCGCTCGAGCACGTGGTCGTGGTCGACGGCGAGCCGCCGGATGGAACGATCTCGCTCTCCGAGGTCGAGGGCTCGGATCCAGACTTCGACCCCGCCTCGGCGGCGAACGTAGGCCCCGACGACGTGCTGACGCTGATTTACACCTCCGGGACGACCGGACCGCCGAAGGGCGTCCAGCTCTCCCACCACAACGTGATGTTCGCCGCCAAGGGGATCGAGGAGATCATCAGCTTCGAGGCCGGCAGCAAGGTGATCTCGTGGTTGCCCGCAGCGCACATCGCCGAGCGGATGGCGCACCACTACATCCCCGTGATCTACGCCGGCACGATCACCTGCTGCCCAAACCCGCGCGACGTCGTGTCGTACCTGCCGCAGGTCCATCCAAACTGGTTCTTCGCGGTCCCACGGATCTGGGAGAAGCTCAAGGCCGGGCTCGAGGCGATGCTCGCCGGACAGCCCGAAGAGCAGCGCAAGCCGGTCGAGGATGCGCTCGCGGCCTCACTTCAGCGGCTGCGCCTGCGGCAGGCAGGCGAGCCGGTGCCGGAGGAGCTGGAGACCGCGTTCGCGCAGGCGGACGAGCAGATCTTCTCCAAGCTGCGCGCGATGCTCGGGCTGGACGAGCTCAGGGCGGTCAACGTCGGCGCGGCGCCGACCCCGGTCGAGGTGCTGGAGTTCTTCCATTCGCTTGGGATCGAGCTCGCCGAGCTGTGGGGAATGTCCGAGACCTGCGGGGCGGGGACCTGCAACCGCCCCGGTCACGTGAAGATCGGAACCGTCGGGCCACCGGCGCCCGGTTGCGAGATCAAGATCGCGCAGGACGGCGAGGTTCTCGTGCGCTCCGAGTTCGTGATGCTCGGATACCGCAACCAGCCCGAGAAGACCGCCGAGACAATCGATCCCGAGGGTTGGCTTCACACCGGTGACATCGGCGAGGTCGACTCGGACGGCTTCCTGCGGCTGATCGACCGCAAGAAGGAGCTGATCATCAACTCCGCCGGCAAGAACATGTCGCCGGCGAACATCGAAGCGGCGATCAAGACCGCCAGCCCACTGATCGGACAGGCCGCCACGATCGGCGACCGCCGGCCCTACAACACCGCGATGATCGTGCTCGACGCCGACTATGCGCCGCAGTGGGCCGCCCGGCAAGGGCTCGAGGGTAAGTCGCTCGAGGAGCTGGCGACCGAGCCGAAGGTGATCGAGGCCGTCCAGCAGGGCATCGACGAGGCCAACAAGCGCCTCGCGCGGGTCGAGCAGATCAAGCGCTTCACGATCGTCCAGGGCGACTGGCTACCCGGCGGCGACGAGCTGACCCCGACGATGAAGCTGAAGCGCAAGCCGATCGCCGAGAAGTACGCGGAGCAGATCGACCAGATGTACGCGGGGTAGGCGCCCGGGCGGGCCCGCAGGCGGGCGGCGCTCGTATCATGCGAAACCACAAGGCTCAAGGCACTGATCTCCGCTTCTCAGTACGCGGGCTAGACTTGCCGCATGCTTAGGGGCCGAAGGCGGCGCCCTCTTCGTGTATTGGGGTGGGCGGCGCTGCCGCTGGCGTTCGCTCTCGGCGGGACCATGTCGACAGGTCGTGCGGCGGCACGCGCGCCGGTGATCACGATCCAGACCGACGAGCTCGCCGGGCCGTCGTTCATGGGGCTTGGAGTGGAGTGGGATCCCTACGACTCGTTCAAGCCAACGCAGGCAGACTGGGATCGGACGTTTCAGCGTTTGGATCACATGCGGCCTGGGTTCATTCGTGTCGTCGAGCCGGCCTCGAACTACTTCGCTGGGTATGACGCTGCACACAACCCCGTGTACCGGTGGAACGCACCACACGTAGAGCAGCTGCGGACGATCCTCGACTACGCACAGAGCCACGGGATCGAGGTGGTGCTCGGGGACTGGTCTGACCCGATGATCAATGGCGACGCGCGCATTCCCGCCGATTTTCTCGCGCAGCTCCACGACGTATACGGCTATACGAACATCAGGTACTACAACCTGATGAACGAACCGAACGACAGCGCTGACTGTGGCTTCGGCTGCTGGACGGGCATCGTCAAAGCGTTGTCAACAGAGTTCACCAAGCTTGGCTTGAGCCGTTGGCTGGAGCTGGTCGGGCCAGACAACGCGAACTCGTGGGATGACACCTCGAGCGCGCAGGCGCTGGACCGGACCTCCGGGCTCGACACGGACAACCCGATCGGCGGCGATTCGTGGGTCACCGCGACGCTGCATGCGATTCCAGGCCTGATTGGAGCGTACGACTCGCATCGTTACGCGACGATATGGGGGATCGAACATGGCGTGTACGAAGACCAGATGCGCGCGCGGCGGGAGCAGATCAGCAACCTCGACTCGCCGAGCAAGCCGTATTTCGCGGGCGAGGTCGGACTTACGGCCAGGCAGGTTTCCCCTTTCTCCGCTCGTACCACTCGCCGCGAAGCGCAACGGCTAGCTCCGCTTATCGATCCGAGCGCGACGCCGAGCGTCAGCGCATTCGTCGATAGCCAGCCCCACATCGGCGAGTTCGATTACGGCGTCTGGATGGCAGACATGATGATCCAGGGAATCGACGCGGGTCTTTCCGGCGCTAGCGCGTGGGATCTCGACGACGCAATGCACGTCGGGGGCCAATATGGCAGCCAGAACCTCAAGCAGTGGGGCTTCTGGAACTCGCTCGGTGGTCAAGACGGCTATCCCGTCTCCGATCTGGAGCTCCGTCCGTGGTTTTACTCGTGGTCGGTGCTCGCACGTAGCTTCCCGGCGGGAAGCGAAACGCTCACTGTGCCGAGCACGGGCGTTCTTGGATTGCGGATCGCCGCGGCGAAGATCCCGAGCGCGGGCGCGTACGAGCTCTCGTTCGCGGTGGTCAACGACTCCGACACCCCGCGGTCAGTCACGCTGTCGGTGCCATCGGTGACCGGACCGCTGACGCTCGCTCGCTACGATTATTTTGCGGGCGATCGCCCGGTCGACAGCGACGGCTTCCCGGTCCCCGCGCAGGTCCTGCAAGGCGTTCAGCTCGCTGGCGGTCTGAGTATCAAGCTCCCGTCGCGCGGACTGGTGGTTCTGAGCTCGGTCGACTCCGGCACGCAAGTTGCGCTGAACGACGGTACGACGACGCTGCTCGACCGCCTCGGGAACTGGCGCGAGGTCTACGCCCGTAGCAAAGGCTTGAAGCTCGACCACCGCGATCCAGCGCAGTTCAACGGCGACCGATCGCGCGCGACCACCGCGGCGAAGGGCGTCCAGTATCTCGTCTATCGCGCGAGCCAGATCAGCAGCTTCGAACTCAAGGCTTACTACCGGAAGACCCTGGGCATCCGCGTCTATGGATCCGAGGACGGCGCGACGTGGACGCCGATTAGCCTCGCATCGACCAACCCTGCTCCGACGGTGGGGGGTGGAGGGTGGTACCTCGCCGAGATCCTTCCAAATCAAGCGCTCCCCGCGGGCACGAACCAACTGAAGATCGAGCTCACGAACAACCGCACCGAGCTCTCCGAGGTGGTCATCCAAGCCGGATGAGTCGGTCCCGCAGAGAAGTCAGGCAACGATCGAGCTCCCGATCGGATCGACTCGGCTCTGCGCCGTCGTGGACGCGCGCGGCAACGTGTTCACCTCAAGGAATCCTGGCGGCTCACAAACTCGAGGCTTGTGCTTTGCGCGAGCAGCGGAAAGGAGCGGAAAGGAGCGGAAAGGAGCGGAAAGGAGCGGAAAGGAGCGGAAAGGAGCGGAAAGGAGCGGAAAGGAGCGGAAAGGAGCGGATGACGGTACCGCGCGCGCCCGGCTGGCGGGCTATCCCGCGGGTGTGGGAAAGGACTCTCCCGCTTCCTGCCCGGCCAATGGCAGTCAGATCGCAGTCGGGGGTGACCCTTGACGGGCAACAACTCGAGCGTGATGGAAGCTGGCAGGGACAGCCTGCCAACCAGACAATCACGCGTGACGTCCATGGATACGAGCTGACAATTCCGCCAGTGAGCGCCGCACTGCTGAGCGTGCACCTACGTCCGGGAGCGCTCACACTCAACACCGGGCGCCGACACGCCTGACGCGAGAGCACAGCCTGGCGGCATGGAGCCACCCCCGGCGGCGCGGACCCGCGACCTCCGGCGAGATAGGTCTGGTGGGATGGCACATCCGAATGTGCGACGAGCATGCGCCATCAGCGCTGGTGTCGCTCGCCTCCCACGCCCGATAGCACCGCACCGTCGGTCGCGCATGTCGGCCGCGCGTACTAGCTCCTGGGCAAATCAGGGATCGTGCCGTCCTGCTCTCGCGTGTCCCTGAGCCCTGCCCGTCATGGTTCGGAGCTGTGGCAGACTGTTTCTCCGAGCCGCCGACGACGATTTCGCCGGTCCCTGCGGCGTACCCGTCGGGATCGCTCGCGCGGTGAAGCTGGCACGGCGCGAGCGCATCGTGGCCGTGCGCGTGCCGGTCCCGGTCCAGGTCCATCTCTTTTCAATACCCACAAGATCCGAAGCGCGACGAGGCGAGCGAGGACCCATTCGCCGCCGCGGCCGAGCGCTCGCGTGCGCGCAGAGCGCGCCAGAAGCGTCGCTCGGCTCGCCGCGGTTGGGCGCTCGCGCTCATGCTCGCCGTCGTCATCGCCGGGATCGCGGAGCTGGCTCGATCGGCGCCAACGCGAAAGACGGCCCGTCACCCGGTTCACGCCGGAGTGCAGGCTGCCCCGGGGCCACTGTGGCTTGTGGCGACGCGCGGCCCGCAGCCGACGGTGGCGGCGGAGAACCGGCATCCCGGGACGAGAGGATGGCGGCTTCCGGGACGCGCGGCGAATGTCGGCGGCCTCGCCTCCGGCGCGGTAGCCGGGTACGTCTCCGCGCAGGCGGTGCTGCCCGGCGACACGGAGCGGATCTACGTCAGCGCGCCCGGCTCGAGGCTGGTGAGGATCCGGATCTTCAGGATCGGCTGGTACCACGGCGCGGGAGGCCGTGAGGTGCTCGTCAGCCGCCGGTTGCCGGTGGTCGCCCAGCCGCCTTGCGCCCATGTGAACGAGACCGGGTTGACCCAGTGCGACTGGCATCCGACACTCACGTTCGGGATCCCACCCGCGCTACCGAGCGGCGTCTATATCGCCAAGCTCATGACCCACGACGGCGCCAGCGATTGCCTCTTCATCGTCGAGTCAACCCGCCCCCAGCCGCTGCTCGCGCAGCTTCCGACCTCGACCTACGAGGCCTACAACGCGTGGGGTGGCGACAGCCTGTACCCCGGCGGGAACGACCGGGTCGGCGTGACCGGCACGACCCAGGGTGTCGCGGTCTCCTACGACCGGCCGTACGACAGTGTCACCGGCGCGGGGCAGTTCTTCGCCCGCGACGTCGCGATGATCCAGTTCCTCGAACGCTACGGCTACCCCGTCTCCTACACGACAAGCGAGTCCGTCGACACCGATCCGCGCCAGCTCGCGGGCCACCGAGCGCTGATTGACTTCGGTCACTCTGAGTACTGGTCGCAGCGACAGGAAGCCGCGTTTGCGCGCGTGCTGAACGTCGGCACGAGTCTGCTGTTCTTCAGCTCGGACACGCTCGCGTGGCGCGTTCGCTACGCGGCGGCCACAGCGGCGTCAAGCGAAGCTGGACGCCCGGGCCACGTGATCGTCGCCTACAAGGAGCACGCCGCGCAGGATCCCGACCGATCCAACCCGACCGGGATCTTTCCCGACCGTGGCGCCCGGCTCGCCGGCTCGGCCTATCTCGGATGCATCACGCCACGCGTACCCCAGCCCGGGCCACCGACCTATCGCTACTACCCCTGGGCACCGCTGCCCGACCTACAGCCAGCATGGCTGTTCGTAGGCACCGGGATCACGCCGGAGACGCGGATCCCCGGGATCGTCGGCTACGAGCTCGACCAGCTCACCCCGTTCACCCCGCCCGGCACACAGCTCGTCGGCGGCGGCGCCGCGCCATGCATGCACGCGGCCTCCAGCGAGGCCGGCGAGCCGGTGCCCGGTCCGGGCGAGAACCTCGCGCAAACCAGCATCTACACAACGCGCTCGGGAGCGATCGTGTTCAACACCGGCACCCTCGGCTGGGAGCTCGGCCTCGAGCCCGTACCAAACGCGTCACCCGACGCCCCGCTCACCCCAGACCCTCGGGTGGTCGCACTGACGCGCAACCTCCTCACCCACGTGCTCGGCACACCGCGCCCAGGCCGCTGAGCGGCCGTCAAATGCTCCGCTCAGAGCAGGGGACCCCCTGCGGCGCTCCGCAACGGACAAGCGCCTCACCGTCACCGCCCCCGCCCGAGCAGAAACGTGCCTGCCGTGAATTCCGTAGCGAGCGTGCCTCGCCTCGGGGCGGTCCGGCAGCAGTCCTCCTTCTACGCCCGGACTAACTAGACGCTAACCGGCCCGCCACGGCGGACAAGCTCGTGGTTGGCACAACGGTAAGTACGAGGCGTGCGCGCCTCGCGGAGTCAAATCGACAGGAGGAATGTTCCATGCGAACGAAACTACTGATCCCGAGCCTGGTGCTCGTCGTGCTCGGCATCGCTGCCTGCGGTAGCTCGAGCTCGAGCAGCATTTCATCGGCGAGTAAGCCGAGCACCACCGCGACCACCACTCCGGCGGCGACCGGCAAGAAGGGCAAAACGGCGGCCGTGCCGAGCCGCACGTACACCGTCAAGCTGACCGGCGCGGCAGAGACCCCACCCGGCGCCCCGACGGGAACCGGCGCCGCGGTGATCGCCCTACACGGCAAGACGCTCCAGGTGTGCTGGAGGTTTGCGCACCTGCACGGCTTCACCAGCGCCACCTTCGCGCACATCCACGTCGGCCCGAAGGGCACTTCCGGCAACATCGTCGTGCCGCTGTCCACGGGGCCAAGCCTTCAGCACAAGGGGTGCGTCTCAGCAACCGCAGCGCTGATCGAAGCGATCGAGAAGAACCCGCACGGCTACTACGTGAACATCCACAGCAAGAAATACCCCGGCGGTGCGGTCCGCGCGCAGCTGTAGCCGCACGGCAGGCAGAGCGTGGCGGGCAGGGCGTTGCTGCACCGCCGCCTGCCGCGCTCCCTGCACGCGTATGAGCGGGTCACCACGGAGTGTCGGGACCTGGAACTCGGACACGACTGCATCGGTTGTAGTGGTCTCTCAGCGGTCAGCACGGCGGCTCAGGCTCGCCGGCGCCGGATCTCTACCGCATTCTTCGAGGAGCAGCGTCTCATCGGCGCACTGGGAAGATCCAGCACAATCGAGCGGCGAAACGCGCCACTCCTGCTTCTGACGATTGCGCAAGCCTTCCCGGTTGGCACCGTGGCTCCCGAGTTGGACGACGACCAGCAATCTCATCTCTGTCAAGGAGATTGCTGCTCGAGCCCGACGATCCGAAAGTCTGCGGCCCCGCCCCGGAGCAACGCTACCGCCTGCACCGCAAACGAGCCACGATGTCGATGCCCTGGCTGCCGCTCAGCGCGACCGCTGTCGGACCGGTGGCTGTCGGGAAAACCACTCAGCGTTCCGGTGCATCAATTGGTCGTGGGACGCCACCATCAGAATCTCTTCAGGATCGCGCGGTTCCTGGGACGACAAC
>CABDYZ010000282.1_pt1 | contig 13381 bp, 13 predicted proteins | sample 3132061 | NCBI WGS metagenome assembly CABDYZ01 (sample SAMEA5534339, study PRJEB31848) | metagenome | biome: tundra; feature: field; material: soil | place: USA | collected 2013-05 | depth 0.45 m
CTCCAGGTCCTTGCGGCGTACGGGCAGCTGGTCGTGATCGTCTGGGGTCGTGAAGAAGCCGCCGCGCTCGCGGTCCTCAAAGCGCTCGAGCAGCTCGTCAGCCAGCGCCACCGCCTCGCGGTACCAGCGAACCTCGAAGGTCGCCTCGTACAGCGTGATCAGCGCCTCGAGCAGGAAGGCGTGGTCCTCCAGGTAGGCGTCCAGGCGCGCGTGGCCGTCCTTCCAGCTGCGAAGCAGCCGGCCCTCGCCGTCGCGCAGCTCGGAGAGCAGGAACGAAGCGCATCCGCCAGCGGCGTCGATGTACTCCTGCTCTTCGAGCGCGGCGCCCGCTTCGGCCAGGGCCGAGATCATCAGGGCGTTCCAAGCGGTCAGGCGCTTGTCGTCGAGTCCCGGACGCACGCGCTGCGAGCGCGCCTCGTAGAGCTTGCGCCGAATCTCTTCCAGCCCCTGGGGCTCGGGCCCCCGCGCCTCGAGCACATTCAGCCCACGCTCGAAGTTCCCGCGCTCGGACGCGCCGAAGTACGCGATTGCCTGATCCGCCAGCGAGGGCCCGAGCACCTCGCGAAGCTCCGCGAGCGTCCAGGCGTAGAACTTCCCCTCGACGCCCTCGGAGTCGGCGTCCAGCGCAGCGCAGAAGCCGCCTTCGGCGCCGCGCATCTCGCGCAGCGCCCAGTCGAGCGTCTCGCGGCACACCCGCCGGAAGCGCTCGTTGCCCGAGACCTGCCACCCGTGGAGGTAGGCGCGCGCCAGCAGCGCGTTGTCATAGAGCATCTTCTCGAAGTGGGGGACCGTCCAGCTGGGGTCGACCGCGTAGCGCGAAAAGCCGCCCCCGACCTGGTCGTAGATCCCGCCCTCGGCCATCGCCGCGAGCGTGCGCAGCGACATCTCGTGCTCGCCGCGGATCAGCAGCAGCTCGATCACCGAAGCCTGTGGGAACTTCGGCGCGCCGCCGAAGCCGCCGTGCTGCGGGTCGTAAAAGCCGCGCAGCGCGGAGACCGCCCCGGCCACCAGCTGATCGCGAATCGGCTCGGCCGACGGCTCGAGCCGTGCGCTCGCCCCGAGCGAGCGGACGATCTCTGCCCCTTGTTGGCGGATCTTGTCGCGGCGCTGCCCCCACGCGTCCCCGACTGCCTCGAGCACCATTTCCCAGCTCGGCATCCCGTGCCCCTGCTCGGGTGGAAAGTAGGTGCCTGCGTAGAAGGGCACGAGCTCTGGGGTCAGAAACGCGTTCAGCGGCCAGCCGCCGCGACCGGTCATCGCCTGGCAGGCCTCCATGCACAGCGCGTCGATGTCGGGGCGCTCCTCTCGATCGACCTTCACGCACACGAACTGCTCGTTCATCAACGCCGCGATCTCCGGATCCTCGAAGGACTCGTGCGCCATCACGTGGCACCAGTGACACGCCGAGTAGCCGATCGAGACGAGCAGCGGCCGGTCCTGTTCGCGGGAGCGCTCCAGCGCCTCCTCGCCCCACGCGTACCAGTCCACGGGGTTGTCCTTGTGCTGGCGCAGGTACGGTGAGCTTTCCCCTGCGAGGCGGTTGGGCACTGCGCCAGGGTACCCTCGGGGCCGACTGGGCAATACGCTTGTGGCAATGCCGGGAGATCGTCAGCCGATCAACGCTCCCGACGCCCCAGCGGCGGTCGGGCCTTACGCGCAAGCCGTGCGCACCGGCGACCTGTTGTTCTGCTCGGGTCAGATCCCGATTGATCCTCGGACCGGAGAGCTGGTGGGGGGCACGGTGGCCGACCAGGCTGGGCGCTGCCTGGAGAACCTCGCGGCGGTCTGCCACGCGGCCGGCGCGACCCTCGGCGACGCGGTCCGTCTGACCGTGTACACGACCGAGATGGCCGCGTTTGCGCAGATCAACGAGGTCTACGAATCGTTCTTCGAGTCAGATCCGCCGGCGAGGGTCGCGATCGGCGTGGCCGCTCTGCCACGCGGCGCGAAGGTCGAGATCGACGCGGTGGTGGCCATCCCTGACTGAGACGCTCTCAGGGAAGTCTGCGCCGGCGGCCGTAACGGTCGAAGACATCCGTCGGGCCGCCGAGGCCGGCGCCGGGATCGTTCGTCAGACGCCGGTGCTGAGCTCGGGGACGCTCAGCGCGCGCGCCGGTGTGACCGTCGCGCTGAAGACCGAGAACCTCCAGCGGACCGGTTCGTTCAAGCTCCGCGGCGCCCTGGCCAAGCTTGCCGCTCTCGGCGATCAGTGCGCGGGCGGCGTGGTCACCGCCAGCGCCGGCAACCACGGCCAGGCGCTTGCCTACGCGGCGCGGGCGCGCGGCGTGCGCTGCGAGGTGTTCATGCCCCAGCAGGCGCCGATCGCGAAGGTCGAGGCGGCCACCGGGCTCGGCGCCCAGGTCCACCTGGTCGGATCGACGCTCGAAGAGTCACTCGCCGCCGCGCGTGAGCGCGCCGAGCGCGACCAGCTCGCATTCGTGCACCCGTTCAACGATCCCGAGGTGATCGCGGGGCAGGGCAGCGTCGGGCTGGAGCTGCTGAGCCAGGTGCCTGACTTATCGAATGTGGTCGTCCCGGTCGGCGGCGGAGGGCTCGCGAGCGGCGTCGCGATCGCGCTCAAGTCGCAGCGACCCGAGATCCGCGTGATCGGCGTACAGGTCGCGACCTGCGCGCCGTTCCCTGCCTCGCTGCAGGCGGGCGAACCGGTCGCCGTTGACTCGGCATTGACGATCGCCGATGGGATCGCGGTCAAGCGGCCCGGCGAGCTGACGCTCGCGCTGATCAAGCGCTGGGTGGATGAGGTCGTGGTCGTCGCCGAGGATGACGTGGGGGAGGCGATGGTGTTCCTGCTCGAGCGGGCCAAGCTGGTGGTGGAGGGCGCCGGTGCGGTCGGAGTCGCCGCGCTGCTCTCGGGCAGCGCGCATCCCACCGCCGAGGGGACCACCGTCGCGATCCTGTCCGGGGGCAACGTCGACGCGGGGCTGCTCGCACAGATCGTCCGCCGCCACGAGAGCCAGGCGGGCCGGCGGCTGGTGCTGCTCGCCTGCGTGCCCGACAGGCCGGGCTCTCTGGCGGGGCTGCTGTCGCTCGTCGCCGAGCACGGCGCCAACCTGCTGGACGTGATCCACATCCGAGAAGGACTCGATCTCCACGTGCGAGAGACGGCCGTTCAGCTGGTGCTGGAGACCCGCGGCCAGGCGCATGCCCAGGACGTCAGCGCCGCTGTCCGCGAGGCGGGCTACGTCGAGCCGCGCGTGCTGCGGTAGTCGCGGGCCTCGTCCACCAGCGCGCCGATCACGCGGCTGTGCTCGTCGACCTCGGGGTGCCATTGCACGCCGAGGAGGAACCTCCGCTCGGGGTCCTCGACCGCTTCGGGCAGGTCGTCCAGGACCGACTCGCCGGTCACCACCAGGCCGCCGCCGAGCACACCCACGCCTTGGTGGTGGTGGGACTTGGTCCCGTGAAGTTCCTCACCGATCGCCAGCGCCGCGAGCGATCCGGCCTTCAGCCGGACGTCGTGATCGGAGCCGTCGAAGCTTCCGGGGGACCGCCGGTGGTCCCCGTGACCGACATCCTCGGGGAGGTGCTGGCGCAGGGTCCCGCCGAGCGCCACGTTGATCACTTGCATCCCGCGGCAGATCCCCAGCACCGGCATGTCGCGCTCGACCGCCCGGCGGGTCAGCGCGAGCTCGACCGCATCGCGCTCGGGCACCGTGTCCTTGGTCTCCGGGTGGCGCTCGGCGCCGTAGTTCGGGGGATCGATGTCCGAGCCGCCGGCGAGGATCAGCCCGTCGATCAGGTCGAGCACCTGGTCGGGCTCGCGCTCGAGCCCGGGGTCGGGCGGGACCATCAGAGCGATGCCGCCGGCCCGCTGGATCGCGGTGACGTAGCTGTGGGGAAGCAGCACCGCGCGCTGATCCCAGACTCCCCATCGGGCGCGGGTCAGGCCGGTGCAGATGCCGATCACGGGTCGGTCGCTCATGTCGCCTCAGCCTAGAGATGTGAGTCGCAGCGCGACCTCGACCGCTTGCTCGTCGGTCAACCCGCCGTCGTGCGTGAGCGAGCGCCACGTGTCGAAGCTGAGCGCGAGCGCGATCGCCGCGCGCAGCAGTCGCCGTGCGCGGCCCCGCGCCGGCCACGGGCGCAGCAGCACGCCAGTCGCGTGCTGCCAGTACGCGTGGTAGGGCTTCATCACCTCGTGATCACGGGCGTCGCTGAGCACGTGCGCGATCATCGCCTGGGTCGCCCGGTGGTAGCCGTAAACGTCCGTCAGCGCGATCCGCAGCCGCTCGCTCGCGTCTGAAACCTCGAGCCAGCGCTCAGGATCCGGTGCCGGGTTGCGCTCGAAGTACCGGCCGCTACAGGCCCGCGCCAGTGATAGCTCGTCCGGGAAGTGGCGGTAGACAGTGACTCTGCCCACATTGGCCCGTCTGGCGACGTCGCTGACGCTCGTGGCTCGCGGGCCGATCGTCTGGTGAAGCTCGATCGCTGCATCGACGATCCGCTGACGGGTGTCGTCGCGTTTATCTGCTCGAGCCTTCAGCTTGTACTGGCGCGCCATCTCAGCTTCATGATACGCGATGTATCACGAACTCTTGACACGGTCGCCGGAGCCGAGTAGGGTCGCGCGCCAAGTCCTCGTGAAACACACTGTTTCACAAAATCGCAGCCGAGTCGAGGAGCGCAAGATGAACAGTCCCGCCGCCGCCAGCACCGTTGAACCGATCGCACTCACGAGAGGCGAAGGCGAGGCGCTCTGGTTTCTCGGCTCGCTCGCGATGATCCGATCTTCGGCCGCGACGACCGGCGGGGCGGTCGCCGTGATCGAGCATCTGTCGCCCCCAGGCTCGGGCTCGCCGCTGCACCTCCACTCCCGCGAGGACGAGTGGTTCTACGTGATCGAGGGAGCGCTGAGGTTCTGGGTAGGTGGCCAGGTGATCGACGCGCCGGTCGGCACGTTCGTCTACGGCCCGCGCGGGATCCCGCACACCTTCATCGTCAGCTCGCCCGATCCGGCCCGGTTCCTGCTCGTCACCGAACCCGCCGGGTTCGAAGCGTTCGTGCGCGCCGTCGGACAGCCGGCCGAGAGGCTCGAGATTCCGCCGGCGCCGAGCGAGCCGCCGGACGCGGCGCCGCTGATCGCCGCCGCGGCGCAGCAGGGGATCGAGATCCTCGGTCCTCCCGGCATTCCGGACTGACGGCGAGGGCGGGCCGGCCGCGCGTTGCCCCGCATCTACTAGGCCGTGTCGTAGCTTCGGGAAGGTCCTGGCGACTGGCGGCGTCCTCTCTATTCGAGAAGGAAGTCCCAGAGACCAAAGGAGCCACGATGATGAACCGACAGCGGCTGGCACTCCCAGCCCTCGGCGTCACGATCGCCGCAGTTCTCGCGGTTGTCGTTGCAGCCGCCGGTGGAAGCACTACAAAGACGCGCGCGACCGCCCCCGCCGCCTCGGCGCTGTCGATCAGGCAGAGCTCGATCGGCAAGGCGCTCGTCGACGCCAACGGCCGCACCCTGTACCTGTTCAAGGGCGACAGGCCGAACGTCAGCACGCTGTCAGCCGGCGGCAGGGCGGTCTGGCCGCCATTGACGGCGAACGCCCAGCCGAAGGCTGCCGGCAGCGCGGTAGCTGCTCGGATCGGTTTGATCGCCGGCGCCAGCGGCACGATGCAGGTCACCTACGGCGGGCACCCGCTCTATTACTACGTGGGCGATCACGAGTCAGGCCAGACGCTTGGACAGGGCTTGAACGAATTCGGTGGGCGCTGGTATGTCCTGTCTGCCGGGGGTCGCGCAATCACGTCGGCTCCGGCGACGTCCGCCCCGAGCACGACGCCGGGCGGCGGAGCGTCGAGCCAGAGCTACGGCTACTGATGACCCTCGAGGGGGAGCGCGATCCGTGCCCTTGCGGGCAAATGCGGTCGCGCTCCTCCGCCGCGTGCGCGCCGTAGGCCTTTTCGCAGCCGGGAAGGTTCGGCGCGCCAGCGGCGTCCATAACCCGACGTGACATTACTACGCGGTGTCGTAGATCGCCTGCCTGTGCGGATCGGCGCCGCTGTTCAACCGACGAAAGGACGAACACCATGCACTCCAAGACACCTCATCGGGCGCTCCGACCGACACCCAGCGCTCCGCACCGGTCGAAGCGGACGTTGAGCGGGAATGGCGTCGCGTCGCGCGACGTTCGTTTCTCAAGGGCATCGGCGTCGCCGGTGCGGCGGCCCTGCCCGGAAGCGCGCTCCTTGCCCAAAGCGCGTTGGCGAGTTCGACCCGGCTGACTCAGGGCGACGCCGCGATCCTACGGTTCCTCGCCGCCGCCGAGCTGATCGAGAGCGACCTCTGGCGGCATTACAACGAGCTCGGCGGAGCCAACGGCGGAGCCAACGGCGGAAATTCGGCGTACATGGCTGCGCTGTCGAACCTCGACGGCGACATGCCGCAGTACATCTCCGACAACACCGATGATGAGCTCAGCCACGCGGCGTTCCTCAACGCCTATCTGAGATCGAAGGGAGCCCGGCCGGTCAACCTCGACGAGTTCCGCACTCTTCCCAGCAGCAAGGCGACCGGCGCGCAGCAAACCGCACGCCTGACGAACCTCCAGCGGCTCGACGTCGACACCAGCTGGTACACGCGCTACCGCGACACGAAGAACCCCGACCTCGGCGCGAGCTTCCCGCAGGCAGTGAAGATCCACCGACAGCCGGCGATTCCCCTCGATGACGCGGACACCCCGCCGAATATGTCCCAGCCCGTTCCGCCCGTGGGCAGGCAGCAGACGCGGATGCAGGCGATCGCGAACACCGCCGGGTTTCACTTCGCCTACATCGAGCAGGGGGGCTCCAGCCTGTACACGACGATGGCGCTCAAGGTCTCCAGCGTCGAGGTCCTGCGCATCATCGTCGCGATCGGAGGGGTTGAGACCAACCACTTCTCGCTCTGGCACGACAAGGCCGGCAACGCCGTCGCCCAACCGCTGGCAGGGGTCGTCGATCCTGAGACCGGCGTTCGGTTCCCGGATCTCAACTCCCCTTCAGGACGGGAAGAATTCCAGACCAACCTGATCCTGCCCGAGCCGGCGCAGTTCCTCAGCCGGAGCCTGCCGGTGTGCTCCGTCGTTCGACCCACGATCGACTCGCTCGCGGGCGCGGTCGCGACTATCAAGAGCTTCACGGCCGACGGGTTGTTCGAGGGTCAGCCGGCCAAGTTCTTCCGGGCGGTCATGAGTCTGGCCAGGGAGGCCGATGCGGCGCAACGGCACGTCACGAGCTAGGCACGCCAGCGCGTAATCCACCGGTAACCCCCAATCGAGAGAACGACCTTGTTCGACGCAATCCTTCAACCGACCCACTTGATCCTGATCCTCGTCGTGGCCTTGCTGGTGCTCGGACCTAAGCGCCTCCCGCACGCCGGCCGGGCCCTCGGTCAGGGGCTCAAAGAGTTCAGGGCATCGATCGGCGGCGGCGACGGTGACGAGCACTCGCCATGAGCGCCGGCAGCGGGTGGCGGGCGCTGAGCGCGGCTACGGCGACCGCAGCAGCGCCCGCTGCACCTTGCCGCTCGAGGTCTTCGGGAGCTCCTGCGCGAAGTCGATGATTCGCGGGTACTTGTAGGGCGCGGTCTGCTCGCGCACGTGCTGCTGGAGCTCGGCCGCGAGGTCCGTGCTCGGAGCGAACCCGTCGCGCAGCACGACGACTGCCCGCACAACGGATCCTCTTTCCTCGTCGGGTGCGGCGACGACCGCGGCCTCCGCGACCGCGGCGTGCGAGACGAGCGCGGACTCGACCTCGAACGGGCCGATCCGGTAGCCCGAGGAGATGATCAGGTCATCTGAGCGTCCCTCGAAGTAGAGGTAGCCGTCCTCGTCCTTCACCACGCGGTCGCCCGTGTGCCATGGCCTGCCGGCCGGGGCCGGTTCGCCGTCGAGCTGTGAGACGAAGAAGGTCGGGTCGGTCCCCGGATCGGCCAGCACCAGCTCGCCGTCGGTCACCTGCACGTCCAAGCCCGGGAGCGGCAACCCCATCGACCCGGGACGAACCGGCTGACCGACCGGATTGGCGGTCAACTGTCCGGTCTCGGTCTGCCCGTAGCCATCGCGGATCTCGAGGCCGGTCCCCTCGCTGAACGCGCGGATCACCTCGGGGTTCAGCGCTTCTCCGGCGGCGACCAGCGTCCGCAGGTCCGGAACCGGCGCGAGCGTGGCTCGCTTGGCGATCACGCGGTACTCGGTTGGTGCCATGCAGAGGACGTTGACGCGCTCGGCGGCGAGGATCTCGAGCCGTTGGACCGGGTCAAAGCGCGCATCGTGCAGCAACGCCGCCGCGCCGCGGAGCCACGGCGAGATGAACACGTTCCGGGCGGACTTCGACCATCCGGTGGCGGCTGTGCACCACACCAGGTCGCCCTCGCGAGCGTCGAGCCAGTGCTCCGCCTGCAGTCGCTGCCCGGGCAGGTAGCGCTGGCCGTGGACGACGCCTTTGGGCTCGCCGGTGGTGCCGCTGGTGAAGGTGATCAGGCACGGATCGGTGGGCTCGAGCTCGACCGCCGGCGCGGGGTCGTGCGCGAACAGCGACTCGTCGGGCACGCTCAGCACCGGGCAGCCGGGATCGGCAGCCGACAGCTCGTCGAGGTTGCGCTCGTCGGCGACGATCAGCTTCGGGCCTGTGGCCGCGAGGCGCAGGCGCAGGTCCTTGGCGCGCAGCTGCTCGCTGCACGCCAGCGCGACCGCGCCGATCCGAAAGCACGCAACCATCGCCAGTACCCATTCGGGCCGGTTGCCGATCAGCGTCAGGACCACGTCGCCGCGGCCCGCGCCGCGCTCTTGGATCGCGCCCGCGAGCCGCGCGCTGTGGTCGGCCACGTCGTTGAACGACCATTCGCGCCGGCCGCCGTCGCGCGCGAGCTCGACCAGCGCGCGACGCTCCGGCGGGGCTGCGTCGACGACGTCACGAGCGAAGTTCATGGCGCAGGGCAGTGTGCCAGGATCGCCCGCCCCCTCGGCCGGCGATCAGCGCTCGGTAACCTCAAACGCGATGGGCATGATGACCGGCACCGGCCCGCTTGGGCCCAAGCCGGCGGGCACGTTCAACTTCGAGCCCCCGTCGCCTGGAAGCGCGCTCTACCTCGAGCCGACGCCCAAGCGAATCCGCGTCGTCGTCGGTCGCGAAACAATCGCCGACAGCCGCCGGGCGATGCTGCTGCAGGAGTCTGGCCACCAGCCGACCTACTACTTCCCTCCCAAGGACGTTCGCACCGAGGTGCTCGAGCCCAGCGACAAGCACACCCACTGTCCGAAGAAGGGCGAGGCCTCCTACTACACGATCCGCGCCGGCGAGCGCGTTATCGAAGCCGGGGCCTGGTACTACCCCGAGCCGCTGCCCGGCGCGCCGCCGATCAAGGACCTGATCGCGTTCTACTGGGACAAGATGGACCGCTGGCTCGAGGAGGGCGAGGAGGTCTTCGGCCATGCGCGCGACCCGTACCACCGGATCGACCTGCGCCAGAGCGACCGCCAGATCAAGGTCTCGCTCGATGGCCAGCTGCTCGCCGAGAGCACGCGCGCGGTCGGGCTGTTCGAGTCAAACCTGCCGCCGCGCTGGTACCTCCCGCGCGAAGACGTCCTCGCCGAGCTCGAGCCCAGCGACACCGTCAGCACCTGCCCGTACAAGGGCCACGCCGGCTACTACTCGGTCCGCCTCCCGAATCGCGAGCTGGCGAAGAACCTGGTCTGGTACTACGACGAGCCGCTGCTCGAGGCCTCCATGATCGCCGGCCTGCTGTGCTTCTACAACGAGAAGGTCGACCTCGAGCTCGACGGCGAGCTCCAGCAGCGACCCGAGTCGCCCTGGAGCCACGGCACCCGGCCGTAAGCGGCCGTTCGCTGAGCGATCGCCGCTGATCAGCGCGCTGCGGGGAGCACCATCTGGGTGCAGATGAAGTTCGCGGCGAGCCGTTCCGCCTTGCTGATCCGGACCTCCCAGACCTGTGTCCTGCGCCCGCGGTGCAGCGGCTGGCCGGTGGCGAGCAGCTCATCGCCCACGACGCCGGAGGCGAACACGCTGACCTTGAGCTCGGCGGTCGTGAAGTTGTCACCCGGCTCGAGGTTGCGCATCGTTCCCCAGGCCGCGACGGTGTCGGCGAACGCGACCCACACCCCACCGTGGACGTAGCCGCCCGGGTGCAGGTGGCGGCGGTCGACGAGCAGCCGTCCGGTGACCGTGTCGTCCTCGAGCTCGACCAGCTCGATCCCGAGGTCGCCCGGGAACGAGCCCTCGAGCCCGGCGCCGGAAATCTCGGCCGTGACCTGTGGGTTGCGAGCTCGGCCGGAGGCCACCGGCGAAGTGTATGCGCGGCGCGCTAGGCGGCTTGCCGCCGCCGGGCCTGCAGGATCCGGGCGAGCCGGGCCGCCTCTCGCTCCGGCTGGCCGTCCAGCCGCTCCCAGGTGATCCGGATCGTTGCGATCCCCAGCGCGAGCGTCGTCGCGTCCCTCTCCCGGTCGTTCTGGAAGGAGTGGTGGTCTGAGTGGAACTCCCAGCCGTCCAGCTCGACGATCAGCCCCTCCGCCTCGAAGTACGCATCGACCTCATAGCCGGCGACCACCACGTTGACCTGGGGCGTCGGCAGCCCGAACCGCCGACTGAGCTCCAGGAGAGCATCCTCGAACTGGGAGCGTGTCGGTCCATGGCGGACGGCGACGTGAGGCGCGAGCAGTGGCGCGCCCGGGTGCAACGGGAAGCGGTCGACGACGTCGCCCAGCGCTTCGAGGCTGGCGAGCTTGGCTCGGCGTGCGTCGTTGACCGCGCGCGTGCGGGACTTTGCGCTCATCCGGGGAGCGGAGTCGAGCAGCGTCCGAGCGGGGCTCGTCACGCGGATGCCCAGCTGTACTCGGAAATCGCTCGGCCGGAGGCCGGCCGAGCGGTATGTCCTGATCCCCTGCGGGCGGCGGTCGCACGCGGCCGTGACCGCGAACGGCGAATCCCATCGCTTCCAGAGACCCCAGAGCGTCATTGCAGAGCCATGGCTCAGCGCCGCCCCCGGCCCGCACGCCAGGACTGCTGCCGCAGCTTTCTCGAACGGCGTCACGGGGGGGCGACCGACGGCGTAGACGGCGCGGTGAACGCGGAAGAGGCGGCCGGCTTTGACGCGGCGCTTGATCGCGTCTGGTCCCACCCCGACCGCGAGCAGCTGCGATCGAGTCACGTTCCCATGCTGCCGGACGGCGATCTGGGCGATTTGGTGCTCTATGCGCCTCTTATCCCCCACGACCCCCAGGATTCCACGGCTGCGCGCCCGCCTCCGCAAACGTGACAAAGTTGGAACATGGCCACCGCAACCACTCCCACCGACCTGACAGACGAGCAGAAGGCGATCACCGAGATGGTCCGCCAGTTCGCCGACGAGCAGATCCTGCCCAACGCCGAGCACTACGACCACGAGGACGAGTTCCCCGAGCCGATCGTCGAGCAGATGAAGGAGCTCGGCCTGTTCGGCGTCACGATCCCTGAGGAGTACGGCGGGATGGGGCTCGACCTGACGACCTACGCGATGATCGTCGAGGAGCTCTCCAGGGGGTGGATCAGCATCTCCGGAATCGTCAACACCCACTTCATCGGGTCCTACCTGCTGATGAAGTTCGGGACCGACGAGCAGAAGCAGAAGTACCTGCCGAGGATGGCCACCGGCGAGCTGAGGGCCGCCTTCAGCCTGAGCGAGCCCGAGCTCGGCTCCGATGTGGCGGCGATCAAGACCTCGGCCAAGAAGGTCGACGACGAGGCCTACGAGATCAACGGCACCAAGATGTGGGTCACCAACGGGCTGCGCTCCGGGCTCGTCTTCGTGCTCGTGCGGACCGATCCGAACGCCGAGCCCAAGCACCGCGGGCTGACCTGCTTCATCGCCGAGAAGGAGCCGGGCGCCAGCGAGAACACCGGCGATTACGCAGGCCTCAACGTCCCGCCCCAGATCAAGAAGATGGGCTACAAGGGAGTTGAGTCGACGGAGCTTGTCTTCGACGGCTACAAGACGCCCGCCGACAGCATCCTCGGCGGCGAGGAGGCCGGGCTGAACAAGGGCTTTCCCCAGATGATGGACGCGCTCGAGCTCGGCCGCGTCAACGTCGCCGCCCGCGGCGTCGGCCTCGCGCAACGAGCGCTCGAGCTGGCGCTCAAGTACTCCCAGGAGCGCAAGACCTTCGGCAAGCCGATCGCCGAGCACCAGGCGATCCAGTTCAAGCTCGCGGACATGGCCACGCAGGTCGACGCGGCGCGGCTGCTCACCCATCGGGCCGCACGGCTGAAGGATGCCGGCGAGCGCAGCGACATCGAGGCGGGCATGGCCAAGCTGTTCGCCTCGGAGGCCGGCCGCTTCTGCGCCGAGGAGTGCCTCCGGATCCACGGCGGCTACGGCTATTCGAAGGAATACGAGATCGAGCGCATCTACCGCGACGCGCCGCTGCTGCTGATCGGCGAAGGCACGTCCGAGATCCAGCGGATGGTGATCGGCCGCAAGCTGCTCGAGCGCCACAAGCTGTAGGGAGCTCAGCGCCCTGACCTCCCCGTCAGACACCAAGTCGCTGATCGAGACCGCGGTCAACCGGTTCCTCGAAGAGGTGCCCGCGCTGCAGCAGCTGAAGCTGGTCGCGGGGCTCGAGCTGCGCGGGCGCGGCGATGTGCAGCTCTACCGAGTCGAGCTTCCTGGGCCGAAGGTGACCAAGGACATCGCCTCCGACGCCAAGGTCCGGATCGCGATCCCCCGCGCGAGCTTCAACGAGCTCGCGACCAAGGGTCACGTGCGCGACTGGCGCGAGGCATTCACCACCGGCGATGCGAAGGCCACCGGAATCGAGCAGGTGATGAGGCTGATCGTCAGCGTCGTCGACCGCCACGAGGAGCGCAGCCGGACGCGCAAGGCGAGGTCCTGAGCCCTTCCCAAGCCAGCGAGGCTTGGAGCTATCGTCCCGCCGCCAGCCGTTCCGCTTCGGTCAGCTGCGCCTCGACAAGTGCCAGGCCCGCGTCCCAGAAGCCCGGGTCCGCGAGGTCGATGCCGACGATCGCGGTGAGCTCCTCGGGGCTGCGGGAGCCCCCGGCGGCGAGCAGCTCGAGGTAGCGGGGAACGAACGACTCGCCCTCCTCGCGGTAGCGGCCGTAGGCCGAGAGCGCCAGCAGCTGGCCGTACGCGTACGCGTACACGTAGCCGGGCGTGTTGATGAAGTGGGGGATGTAGGACCACCAGCTGCGGTAGCCGTCGGTGATCTCGACCGAGTCGCCGAACAGCTCCGCCTGCGTCTGGACCCAAATCTCGTCGAGCCGCTCGATCGACAGCTCGCCTTCGGCGCGCCGGGCGGTGTGGACCATGTGCTCGAAGCGGTTCATCGCCATCTGGCGAAAGACGGTCGCGATCGCCCCGTCGATCCGGTCAGCCAAC
>CABDYZ010000286.1_pt1 | contig 13291 bp, 12 predicted proteins | sample 3132061 | NCBI WGS metagenome assembly CABDYZ01 (sample SAMEA5534339, study PRJEB31848) | metagenome | biome: tundra; feature: field; material: soil | place: USA | collected 2013-05 | depth 0.45 m
GATAAGACCGGCACCCTGACCGAGAACCGGATGCGTCCGGTGGCGGTGTGGACGCCCGAAGGTCTGACGGATCTGGCGGGAGCGTCCGAGAGCACGGTGCTTGATCGAGCGGGCGACGCAGCGCTGACCGCGCTCGCTCGCGGGGCGGTGGCGTGCAACAACGCACGGCTCGAGGAGTCGGGCGAGCACGTCGGAGACCCCACCGAGATCGCGCTGATGCTGACCGGCGGCGCGCTCGGCGCCCCCACCGATCCAGATCAGCGGCAGCGCGCGCGGGTCGCCCTGTTTCACTTCGAGCCTCACCTGAAGCTGATGTCCACCGCCGATCGGGACGGCGATCAGCTTTGGCTGCACACCAAGGGCGCACCGGAGGCTGTCCTCGCCCGGTGCGAGACCGTCCTCGACCCCGGGGGCGAGGCAGTCCAGCTCGACGATCCCGGCCGCAAGCGCATCGCCGAGCAGATCGAGCGCTTCAGCGCCGATGGGCTGCGAGTGATCGCGGTCGCCAGGCGTCCACTTCCCGATGGTCCGCTGCCGAAACAGCGCGAGCAAGTCGAAACGGCGCTCACGCTGCTAGGGCTCGTGGCGATGGAAGATCCCCCACGCCCGGAGGTCGCCCAGGCCGTGGCCAGCTGTCATCGCGCGGGGATCAGGATCCTCGTGATCACCGGCGACCATCCGCTCACCGCAGCCGCGATCGCCCGCCGCGTAGGAATCGGCGGGGAGCGAGCGCCTCGTACCGTGATGGCCGACGCGATCGAGTCGATGCCACAGCAAGAGCTGACACAGCTACTCGCGACCGATGAGGAGCTCGTGTTCGCGCGCGCCACCCCCGAGGCCAAGCTGCGGATCGCCGAGACGCTGCGCGAGCTTGGCCACGTCGTCGCGATGACCGGCGACGGGGTCAACGACGCGCCTGCGCTGCGCCGAGCGGACATCGGCGTGGCGATGGGAGTGTCGGGGACCGACGTCGCGCGTGAGGCCGCGACGATGGTGCTCTCCGACGACAACTTCGCGACGATCGTCGCGGCGATCGAGGCCGGGCGCCGCGTCTACGACAACGTTCGCAAGTTCATCGTCTACATCTTCGCCCACGCCACCCCCGAGGTCGTCCCATTCCTGGTGTTCGCGCTCGGCGGCGGGCTCATCCCGCTCCCGCTGACCGTGCTCCAGCTACTCGCGTTCGACGTCGGCTCGGAAACGCTCCCCTCGCTCGCGCTCGGGCGCGACCCAGCCGAGCCAGGAAGCATGGACCAGCCGCCGCGACCCGCGAACGAGGCCGTGATCAGAGGCCCGATGCTCGTGCGCGCGTGGCTGTTTCTCGGCCTGATCGTGGCCGGATTGTCGATCGGCGGCTTCTTCTTCGTGCTGGTCAGCGCCGGCTGGCACCCGGGGGCTCCGGTCGGCGCAGGCCATCCGCTGCACCACGCATACCTGCAGGCGACCACGATGTCCTTCGTCGGCATGATCGCCGGGCAGATCGGCACCGCGTTCGCGGTGCGCACCCGCCGCGCCTCGCTGCGATCGATCGGCGTGTTCAGCAATCGCTACCTCTTGCTCGCGATCGGCGGCGTGGTGCTGTTCGCCGCGCTGTTCGTGTACGCGCCGCCGCTGCAGAGCCTGCTCTCAACCGCCGCGCTACCGGCGCGCGACGTGCTGTTCTTGCTCCCTTACCCGTTCATCGTCTGGGGCGCGGACGAGCTACGCCGGTGGGCGCTCAGGCGTAAAACCTCGCCGTGAGCGCGGGAACGACCGAACTCCGCCGGATACGCGGGCCGCGCTATGCGTCAACGAGCGCGTCGTCGCCCGGGGCGCGCTCGTAACAGGCCGCGTGGTACAGCGATCCGCTCGCGCCCACCGACAGGCCCGGATCCGCCGCGCGAGAGGATTTGTGCACACCATCGGTATGCACGTTGATCAGCGGCTCGTAGACGCCGATCACCTCGCCGCAGAGCTCGCATCGCGGCGGCGTAGTCGTGAAATGGTCCCGCTGCACCTAGTGCACCTCGCTTCGCAGCTTCGGGCCCGCTCACCCCCAGCGCCATCCGCAAACGGACGCGAATCGACGTGGCGAACTACCGAATTCAGTATTTCGTACGGACGCTGGCCAGAAAGTTGGCACCTGGCTCGAGACTATGCTCCGGGGCGGGCTATGAGCACCCCGCCAGACGACGACCGGATCCGCCGCCTGCTCGACGTGGGCCGAGCGCTAGTTACCGAGCTCGATCCCGAGGCCGTCCTCGACCGGATCCTCGAGGAGGCTCGGGAGATCACCGGCGCGCGCTACGCCGCGCTCGGTGTGATGAACGAGGATCGGAGCGAGCTCGAGCGCTTCCTGACCGCGGGCGTCGATGCCGCCACGCATCGAGCGATCGGGGAGCTACCGCACGGACGCGGCGTGCTCGGCGTGCTGATCGAGGATCCCCGGCCGCTGAGGCTGCCCGACGTGTCTCGGCATCCGCAGAGCTACGGGTTCCCGCCCGGCCACCCCCCGATGCACGGCTTCCTCGGCGTCCCGATCGTGATCCGCGGCGAGGCCTGGGGAAACCTGTACCTGACCGAGAAGCAGGGCGGCGGCGAGTTCACCGAGGCAGACGAGGAGGCCGGGGTGATCCTCGCGGACTGGGCCGGGATCGCGATCGAGAACGCACGCCTGTATCAGAGCAGCGAGGGTCGCCGTCAGCAGCTCGAGCGGGCGGTCCGCGGTCTGGAAGCGGCGCGCGACATCGCGGATGCGGTCGGAGGCGTCGGCGATCTCGAGCCAGTGCTCGAGCTGATCGTCAAGCGAGGACGCGCGCTGGTGGACGCGCGCAGCGTGCTGATCATGCTGCGCGAAGGCGACGAGCTGGTCGTGGCGGCGAGCGCCGGACACGCCGCCGAGGCCCGCGGACGTCGGCTTGCGATCGCCAGGTCCACAGCGGGCAACGTGCTCGAACGCGGTCGCCCCGAGCGGGTGACCGATGTCGCCTCGCATCTGCGGATCGCTCGCGAGGAGCTCGGCGTGCCGGACGCCCGCACGGCGCTGCTCGTGCCGATGCTCTATCACGGGGCCGGTGTGGGAGTGCTCGCGGCGTTTGATCGTGGGAAGAACGGCGACGCGTTCACGGGAGCGGATGAGCAGCTGCTGCGAACGTTCGCGGCGTCGGCCGCGAACGCGGTCGCGATCAGCCGAAGCGTAGAGGCAGATCGGTTGCGCGCAGCGATCGCCGCGGCTGACGCCGAGCGCAGCCGCTGGGCGCGAGAGCTCCACGACCAGACGCTTCAGGCGCTCGGCGTCTTGCGGGTGCTACTCGCTGCGACGCTGGGACGTGGCGATGCCGCTTCCAAAGATCAAGCGATTCGCCAGGCAGTCGAGGACATCGAACTCGAGCTCGACAATCTGCGCGCGATCATCACCGACCTGCGGCCGTCTCTGCTCGACGACCTCGGCTTGCTCCCGGCGATAGAGGCGCTGGTCGAGCGCCGCCGTGAGGCGGGCCTTGAGATCGTGAGCGAGCTTGTACTACCCGATCCGGAGCGCGGAGGCGAAGGCCTTGACCCGGAGCTGGAGACGACCGTCTATCGGCTCGTGCAGGAATCGCTCACGAACATCGTAAAGCACGCGCGCGCGACGACCGCCCGCGTCTCGGTCAGACTGACCGACGAGGTTGTGATCGTGGAGGTCCAGGATGACGGCATCGGCTTCGACACCGACGCGCAGACGACGGGCTTCGGCCTCGCGGGGATGCGCGAGCGCGTGTACCTCGCCGGCGGAAGGCTTCAACTTCACTCTCACTCCGGCGAGCCAGGCACTCTGGTCAGCGCTCGGTTCCCGGTGAAGGAAGCCGCCGCTGGCGGCGCGCGCTCAAGCGCCGATCAGGCGCCGTCGTAGCGCGAACTGCACGAGCTCCGCCCGCGTCTGCAGGCCGAGCTTTCGATGGATCCGGGCGCGGTGGGTCTCGACGGTGCGTCTGGAGAGGTGAAGCTTGGCCGCGATCTCGGTGCTCGTGTGACCGAGCGCGATCAGGCGCACCACCTCGATCTCGCGCGGGCTGAGCCCGTCGCCACCGACCGCTCGCCGCAGCGCATCGAGCCCCGCGGCAACACGCGTGCTCACGTACTCCTCGCCGCGTGCGGCGCGGCGGATTGCGGTCAACAGCTCCGTGTCCGCCCTGTCCTTGAGCACGAACCCGACCGCGCCGGCGTCGATCGCCTGCTGCGCGAACACCGGACTCTCAGCCATCGTCAACACGACAATCTCTGTCTCCGGGACTTGCGCCCGCAGGCGGCGGATCGTCTCGATACTCGATCCGTTAGGCAGCCGCAGGTCGAGCACGAGCACATGCGGCAGATGACCGTGCACGTGGCGCACAACAGTGGACAGATCGGTCGCCTCCGCGATCACCTCGACATCCTCCTCGCTGTCGAGCAGAAGCCGCAGGCTGCGGCGCACCGCGGCATGGTCGTCCGCGAGCACGACCCGGATCGGAGACTCGGATCGCGGCGAGTAGCTCGCGCCCGACGCGGTTTCAGCGAGACGGAGATGTGCGGGCATAGCCGGCAAGCTAGCCCCCGCGGCGCAGGAAGTCGTCCCGGCAAGGACACGGGTCCGATGCGGGAAAGCACGGATCTGATCCGCGACCGCACCGCACGTAAGAAAGCGCAATCAACGGACTTTCCTGGCGTCAGAGCTGATCACCGCGAGCTTCGGCCTGATCATCACATGAGCGGCGAGACGCTCGATCTCGTCACGGGTGCCGGTTCCCAGCCCACGCCTGGTTGCATTCAACGCCCCGGCCGCCATGCCGAGACGAAGCGCGTCGGTCATGCTCATCCCCCGGGCGAGGCCGACGCCCGTGGCGGCGAACATCGAGTCACCGGTGCCATGATGGTCGAGCGCCTCGAACACGGGGCCCGCGAGCTCCACCTGAGCCTCGCTGTCACCGTCGATCAGCAGGGCCGGCGCTGATGCGCGCGAGACGAGCACATGACGCGCCCCCGCATGCTGCAGCGCCCGCGCGCTCGCGAAGACATCCGTGAGCGCGTCGCTGGCGCCACGGTGCTCCGTCAGCAGCTCCTCGACGCTGAGCTTGAGCAGCTCAACGCCCCCTTCGAGCGTGGCGCGGAGGGCTGGTCCGGTGAGATCGGCGATCACGACCTTGCCGTTCCGGTGAAGATCGGCCGCCAGCCGCCGGTAGAACTCGGCGTCGACGACGTCCCGGGGCTCGCAGCCGGTGAGAAGCGTCACTTCGGCGTCCAGCCCCGCGCCCAGCGCGATCCCATACAGCTCATCCGATGCGTGCCGGGCCAGCGGCCGGCTGTCAACGCTGACGACCTCGACGCGCTCGCCGCTGCGGCGGTCGTGGACGTACACCCCGTTGGACGTGCCCGCGTCTGCAGCCCTGAGTGTCAGCGGTTCGCCTTCGATCAGGCCTTTGAGCACGCCGCCGGGCTCGCCACCTAAGGCGCAGCAGAGCACTACGTCCGCTCCGAGCGTCGCGGCGAGCCGCGCCACCCAGAAGCCTTGACCTCCGGCATGCAGGTGGACCTCCGGACGATCGGTCCCGGCCTCGATCGTGACCGTCAGCAGGGGTGAGGGGGCGAAGACCGCGACACGGCCGCTGACTCGCCGCGATTGCGGGTCCGCCAAACGGCGCGCGCGGAGGATCGAGCGCAACGCGATCACGAGATCGTTAGCCGATCAGGCGCACGACCGGCTCCGTAGGGCGAGCATGACCGCAAGGTGGCTGGGGCGACATGACCGGATCGTGCCGCCGGTGGCTGGCCGCAATCCAGAACTCGCGTCTCAGCTGCTGACGTCGGCATCGCGCTCGATTCTGATCACCGTACGTGCGCCGTCGCGCCCATCGACGCTGATCGTCATCGGCGCCAACATCGCCTGGCTGTCGACGGCCACGCGCTGCGGGTGGTCGACCAGGTGCCGCAGCACACCCGGCGGGTGCGGGCCGACGCGTGCCACCGCCACCTCGAAAACGTCGTCACCACGATCGTAGGTCAGCGTTTGCAGCGCCATGCGCTCGGCCTCGGGCATAGGCGGACCTGTCGCCTCGGCGATCTCGATTAAGACCGGCGCGTTGGTCAACTCCTTGCTCAGTGCGTCGAAGTACTCAGACCAGGTCTCGTGTGCGAGCTCTCGCATGTGTTCCACGTCCTCCTCTCCGGATCATCGGGCGGCACCAGCCTGCGCGGCCGCGTACGGGCACCTTCCCGCAGTCAGCGGATTCGAAGCGCTCGCTCGCCGGATCGTGGCGCATTCCCGGCAAGCGGACCAGGGCACTCTGCCCTCGATCTACGGGAGTGTTCCACGGGTCGCGACTGCGGGTGAGCACCCGCGCGGCTGCGGGTAGCTACCGACGAATCATTGCCGCCCGCCTGCAACGCTTCAGGCGAGTCCATGCCCGGAGGAGGTGGTTGGAGTGCTGTCGGCGACGTCAAACCGAGATGCGACCACTGCGCCGAGGTGATCGGCGTCTATGAGCCGATGATCGTCGTAGCGAGCGGCGTGACCCGCGAGACCTCGCGGGCCGCGGAGCCATCGGCCGTGTCCGGACCCCTGGAGCGCTATCACCACGCCTGCTACTTCGAGCGCTTGCGCTCCGCAGCTGCCTGAGCGCCCAACTACGATGCCTTCCCACCCGTCGTCGGACGACCCCGAGCGGACGGGCCCGCCTCGCGGCGGTCCCCTACAGGCCCCCCGGCGAGCAGCCCGATTCCGAGCATCCGCTGCTGCTGATCACCGGACGGGCGGCTCGTCGCCTACACCGCCGGCACGATGACCCGGCGCACCGACAACCTTCGCCTGCGCCCAGCCGGGCGAGCTGTTCATGGCGTTCCACTTCCCCGAGGCGGCCGCCAACCGGCTGACCTCCGACGTCGGCGACGAGGCGACCGGTTGCCCCGAGTACAAGGTCACGGCGGTGAGCGTCGCGCCGGCGTAAGCCCGATCCCCGACCACGATAGGCTGCGACGCCGATGATTCTGATCTGCTACGACGGCTCCCCCGACTCGAAGGCCGCGATCGCGCACGCTGCCGAGTTGCTCCACGAGGAGCCGGTGACGGTGCTTACGGTCTGGCAGCCGTTCATCCAAGTGATCGCGCGCACCGCCGTCGGATTCGGCCTCACTCCCGGGATGGTTGATAGCGACGAGATCGACAAGGTCAGCCGCGAGAGCGCCGCGGAGCGCGCCGAAGAGGGAGCGGAGCTGGCCCGCAAGGCGGGGCTGCAGGCGCAGCCATGCACCTGCTCGCAGGCGACCACCACTGCACGGGCGATCCTCGCGCAAGCGGACGAGATCGGTGCGAGCGCGATCGTGATGGGCTCAAGGGGCCTCACCGGACTGAAGTCGCTGTTGATCGGAAGTGTCTCCCACGAAGTGATCCAGCACGCCGACCGCACTGTGATCGTCGTGCCCTCGCCTGAGGTGGCGGCGGATCGCGCGCGCCAGAGCCGCGAAAGGCTGTAGCCGGCTGCCCGCCGCCTAACGGCTGATCCGGTCTCGTCCGCCTCCGGGGCGAAGGCCGTGGCATCTTTACTCAGATTCGCCCCGCGGTCGACCTCCACTGTCACCTGCTCCCCGGCGTCGACGATGGCGCCCAAGACATCGAGGATGCGGTGGCGATGGCCCTGCAAGCGCAATCGGATGGGATCGCCGCGATCTGCGCGACGCCCCACATCCGCCACGACCACGACGTACGGATCGCGGAGCTGCCCGCCAGGCGGGCGGAGCTGGCGGCCGCGCTCACGCAGGCCGGTTGCGTCACCCGGGTGCTTCCCGGCGGCGAGGTCGCGGTGACCGCACTCGACGGACTCGACGACGCCGAGCTCCAAGCGGTTGCCTTAGGGGGCTCGGGCCGGTGGATCCTGCTCGAGCCCGTGCCGGGCCCGCTCGGCGACGAACTCGAGGCAGCGGTCCGTCAGTTATACGCGCGAGGCTTCCGCGCGCTGATCGCCCACCCCGAACGCCACCTCGTCTCCGACCTCGTCCAGCGACTGGCACGGCTGGTCGCGGGCGGGGCGCTGGTGCAGGCGACCGCGGCTTTCCTGACCGACGAGGCGACCCGCGCCGGGATGCTCGCGCTCGCACGGGCGGGCGTGATCCACGTGCTCGGCAGCGACTCGCATTCCTCGCGGGCGGGCCGGCCGGTCGCGCTCGCGGCGGCGATCGCGGCGCTGGACGGCATCGAGCCCGCGGCATCGCATCTGGAGTGGATCGCGCGCACCGCCCCGGAAGCGATCGTGCGCGGCGACGAGCTCACACCGCCGTTCTGACCACCGAGCGGACGGCCACGCAGGTGGCGAGCTCCTCGATCGCGTCCCGCCTGCCGGTGCCGAGACCGTGGCGCAGGAAGTTGGCCGAGCCGGCCGCTGCGCCAAGCACAAGCGCGTCGCGCAGCTCGAGGCCCCGCGCCCACGCCGCGGCGATCGCGCCCATCATCGTGTCCCCGCAGCCCTCGCGGAATCCGCGCGGCAGCCGCGGAGGCACGATCTCGAACGGCTCGCCATCTACCGGAAGCACCAGGATCGGGGCCTCCGCGCGCGTCACCGCCACCGTCCGGGCGCCTGCATCCTGGAGCGCTCGCGCGGCCTCGAGCGCACGCGGCCCGTCGACCGGCCCGCGCACATAGCCGGCCAGCTCCCAGTCGTTCAGCTTGACCAGGTCGGGTCCAGAGGAGAGCGTGCGGTCGAGTCTCGGGCTCGAGAGATCGACAAGCACGGGTATGCCTGCCGCCTTGACGTCGGCGACGATCGTCTCGTACACCCCGTCGGGCAGGCCCTCGGCCCCATACGGGTTGCACATCACCAGCAGCATGCTCCCGAGCGCAGTGGCGACCGTCGCGGCCACGAGGTCGTCGATCTCATGCCGCTGTGGCGCCGGCCGGAGTGCAGTGGACACGACGCGTCGCTCGCCAGCGCGCCGGTCGACAACGTAGCTGCCGCTCGAACCGGCGGTGTGCGTGATCCGGCTCGCGCCCGGGAGGGCGTCAAGCAGCGGCACGAGCGTCGCTCCGGTCTCGCCCCCCACGAGCGAGCAGAGCACTGGCATCGCCCCAAGCTCGGCCGCCATCCGTGCGACCCACACGCCCTGGCCGGCGGGATGCAGGTGGAGCTCGTCGGCGTCGCCCCGTGCCTCGATCGTGACGCTGAGCACCGGGTCGGGGGCGAATATGGCTACGCGGGGACGCTGGGGCGTCGGTGCGGCGCTCATCGGTCCACGGTTCACGATCCCCGACGGGCACGCATCGTGGCAAACCCGCAGCGCCGGCACGTATTCCCCCGTACCTCAATCCGGTGGACCGACCCGATGGCGGGCGACGACTGCGCCCGTACGCTCCGGCGCGTGGACCCTCACGCACAGAGCCTGGGCATCGATGCACCCGTTGCCAGGCGGACGAAGCTGTTCCACGACCTGCGCAGGAGCAACGAGTACGGCGCGCGCGTCGCGCGTCTGATCGAGGCCCAGCGCGAGCGGCGGATCGAGCGGGTCATCCAAGCGCAGCGCAGGCTCCGGGTCCATCAGTCGCGCTGACGTGTGGAGAACCCCTGACCCCGCCTCGTGGGCCGCGCGGATGACGTCGGCTGCGGCCCACCCTAGCTTGGGGTCCTCACTGTTGCCAGCAGCTGGTTGAGCTGGTCAGGCTCGTCGGAGCGGCTCTGGATTAATGCGCCCGCGCGCCCCTACCGGATGATCATCGGGCGCCGCGATCCGTTGCGCGTCGACGTGGTCGCCCCCTCCTGGGGGTCGTCCTCCACCACCGGGATCAGCGAGCTGTTCTACATGCTCGAGTGGGAAATCGCGTCCACGATTCGCCGACTTGCAAGCGAGCTTCCCCCACTGCGAATCCGTCGTTCCTACGGATCGGGTCCCGCTGCGATTGCGGATGGCCGACGGCCTTCCCGCCCATAGGTTGCGCTCGACCTTACCTGTCACTTGGCGTTCACGACCTGGTGGCCAAAGCGACGGCAGCACTTGGAGGACCGATGATCACCCTTGCGAAGCTCTCCATCCGCCGGCCCAAGGCCGCTCTCGCGATCTGGCTGCTGGTCGCCGTGGTGCTTTCACTGATCGGGCTCGGCGTCTCGAAGTCGCTGTCGCCGTCGGTCACGGTCGTCCCGGGGACCCAGTCCTCGCGCGCGCAGCAGCTCGGGAACGCCACGTTCGGCCCAACCCAGCTCGTGCCGATCCTGCTCGAGGGCCCGAGGGCCCAGCTCAACCGCGAGGGGCCGCCGCTGGTGGCGGCGCTGGCTAAGCGCGCGCACACGCGCGTGCTATCGGCCTGGGATGCCGGGACCGCGAGCGCGAGCCTCCGTCCGAAGCCGACGGCGGCGATGATCCTCGTCTCACTCGCTCGCACCGAGCAGAACGCGGTCAAGTACGACCAGCCGCAGATCGACAGCCTCGTCGCTCGCAAGATCTCCGCACCGGTGCGCTCCTACATCACCGGCCAGCCGTCGATCGACCGCGCCGAAAAGGACGCGTCACTCGCCAACCTCCGCCAGAACGAGCTGATCGCGGTCGGGATCCTGTTCCTGCTGCTGCTGATCGGCCTGCGCGCCCCGGTGGCCGCCGCGATCGTCGCCGCTGTGGGCACGGTCAGCATGCTCGCCGGCTTCGGTGAAGTCGCGCTGCTCGGCCGCTTCCTCCACCTCGATCCGGTTGGAGTCGCCGCCGGCACGATGACCGGACTTGCACTGGGGGTCGGCTTCGCGTTGCTGATCCTCGATCGGTTCCATCGCGAGGAGCTCCCTCAAGGTGCACATCCGCGCACGGCCGCAACCGCGGCGATACGCGAGCTTGAGTCGACCGGCAAGGCCGTCCTGATCGCCGGATCCGCGCTGGTCCTCGCGCTTGCGCTCGTGGCCGTGATCGGCCCGACGGAGCTGGTGGTCTCGGGCGGGATCGGAGCGCTCACGTGCGCGATGTTCGCCACCGGCGGCGCGGTCGTCGTGATGCCGGCCGCGCTGGTCCTGCTCGGACGGCGGATCGACGCCTTCAGCTTCCCGGCGCCTCGCCCGCTCGCGCGGGCTTGGTCACGGCTGGTGGATGCGGGCAGCTGGGTCATCCGGTACGCGGTGTGGAGCGGCGCCGTGGCGACGGCGCTGCTGGCCGCCCTGGCGGTCCCGGCGCTCGCCCTGAAGTCGGGGCCGCCCGACATCAGCCAGCTTCCGGCCTCCTCGAAGGCGCGGATCGCCTTCGCTCAGATCTCAAAGGTGATGGGCCCCGGTTGGGCGACTCCGTACAACGTGCTCGTCTCCTCCAGCAGCCGCCCGATCACGACGCCGGCGCTGCTCGCGAGCGTGCACCGTTTCGAGGTGCAGATCGCCAAGAACAAGACCGTCGACTCGGTCACCGGGCCCGGTCAGATCAACCCGATCTCGACCCAGCTGAAGGGCTTCGGCCCGGGGATCAAGAGCTCGGTCAAGCTCAGCGACAAGAGCAAGAAGGACCTGCTCACGCTGGCTACCGGCCTCGGCCAGGCGGGCGCCGGCACGGCGACGCTGCAGTCGGGGCTGGCCTCGGCGTCCTCGGGAGCGAATCAGCTTCACGCCGGCGGTGGCCAAGCCCAGTCGGGAGCCAGCCAGCTCCACGCGGGACTCGCGCAGGCGCAGAGCGGATCGAAGCAGCTGATGGCCGGACTGAACCAGGCGCTCTCAGGGGCGGTGGCCCTCAAGAACGGCTCGGCCCAGGTGCTGAGTGGATCCAGTCAGCTCTCAAATGGACTGTCCAAGGCGAAGACGGGCGCCGCGCCGGTCGTTCCGGCGCTGAACTCGCTGTCCGCGTCGGCGTCCACGACCAGCGCTCAGGTTTCCGCCGCGCTGGGGGAGCTCCAGTCGATGACCACGGGCAAGAGCGACCCGAAGTATTCGAGCACGCTGAGCGCCCTCACATCCGCCTCGGGAAGCGCGGCGGGTACGAAGGGGCTGGCAGCGGCGGTAGCCTCCCAGGCCCCGGCGCTCGTCTCCGGGATCAACCAGCTGAATGCGGGGGCCGCTCAGCTGCAGGCTGGGATCGAGCAGCTCCATAACGGCAACGCCCAGCTCGCGAGCGGCATCGGCCAGCTCGCGAGTGGAGGCAGCGCGCTACCGACCGGTCTCAACCAGCTGACCGCCGGTGCCGCTGCCCTCCAGATCGGGCTCGGCCAGCTCGCCGGCGGCGCGGGGCAGCTCGCGACCGGGCTCTCAGGCGGTGTCGGCCCCGCCGGCCAGCTCACCACCGGCCTTGGTCAGGCGCAGGCCGCGGTGATCAAGTCCCGCGGGCAGATCCCCTCGACCGCGAGTCTCAAGCAGCTGTTCCAGCAGTCACCGGGGATCTTCAACTCCGGCTACTTCGTGCTCGCCGCCGTCGCGGGCGCGACCCCCGCCAACCGCAACGCGGCGATGCTCACGCTCAACGTGCTGCAAGGCGGGACCGCCGGCCAGATCGTGGTCGTCTCGAAGTACAAGGCCAACGACCCCCGCAGCGTCGCGCTCGGCACGCAGCTGGCGACGATGTCGACCACGTTCGCCACGGCCAACCACCTCCAGGTCGCAGTCGGTGGACCTGCCGGCAACCTCGGTGATCTGACGAGCGTCACCAAGTCGCGGATCTGGCTCGACTTCGCGGTGCTGACGCTGGCGATCATGCTGGTCCTCGGCGTGGCGCTGCGCGCGGTGCTCCTCCCCGTGGTGGCCACTGTGTTCAGCCTGCTGACCGTGGCAGCGACGTTCGGGTTCCTCCAGCTGATGTTCGGCGGGTCGAACCCGCCGCTCGACGGCCCCGGCTACCTCGATCCGATCACGATCATCAGCGTGTTCACGGTCGCACTCGGGATCACAACCGTGTTCACGACCGTGCTGCTGATGCGAACGCGCGAGGAGTACGTCAGGCGCAACGGAGCCACTGCGGCGGTGCGTAAGGGCCTGCGTGAGACGGCCGCCGCTACGACCGGCGCGGGCCTGGTGATGGTCGCGGCGCTGATTCCGTTCTCGCTCACCGACCTGCTTAACATCCGGGCGCTCGGCATCGGCGTGGCGTTCGCCGTGCTGCTCGACGTGCTGATCGTCCGGCCAGTGCTGCTGCCGGCGGCGGAGGCGGTGCTCGGCCGCTATGGCTGGTGGCCGACCCGCGCTCCGCGCTCGGCCGAGGCGGAGCCGCTGGCCGCACAGACAACCCGCCGGATGCCGCGGCTGCATTTCCCGCATCGCCGCCCCCGTCCCGCACGTCAATAGGAGACTCGAAATGAACCCCCTGACCACCGAACCAGACACAGCCACAGGCAACGGGGCAGCGCCGGTCACCCCCGGGCTGCCCG
>CABDYZ010000304.1_pt1 | contig 12927 bp, 16 predicted proteins | sample 3132061 | NCBI WGS metagenome assembly CABDYZ01 (sample SAMEA5534339, study PRJEB31848) | metagenome | biome: tundra; feature: field; material: soil | place: USA | collected 2013-05 | depth 0.45 m
GTCGCATCCCCCCCCGGCGTCGCACCCGTGGTGGATCCGGGGACGAGCAAGCCCGCCGAGGTCAACACTTGGCGTCCCCACTGGCGGCCGGTCGTCGTCACCGGCCTGCTCGCCTTCGCGATCGTCGTCGCTCTCTACACGGTGCCGGACTTACTCGCCGGACGCTCCATCACCGGAAACGGCCAGCCGACGACGTTCTTCGGCGGCTCGGCGAACGTGATGAAGAAATCAAGCCCGACGTCGACGGTGACGACGACCACCCCAACGACGACAGTCAGCAAGACCGCACCGACGACAACGACGACCAAAACCACGACGACCGCGACACCGACGACCAAAACCACGACGCCGTCTGGCACGCAGAACACCACCACGCCTACCACTATCACCACGCCCGTGCCGTAACAAGCCCCGCTGCAGCCGGCACGCTGGGTTGATCGTATTGCGCTCCTACTTACGGTCATCTCGCGAGACCGAGCAGCGTCGGGGTGAGCGATCGGATCGGTTATGGGCGAGGAGCCGTGGTCGGTCGAGACGTCGCGGCTCTCCGTTCCTGCCGGGAGCAGCACAGTCGGATCCGCCGGCACGGGCGCCAAAAGCCGTGCGAGCTGCAAGCACCTCAACGACGTAAGCAGCAGTGACCACCCTCGCCGAGCTCGTTGCTGCTTCTGAGGAACTCCAGCAGCCAGGCTGGCACAGCGTAGGGCTCCTGCATTCATCGCGACGCAGGCATCTCGACCGCGGCGGGTTGCGTCCCAGAACTGCTGTAAATACCCGCCGGGTGCTGTCAAGGCTACGGCGTAGGTTCCCTCAAGTCCTGCAAGACGATGAAGGAGGCCTACGCCGTGAGACGTACCGTACCGCCGTCGGCGGAGATACAAGAGAAGATCGATGGGTTGCTTGCGACCGGGATGGTCGGTGAGGACCCGTCGGGGATGTTGTCGGAGCTCGCGAGGTTGGGCGCCCGGTTGATCATCCAGCGGGCGGTCGAGGACGAGTTCGACTCGTGGTTGGGCCGCCGTGCACCAGAAGGGCCGCGGTCGTGGAGGGCTACGCGAATTGCAATTCGGCGCTCAGAGATGTAGCGTCGCGCCGCCGCGCAGACGCGCGAGCGGCGAAATCCCGATGTCCAACGTGAGGAGCACCGAGTGACCTATGGCGTCGTGCATCAGTTTGCTGGTGGCACCGAGAAGCAGTATCAGGCCTCGGTCGCAGCCGTACATCCGAGCGACGGCAGCTTGCCCGAGGGCCAGGTGTTTCACCTAGCCGGCCCGTCGGCCGACGGCTGGGTGATCGTGGCTATCCATGACTCGCAGCAAAGTTGGGAAAAGTTCCGCGACGGCACTCTGATGCCTCGGATGCAAGCAGGCATCGACGGCGGGTTTGCGGCGCCGCCTCAAGAGACGTCGTTCGAAGTCCACAACCAGGTCTCCGCCTGACGATTGCGGCCCTGGGGCGCTGCCCGGTCGCGCTCACCTGCCGGCTAATTCCCGCTTAGAAAGAAGAGGTTCTGATGTCGACGGTACTGATCATCCACGATGTAGACGACGTTGACCACTGGCTCAGTTCGCCGAAGCGAGAGGAGCTCTTCGGGCCGTTGGGGATTTCGGCGCGCACGTTCCGGGGCGCCGAAGGTTCGAAGCAAGTCGGGCTGATCGCAGAGATCCCCGACATGGCTGTATGGCAGGAGGCTCTCCAGTCCGAGGCAGGGGCCGAGGCGATGAAGTTCGACGGTGTTCACCCCGAGACGATCGTTGTCCTGACCGAGGGATAGCGTCCAAGACCGCAGGAGACCAGATGCCAAGCGTGGCTTTTGCTGCACCCATGCTTCCAGGAGAGACCGAAGCTGACCGCAGTGCCATGCAGTCGTGCTCGCACGGCGAGCGGAAGGCTTCGTACGAGTCTTCGCGCGAGCAGCACGGCATCAGCAGAGAGGCCGTCTAGATCCAGCAGACGCCGGGCGGCGATTTTGCGGTCGTCTACATGGAGCTGATGCCTGCAGGCGGCGCAGAAGATTTTTATCGGGGCGCCCGGATTTGAACCGGGGACCTCACCGACCCGAACGGTGCGCGCTACCAGGCTGCGCCACGCCCCGAATCGATCCAGTATCCCATAGCCAAAGGGGTTGCGCCCGTCGGGTTGTGAGCATCCGCCCGAGGCGGCATACTTCAAGGATGTAAGAGTTGTCGGCAAAGGAGAAGAGGATCGATGGCCAATCATCTGACGCCCACGGAGCTTGCACGCGAGTCGGGGCTGGAACGGCGAGACGTGATCTCCAAATGTCTTGAGTTGGGCGTCCCGATCTTCAACGGTCGAATCGACAAGACACTTTTCCTCTCCAGCCTTCACGAGCTACCCGGCTCGCGATCTGGGCAGAAGCATCCCCAGCCGGCTGGCGCATAGCAGCGCCAGCCGCTGGCACGTAGCGACCCGCGGGGCCTATTCCTGAGCGGACTGGCGCAGCAGCGTCGAAGTGGTCTGCTCGAGGATCTTCCGCCAGGCGCGCGTCTTCTCGCGCTCGGCCTCGAAGTGCTTGACCACCTTGCGGACTCGGGTCGCAGAGATCTCGATTCCGTGGCGCGAGCAGATCCGCTTGAAGCGCGCGTAGTCGTGTGCGAGCTTGAGCGTCACCGACTGGAACCCGTGCCGCGCGATGTCCACTCGCGAGGTGAAGTTCATGATGCTCGTCTGGAACATCAGCTCGTCATTGGGCTCGGGCTCGATCAGGATGATGTCGACGCCCGGATAGCGCTCCTCCCAGCGCTGGGCGAGCTCGTGCAGCCGCTGGTAGGCGAGCAGCTTGAACGACTGGTAGCCGATCTGCGGGAACCCCATGTCGGAGACGTGGCGCGCACGTGATCCATCGATCGTCGAGACCCGCTTCTGGAAGTCGTTGACGTACGGGACCAGCGGGTTGACCACGACGATGAACTTGGCCCCTGCTTCGACGGCGATGTCAAGGTTGGTGGTCGAGACAATTCCCCCGTCGACCAGCTCGCGGTCCTTCACCTTGACCGGCTTGTAGATCATCGGCAGGGCGCCCGAGGCGCTGACGGCCCGCGAGATCGGCACGTCGTCCCAGTCCTGTGCGCCGAGCACGATCCGCTCGCAGGTATCCAGATCGGTGGTCGCCAGGTACAGCTCGCTCTCCAGGAGGCGGAAATCGTCGGTTCGGTCGGGATCGGAAAGGATCGTCTTCACGTAATGCTCGATGCCCTCGCCCGAGTAGAGCCCGGATGGAAGCGCCTCGGCGAGGCCGACGATCAGGTCCACAGCCGAGATCTGGCCGACGTCTCGCACCAGCTTGCGCACGACCTGGGCGAGCCTGAACGGGATCAGAACGCCCTTCGTGACGAACTCCCGATAGTTCGGTCGCAGCAGTGCGCTGATGCGCGCGTCGGGGAATGGCGTCGGCACCTGCTGGACGATCACCCGCATCATCTCCTCGGGCGTCACCCCGTTGGCCACCGCCGCGGCCACGAACGCGCCGGCGCTGGTGCCGACATACACGTCGAACTGGTTGACGGTCCGGTTGACCGACAGCAGGTCAAGCGCACGCAGAGCGCCGATCTCGTAAACGCCCCCGGTGAATCCGCCGCCGCCGAGAACCAGCGCCGACTTCGAGCGCGGCGCGCGGCGACGCTTCCCCGCTTCGCCCGAGCGAGCAGGGCGTTCCGTAGACGCCGTCTCGAGCTTGACGACCTTCCCCATTCCTAGCGATTGTACGGAGCGGATCGCGAATCTTTCGCCGCAACGCCGTGTTTCATAGGGCGGATGCGCAGATTCGTGCTGAGATGGGGGGTGCTCGTCATCCTGATTGGCGCCGCTCCCGCGGCCGCGGACGCGCAGTCGAGCTCTGCCGGTGCGGCGCTCAGCTCGGCGCTCAACTCCGGGATGCAGCAGATCGGCGGCGCCAGCGGCGCGTATGTGCTCGACCTGAACACCGGCCAGACGCTGTACTCCTACGCCGGCGGCATCGGGCGGCTACCGGCGTCGGTGGAGAAGATCTACACCACCTCCACGGCGCTGCTTCGCTTTGGCCCGAACGCGACCCTGACGACCACGGTGCTGGGGAACGGAACGGTCGACCGCAATGGTGCCTGGCACGGCGTCCTGTACCTCAAGGGCGGTGGCGACCCCACCTTCGGGTCGGCCGGCTTCGACCAGTCTTTCTATGGCGCCGGCGCTACCGTCCAGCGCCTGGTCGTGAACCTGGTCCACAACACCGGGATCAGGTCCGTGCACGGGCGAATCGTCGGCGACGAGTCGTACTTCGACTCGCTGCGCGGGACACCCGCGACCGGATTTCAGCCTGACCTCGTCGACGTCGAGGGGCTGCTGAGCGGCCTCGCCTACGACCGGGGCTTTGGCAACTTCGCGGGGACGGCGGGCCAGTCGCGCCCGGCGCTTTACGCCACCCAGCAGTTCGTGTCCGCGCTGCAGGCCGACGGGGTGAAGGTGCCGTCGAACACCCCCGTGTACACGGCGCAGGCGCCCGGCAGCGCGCACCAGCTGGCCGCGGTCCACTCGCCCACGATCGCCAAGCTGATCCAGCTGACCAACACGCCTTCTGACAACTACGTGGCGGAAATGCTGCTCAAAGGGCTTGGTGCCCGCTTCGCCAACGCTGGGACCACCGCGGCAGGCGCAGCCGTGGTTCGTTCCGAGCTGGCCACGAGGTTTGCGATCGGGCCGCAGCTCAACGACGGCTCCGGACTGTCGCGCTCTGATTACACCAGCCCTCGGCAGGTGGTGAGCGTGCTGCGCCAGCTGTACCCGAACGCCGATTTCTTCAACTCGCTGGCGATCGGCGGCGAGACCGGAACGCTTCAGACCGAGATGCAGGGCACGATCGCGCAGGGAAACTGCCACGGCAAGACCGGAACGCTGCACGATGTCGCCAATCTGGCCGGCTACTGCCGCGCCCGTGACGGGCACACGCTCGCATTCGCGTTCCTGGCAAACGCGATCGCAGACTCGGCCTACGTGCACGCTGTCGAGGGCAACGACATGGCAGTCGCGCTCGCGGGCTACAACGGCTAGCCGAGCAGCTCTCGCAGACCGTTCTCGTCGATCACCGGCACTCCCAGCCGTTCGGCCTGCGCGAGCTTCGTGCCCGGGCTCTCGCCGGCGACCACGTAGTCGGTCTTGCGCGAGACAGAGCCGGTGACGCGGCCCCCGGCGGCGAGGATCCCCTCGGTCGCCTCCTCTCGGGTGAGCGTGGGGAGCGTGCCGGTCAGGACGAATGTCTTGCCGGCCAGCGGGCCCTCGCCCGGTGGCGGCCCCTCCTCCTCCAGGCGCAGCCCCTGCTCCCGCAGGTCCTCGATCAGCGCGAGCATCTGCTCGTCGTGGAGCTGCGAGTGGATCTTGAGCGCCATCTTCGGACCGACGCCCTGTGCCTGCTCGATCTCCTCGGGGCCGGCATTCAGGAGTGCGTCGATCGAGCGGAAATGTTGCGCGAGGTTGCGGCCGGTCACGTAGCCGACTTCCTCGATCCCGAGCGCGTACAGCACGCGTCCGAATGGCTGGCGCTTTGACCGCTCGATCGCATCCACCAGCTTGTCCGCCGAGACCTGTCCGAACCCGGTCTGGGCCGCGATCTGCTCGGCATCGAGGCGGTAGAAGTCAGCCGCTGTGCGGACCCAGCCAAGGTCCATGAACATGCTCACCTGCTTCTCCCCGAGCCCGTCGACGTCCATCGCGCCGACGAAGTGCTTGAGCAGCTGCCAGCGGCGGCCGGGGCAATCGCGATTCGGGCATTTCGTGAAGATCGAGTCCGGATCCTTGACGGTTTTGGTGTTGCAGACCGGGCAGCGCATGGGCGGGCGCGGCGGAGGCGGCCGGTCACTTTGCTCGGCGACGTGGGGCGCGGGTGAGAGCACCTGCGGAATCACGTCTCCGGCGCGCAGAACGAGCACCTCCTCGCCCTCACGGATGTCCTTGCGGCGCAGGTCCTCCTCGTTGTGAAGCGTCGCGAGCTTGACCGTCACCCCGCCCACGTGGACGGGCTCGAGCATCGCGTAGGGGTGCAGATCCCCGAACTTGCCTGGGTTCCAGCCGATCTGCTTGAGCTTCGTGACCGCGGTGGTCGGCGGGAACTTCCACGCGATCGCCCACCGCGGCTCGCGCCCGACCGACCCGAGCCGCCGCTGCAGCTCGACCTGGTTGACCTTCACGACGGCGCCGTCGATCTCGAAGTCGAGCGAGCCACGACGCTCCTCCCACGATCGGCATTGCGCCACCACATCGTCCTCGGCCCCCAGCTTCACGATGTCCGGATGCACCGGGAAGCGATGGTCGCGCAGCCATTGCAGCGCATCCCAATGGGCGTCGAACGAGACCCCCTCGGTCGCGCCGATCGCGTAGCACCACAGCGACAGCGGACGGTCCGCGGCGAGCTTCGGGTCGAGCTGGCGGATCGTCCCGGCGGCCGAGTTGCGCGGGTTCATGAACGTCGACAGGCCGGCCTCGGCGCGGCGCTCGTTGATCTTGGCGAAGTCCGAGAGCGACAGGTAGACCTCGCCGCGCACCTCGACCAGCTCCGGCGGCTCCTCGATCTCCAGCCGCAGCGGGATCGCCGAGATCGTGCGCAGGTTGTGGGTGACGTCCTCGCCGACCTCGCCGTTTCCGCGGGTCGCGCCGCGCTCGAACACGCCATTTCGGTAGATCAGCGAGATCGCCAGCCCGTCGATCTTCGGCTCGACCACGAACTCGAAGTCGGGGTCGGTGATCCCCTCACGGCCGAGGTGGTTGCGCATCCGCTGGATCCATGCCCGCAGATCCTCGGCCGAGCGCGCGTTCGCCAGCGACAGCATCGGCTGCGGGTGGCGCACCTTCTCCAGCTCGCTGACCGGCTCCGCTCCGACCCGCTGGGTCGGCGAGTCCGGCGTGATGATCTCGGGATGCTCGGCTTCGAGCCCGCGCAGCTCGTCAATCAGCGCGTCGTACTGGTCGTCCCCGATCTCGGGGTCGTCGAGGACGTAGTAGCGATGGTTGTGGTACTCGAGCTGGCGGTGCAGCTCGGCGGCTCGCTGCTGCACGCCCTCGTCCGCGGCGGGTGCGGCGGCGCTCACTGCTCGACCTCGCTCGCCGCCGGGGCGATCAACCTCCCCAGGTCGTAGCGCTGCAACGCCGAGAGCCCTTCGTGGTCCGTCAGGTCAAAGTGAAGCGGAGTCACGGCGATGTTGCCCTTCGCGACGGCCGCCAGGTCGGTGCCGGTCTCGTCGCGCTCATAGCTGGCGTCGCCATAGATCCGGTAAAGGCGCCGGCCGGAGGTTGCCTCGTCGATCAGCGCCAGCTCGTCGCGGTAGACTCGCTTTCCCAGCCGGGCGACCTCTACGCCATCGGGATCGGCGCCGGGCACGTTGATGTTCAGCAGCGTGCCCTCGGGCAGCGGGACGTTCTTGAGCTCCGCGACCAGCCGGGCGGTGAACGCCGCCGCCACCTGGAACTCGAACCCACCTCCCGCGCGGAAGTCGAGCTCGAGCGCGCCTGACTGCTGCGAGACCGCGATCCCGGGCAGCCCGAGCACGATCGCCTCCAGCGCGGCGGCGACCGTCCCCGAGTAGGTGATGTCGTCGCCGAGGTTCGACCCGTGGTTGATCCCGGACACCACCAGCTCGGCCGTGAACCCCTCGATCAACCCCAGGCGGGCGAGCCGCACGCAGTCGACCGGAGTGCCATCGGTCGCGTAGCCGACGGTGCCGTCGTCGAAGTCGACCTCCTGCACCCACAACGGTCGCCGGGTGGTGATCGACCTGGCCATCGCCGACCGGTTGCCGTCCGGGGCGATCACTGCCAGCTCGACCCCCGGCAGCTCGAGCAGCGCCTTTCGCAGCGCCTGCAGCCCGGCGGCCTCGATCCCGTCGTCGTTGGTGAGAAGGACGCGCATTCCAGAGTTGATCCTAGCCCGCGGCCCGGGCGCTCCGCTCGGCCCTGTCGAGCGCGCGAGCTACGTGTGCGACGACCATCAGGGCCTGCTCCGTGAGCTGCCTCCAGGTGATCCTGATCACCTCGTAGCCGCCATCGCGGAGTGCCATGTCCTTGCGACGGTCCCGCTCGAACGCTCGCCGGTGCCCGTGGTACTTATAGCCATCGGCCTCCACGATCACGCGTTGCTCGGCCCAGAGGAAGTCCACCGAGTAACCCGCCGCTCGTATGTTGGCCTTGGGCTGCGCCAGACGCGCCTCCCGCAGCAGCCTCCGCATTCGACGTTCGGCTTCGGAGCGCGTAAGCGCGGGACCACCTTCCGATCGCAGGAAGGCCCTCATTCGCGCCGTGCCGGGGCGACGCCCGGCGCGCTCGAGCGCCGCCTCGAGCGCTCCCTTGGACAACAAGCCCTGCACGCGCGCTTCGGCCACGAGCCGGTCGAGCTCGGAGTCGCCGGCCTCAGCCGCCAGGTCGATCAACGTGCCCGCCGGCGAAGTCAGCCGGAGGCCGCCCTTTCTCCGTACGTCGCGATCATCGATCCCCGACACCCGGTGGATCCGGATCCCCCGCTTGGGCCGGCGCTGCCGTCCGACGAGCGTGACGTCGACCTCGCGCGGCGCGGAGTCCACCAGTCCCCACAGATAGGCGGCCGAGCGATGGCTGATCAGCGCTCCATCCCCGCACGCGAGCAGTGCCGCGACCTCCCTCGCCATCGGCGCCAGCGCCAGATGCCCGACCGCATAGACGCCGCGGTGGAGCCGATGAAGGGCGCCGGAGCGCGCCAGGCGATCGACGACATGCCGGCTTACGCCCGCTGCTTGAAGCTGCGCACGAGAGACCGTCCCTTGTTGCGCCGCTCCGAGGCGGGCGGCCGCCCGCGCTAGCGGCTCGACCCGCGGGTGAACGTTCCGTCCCTCGTCGCCATCGCCAGCCACGTCACGCTTACCCGCGTGGGGCGGGTTAACGTCGCGTCCGTTCGGCGAGCTCGTAGCTGGGTTACGTTTACCCGCATCGGCGTGGTCGTCCATCCGCCGAGCATGACCCACGAGACCGCCCACCAGGGGCAATCGGATCCAAATCGTCACCTCGTCGCAACAGAGTTGTTGCGCACCGTCACACCCCAGGCACACGCCGGCCCCGGGCCGCCGCTCAGAACCCGACCACGCGCTCGCCCCGATACCCCACCCCCGCCAGGAACAGGCCGTGGGCAGGGGCAGTGGGGCCGGCCTCCGAGCGCGGGCGCCCAGCGAGTAGCGCGGCAAACGAGGCCACCGAGCGCCGCCCACCAGCCACTTCGAGCATCGTCCCGACCAGCACGCGATTCATGTGTCGCATGAACGCGTCCGCCTCGATCCAGAACTCCAACACCTCGGGATTCACCGGCGATCTGCGCCAGAAGGCCGCGAACACCTGGCGCTCAAAGCGCACGTGCTCGGTCTCGGTCGGAGTGAACGCAGTGAAGTCGTGAACCCCGACGAGTGCCGCGGCGCACTCCCCGAGCACGCCGGCGTCCAAGGCATTCGGCCAGTGCAGCGCTCGCCCCGACTCAAGCGCGCTCCGCGCGCCTCGGACGAGCACCCGGTAGCAGTACGCGCGGGAGGTCGCGTCTCGCCGCGCGTCGAACCCAGCAGAAGCGCGGACGCACTGAAGCGCGCCCACGTCGCCGGGCAGCAGCGCGTTCAACGACGTAAGCGAAGCCGGGCCGCCCTCGTAGCTGCAGACCTGCCCCCACGCGTGGACCCCGGCGTCGGTGCGTCCGGCGACGGTCAGATCGACCCCTTCCGGGGCCCGGAGCACCACCGTCAGCGCCCGCTCGACCTCCTCCTGAACCGTCCGGGCGCCAGGCTGACGCGCCCATCCAGCGAACCCGCCGCCGTCGTACTCAAGCTCGAGCCGGCTCGTCATCGCGGCCCGAACCCGCCGAGCTAGACGAGCTCCAGAAACACCATCTCGGTCGAGTCAGACGACCGCGGTCCCAGCTTCAGGATCCGGCTATAGCCGCCGGGGCGCTCGGAGTAGCGCGGAGCGATCTCCTCAAACAGCTTGTAGACCGCGAACTTGTCCTGACCCAGCGCCGAGAGTGCCTGCCGGCGGGCGTGCAGGTCGCCTCGCTTGGCCAGCGTGATCAGCTTCTCGAGCTCGGGCTTGACCGCCTTGGCCTTGGCCTCGGTCGTCTTGATCCGCTCGTGATCGATGACCTCTTTGGTCAAGTTGATCAGGAGCGCCTTGCGGTGCGAGGCGCTGCGGCTCAACTGGTATCGCTGACGCTGGTGTCGCATGACTGTGCGGCGAGACGTTATCGCCTAGTCGTCGCGGAGCCCGAGCCCGCGGGCGTGCAGCGTCTCGACGACCTCGTCGATCGACTTCTTGCCGAAGTTCGGAATCGCGTTCAATTCACCCTCGGTCTTCGACACGAGGTCGCCAACCGTCTGGATGCCTGCCCGCTTTAGGCAGTTGTACGAGCGCACGCCGAGCTCCAGCTCCTCGATCAGGATGTCGTCGAGCGCGTTCGGCGGACGGGCGGGAGCACCCGGAGCGCCACCGCCCGGCTGGCCGGGCTCGAGCGGGCCGGGAACGCCGGCCTCGCGCAACTCGACGACCCGGTCGGCGTCGGTGAAGATCGCCAGCTGCGAGATCAGGATCTCGGCCGCCTCGCGCAGCGCGGCGTGCGGATCGATCGACCCGTCGGTCTCGATGTCGAGCGTCAGCTTGTCGTAGTCGGTCCGCTGGCCGACGCGGGCCTGCTCGACGCTGTAGGCGACGCGGCGCACGGGCGAGAAGATCGAGTCGATCGGGATCACGCCGATCGGCTGGTCGGGAGACTTGTTCTCCTCGGCCGGGCGGTAGCCCCGGCCGCGGCCGACGGTCAGGTACACCTCGAGCTTGGTCTTCTTCTCGAGCGTCGCGATATGGGCATCGGGGTTGAGGATCTCGACGCCCGCTGGCAGGTCGATGTCCTTGGCGGTGATCTCGCCTGGCCCGGTGACCACCAGCGGCGCCTCGACCTCGGTCGCGTCTGTGTGCATCCGGCAAACGACGCCCTTCAGGTTCAGGACGATGTCGGTGACGTCCTCCTTGACACCGCGGATCGTCGAGAACTCGTGCGCGACGCCCTCGATCCGAACGCTTGTCACCGCCGCGCCCGCAAGCGAGGACAGCAGCACGCGCCTCAGCGAGTTGCCGAAGGTGTAGCCGAAGCCACGATCGAGCGGCTCGATCGTGAACGAGCCACGATTGTCGTCGACTGACTCGGTGGAGATTCGGGGGACTTGGAAGTCGAGCATCGGGGTCCTAACGTCGTGGGTTCATTGCCGCGAGGGGCGGCAGTCGTCGCCGCGCGCTGCCCTCAGGCCGCACGGCTGAAAAGCTTGTAGTTACTTCGAGTACAGCTCGACGATGAGCTGCTCCTGCACCGGCGCGGCGATCTCCCGCCGCTCGGGCTTGCGCAGCACCTTCGCCGTAAGTGCGTCGTGATCCGCCTGCAGCCAGGCCGGCACCTGACCGGTCAGCTCAGTGGCGTCGCGAATCACCTGGCCCGCAGTCGAGCGCTGGTGGATCGCGATCACGTCCCCGTCCCGCATCTGGTAGCTGGGGATGTTCACGCGCCGGCCATTGACCGTCCAATGCCCGTGGAGGATCAGTTGTCGCCCCTGGCGCCGTGAGGCGGCAAAGCCGAGCCGCACGAGCACGTTGTCGAAGCGGCACTCGAGCATCCGCAGGAGGTTCTCGCCGGTGACGCCCGGCTGGCGGGAGGCCTTGGCGTAGTAGTTGCGGAACTGCTGCTCGAGCACGCCGTAATAGCGCCTGGCCTTTTGCTTCTCGCGCAGCTGGACGCGGTACTCGCTCTGCCGCTGGCGGCCGCGACCGTGCTCGCCCGGCGGATACGAGCGGCGCTCAACGCCGCACTTGTCGGTCAGGCAGCGCTCACCCTTGAGGAACAGCTTCTGTCCCTCGCGGCGGCATTGCTTGCACTGTGGCGATGTGTCTCGTGCCATGGTCTCTCGTTCCTATACGCGGCGGCGCTTGCGCGGCCGACAGCCGTTGTGGGCCTGGGGAGTGACGTCCTTGACGCCGAGCACCTCGAGCCCGGCGGCCTGGAGCGAGCGAATCGCGGTCTCGCGTCCGGAGCCGGGGCCCTTCACGAACACCTCGACCTTCTGGAGCCCATGTTCGATGCCCTTGCGCGCGGCCGCGTCGGCTGTCACCTGCGCGGCGAACGGGGTCGACTTGCGAGAGCCCTTGAAGCCGGCGGCGCCGGCGGACTCCCACGCGATCACGTTGCCCTCCCGATCGCTCAGCGACACGATCGTGTTGTTGAAGGAGGTCTTGATGTGCGCCTGGCCGATCGGGATGTTCTTGCGAACGCGCCTGCGGCCGCGCGCGGGCCGCTTGGGAGCAGGGCTCATTTCTTGGCCGCCTTCTTCTTACCGGCAACCTGCATCCGCTTGGGCCCCTTGCGTGTGCGCGCGTTGGTCTTGGTGTTCTGGCCGTGCACCGGGAGTCCGCGCCGGTGTCGCAGCCCCCGGTAGCAGCCGATCTCCTGCAGGCGCTTGATGTTCTGCGAGCGCTCGCGCCGCAGATCGCCCTCGACCGTCACCTCGGAGTCGATCAGGTCACGCAGCTTGACGACCTCGTCCTCGGTCAGGTCACGGACCTTGCGGTCGGGCTCGATGTGGGCCTCGGACAGCAGCTTGTTGGCGGTCGAACGGCCGACCCCGTAGATGTAGGTGAGGCCGACTTCCACGCGCTTGTTCAGCGGAATGTTGATACCGGAGATGCGCGCCATTAGCCCTGCCTCTGCTTATGACGTGGATTTGAGCAGATCACAAGAACCCGTCCGTTGCGGCGGATGATCTTGCACTTCTCGCACATCGGTTTGACCGACGGTCTTACTTTCACGCTCGCTCTTAGCTCTCTCGTCGTCGAGTTCAAATTTTGCGAATAAAGTTTCCTCAGCCCGGCTCTGGCGACCGCTAGGTCGCCGCTACCGCGCTGAAG
>CABDYZ010000320.1_pt1 | contig 12269 bp, 12 predicted proteins | sample 3132061 | NCBI WGS metagenome assembly CABDYZ01 (sample SAMEA5534339, study PRJEB31848) | metagenome | biome: tundra; feature: field; material: soil | place: USA | collected 2013-05 | depth 0.45 m
AGCACGGTCGCGCTGGTGATGCTCGACATCGACCACTTCAAGGAGATCAACGACAGCTACGGTCACCCGTACGGCGACTACGTCCTGGCCGCGGTTGCCAAAGCGCTGCGCGCGGCCGTAAGGGGGCATGACACCGTCGCTCGGCTGGGCGGCGAGGAGTTCGCGCTCGTGCTCCCCGGCTCGAGCACCGAGGCGGCCTACGACGTCGCCGAGCGCGCGCGAGGGCTGATCGCGAGGATCGAGCTGCCCGAAGGCCATCTGGCTTCGTCGGCGGGTGTGGCAGTGACGAGCGGGGAGGGGGCCTCGGCGAGCGACCTCCTGGATGCGGCGGATCGCGCGCTGTACGAAGCCAAGCGCCAGGGCAGAGACCGCACCGCGCTGGCCGGCACGCCGACCTGAGAAGCAGGGGATGGTGAGGGCCGTGCCGGTGGTGCGCGTGACGCCAGTCGCGGTGCCAAGTGCTTGACCCCACAACTATTTTCTGCTATGCTTGGGCTGTGGGGAGTTCCACCCGGCCAAACCAGGAGATCCGATGAAGCTCGAAGGCATCCACCACGTAACTGCAATCACGGCGGAGGCCCAGCGCAACGTGGACTTCTACGCGGGGGTTCTCGGTCTGCGGCTCGTGAAGAAGTCGGTCAACCAGGACCAAACCTCCGTGTACCACCTGTTCTACGCGGACGAGACCGGTGAACCAGGGTCGGACATCACGTTCTTCGAGTACCCCGGCGTCCCGCGCGGACGCGCGGGCGCGGGCATGGTGCACCGCGTGGTCTGGCGGGTGGCCAGCAGCGAGGCGCTCGACTTCTGGCAGCGACGCCTGGGCGATACCGGCTACGAGTCGACACGCACCTCCGAGTCGCTGATCTTCGAGGACTTCGAGGGGCTGGCGCATGAGCTCCTGATTGCGACCACGACCGACGAGCCGCTGATCGCGAACCATCCCGAGATCCCCGCCGAGCTGGCGCTCCAGGGCTTCCACGCCGTCCGGGCCTATGCCGGGGACCCGGAGCGCAGCCGGGCGCTGCTGCAGGACACGCTGGGCTTCGAAGCGCTGGAGGAAGGCGCCTACGAGGTCCGCGGCGATCACCGGGGCGGCTACTACATCTACGATGCACCGCCCGAGGAACGCGGGCTGCAGGGCGCCGGCTCGGTGCACCACGTCGCGTGGGCCTCCCCGCTCGAGGACCACGAAGCCTGGCAGCAGCGGGTCGCCGCCTCCGAGGCGCGCCCCACGCCGATCATCGATCGCCACTACTTCCGCTCGATCTACTTCCGCGAGCCCTCAGGCGTGCTGTTCGAGATCGCCACGATCGGCCCCGGGTTCACCGTCGACGAGCCGCTCGAGCACCTCGGCGAGAAGCTTTCGCTGACGCCGCAATTCGAGCACCTGCGCGAGCAGATCGAGCCGACGCTCGCCCCGCTCCGCAACCCGCGGGAGGCTTGGACTCGGCAGTGAAGCGGGGCTAGCGCCCGGCCATCAGCCCGCCGCTGGCGAGTCCGATGCCGCCGTCCACGCGGATCACCGCGCCCGTGATGTAGGCCGCTGCGGGGGAGAGCAGGAACGCCACCGTGCCGGCGAGCTCCTCCGGCTCGCCGATCCGTCCGAGCGGGATCGTGCCTGCCATCGACTCCCGCATCGCGTCTGGCAGCGCGTTGACTTTCGGCGTGGCGATCATGCCCGGCATCACGACGTTGCAGTGCACCCCGCGGGCGGCCCATTCTGCGGCGAGCGTGCGGGCCATCCCGACGACCCCCGCCTTGGCGGCTGTGTAGGCGACCTGACCTGGGAGCCCGGTCTCGGCCGAGGCCGAGGAGATCAGCACGATCCGGGCGTCGCCGGACTGGGCCAGCGCCGGAAACGCTGCCTGCACGACGTGGAACTGCCCCGAGAGGTTGGTCTCCAGGTCCTTGCGCCACTCCTCTTCGGGGAAGCGCTCGGCTCGGTGGATCGTGTCGACGACCCCGGCATTCGCGACCACCGCGTCGCAGCCGCCGAGGCGCTCCACCAGCCTCGTAACGGCGGACTCGGTCGCGACGCGGTCGCGCACGTCGAAGCACGCGCTTGCGCCCACCGCGCTTTCGTCCGCGAACGCCGACTCGACCGCGGGCGTGACGTCGCAAACCCCGATCCGGCAATCGCAGGCGGCCAGCGCCTCGACGATCGCGCGGCCGATGCCCCCAGTCGCTCCGGTCACCAGCACCCGCCGCCCCTGCGGCGATGTTCTCGCCGCCATCAGTCGCGTTCTGGCTTCTGGTGCCCGTAGCGCGACCAGTGGCGCTCCGGAATGTCGGCCGGGTCCTTGTACCAGTACCAGGTGCATGGATCGTGGTCGAAGTCGTCAGGGGCGTCCGAGGGGTACATCGGATGGCCGATCCACTCGATCGGCTGGACCTCGTTCATGAACGAGCAATGCGTGCAGTACAGCGGGAAGTCCTTGCGTCCGTAGCTCCAGTCGTGCGCCTGCTTGGTGACGCCCATCGCGTTCTCTCCGCGGTAGGCGCCGTTGCGCCACAGCCGCTGGCCCGACCCGCACGGGTTCATCCTGAAGATGAACTTCTGGTCGTCCTCCTCGATCTCGAACGCGCCGGGGTTGGGCCCGGTGCCCGAGCACGAGTGCGCCCGCCAGGTCCGGGCGAGTTCGTAGACGATCTGCCTGCGATCGGCCGCGTCGATCTTCTCGACGTCGCCTTTCCACCCGCGCTCGTTGCCGTAGCGCCAGGCTTCAGCCACCCCCTCGTCGCCGAGCTTCTCCTGGACGAAGCTGATCAAGCCGAGGATCCCGCCCGCCATCAGGTCGTGCATGAAGCGCCACTCGTGCTTCATCTCCTCGCACAGCCTGCGCGCCTCCTCGGGGTCACCACGATCGAGCGCCTCGATCGCCCGATCCATCGTCGGTCGCGACATATCGCGCAGCTCGTCCTCGGCGAACCACCGCGTCTCGGCCATGCTCCCTCCTCGTGTCGTGTGCGTGCTGCTAGGCCGCACCGCCGAAGGCGGCGTCGGCCACGGCCTGTGCGGCGGGTCCGTACGGCGGCGCGAACGCCTCGAGCTGGTCGCCCTCGCCGCGGACGAACACCGCGCGCTGATTCGAGAACTCGCGGAAGCCCTCGACGCCGTGGTGGCGCCCCGAGCCGCTCTGGCCGGTGCCGCCGAACGGCAGCGACGCCAGGGCACCATGAACGGCGGCGGAGTTCACGCACGCGCCGCCCGAGGTCGTGCGGCGCAGCACGTCCTCGCCGACGGACTCGTCCTTGGCGAATACGTACAGCGCAAGCGGGCGCTCACCGCCGTTGACGTACTCGATCGCCTGATCGAGCTCGTCGTAGGCCTTGACCGGGAGGATCGGCCCGAAGATCTCCTCCTGCATCAGCGCGAGATCGTCTGGCGGATCGATCACGAGCGAGATCGGCAGCTGCCGCGCGTCCGGATCGGCGGCCCCGGCCTCTTCCAGCGCACGCACGTCGCAGCCGCGCTCTCTCGCCTCCTCGAGCAGCCGCTCGATTCGCTCGAGGTGGCGGGTCGAGATGATCCCGGTACAGCTCTCGGACTGGCAGTAGCCGGGCATCGAGTCGCGGACGTAGTCGGCCGCCAGCTGCGCGAACTGCTCGAGCTGCCCGCGGGGCACGAGGCAGTAGTCGACGGTGATGCACATCTGCCCGTTCTTGAGCGCCTTGGTCCCCAGCACCTGCTTGACCGATTCGGCGTCGATGCTGTCCTCGTGGAGGATCGCCGGACACTTACCTCCGAGCTCGAGCGTTACCGGTACGAGCTGCTCGGCCGCCGCCTTGGCGATCTCGCGCCCGATTGCCGGGCTGCCGGTGTACAGCAGGTGGTCCCAGCGAACGCCGGTGAACGCGCGTGCCAGCTCGAGGCCGCCCACGACGACATCGACCTGCTCCGGGTCAAAGGTCGCGCGGATCATCTCGCGCAGCAGCTCGGCGCAGGCTGGCGTGTACTCCGAAGGCTTGATCACGACGCGGTTGCCGGCGGCGAGCATCTCGATCAGCGGACCAACGGAGAGATCGAAGGGGAAGTTCCAGGGAACGATGTTGCCGACGACGCCCTTGGGCTGGGGCTGGACGAACGCGCGCCCGGACCCGAACAGCGCCGGGTCAGCGTGCCGGGGCTCCGGCGCCATCCAGCTCTCGACGTTCTCGGCCGCGTACACCGCGCGGCCGACGGGCCCGAGCACCTCGATCAGGTCGGTGGCCAGCGGCGGGTGCACGCCGAAGTCACTGCTCAGCGCCTCCTGGATCTGCCCGCGATTGCTCATCATCATCCCGGCGAGCGCGCCGAGCGCCGCGTGGCGCTGCTCGAGCGTGGGAAACGGGTCGCGCAGGAACGCCGCCCGCTGCCGGTCCACGATCTCGTGAAGCTCGTCGATAGCTGCGGCGTCGTCGCCAGTCGTCGCGGTGCGGTTCTCGGTGATCGCCATGGTCTCTCCTCTGACTCTCGGTTGCGCCGCCAACACTACGCCTCGCCCCGCCCGCAGGGCAACGTAACGGGCCGGGCCGCAGTCAGGCCGCGGGAAGCCGCACGATGAACCGACCCCCGCCTTCGCCGGGCTCGGCGTGCACGTCGCCACCGGCGGCGCGGGCGAGCCGGCGGGAAAGCGCGAGCCCGAGGCCGGCGCCTGGTGACGCGGTGCAGGAGTTCCCATCGGCGCCGCGCGACTCGTTCATGGTCGCCAACATCTCCTACCTGGGCTCGGTCGACCACGCAGGCGGCGCCAACGCGGTGTTCGTCAAGTCCGGCAGCCCGGCCGCCACAGCCGGGGCGATCGCTCGCGCCACGAACAGCGATGGCACGATCGTCAAGAACATCGACCAGCAGGCGCAGCAGACCGTGAGCTCGATCACGAGGTTCGATCTGCGCGGCATCAGCCAGATCGAGGAGGCGTTCACGATCGCGCTGACCGCCGCGGCGATGGCACTGTGCGTCGCGCTCACGGTGATCGAGCGCCGTCACGAGTTCGCCACGATGGCCGCGCTCGGAGCGACCCTGCGCAGCATCGGCGCATTCGCGTGGAGCGAGGCCGCACTCGTGCTCGCCGCAGGGTTGCTGCTTGCCGCCGGGCTCGGCCTGCCGCTCGCGCTGATGCTGGTCGCGATGCTCCAGCACGTCTTCGACCCGCCGCCCGACTCGCTCGCGATCCCGTGGACCTATCTCGCCGAGCTCGCCGGGGCGGCGATCGTGACGACCACGATCGCGGTCGCGATCACGGCGGCTCGTCTCAAGCGCCTGCCGCTCGGGAAGCACCTGCGCGACCAGTAGCTCGCTGTTTCCGTACCGACAGCGAGGGGTACCCGGCGAATTGTTGCCGCAGCAAACGTTGATAGCGCGACTATTGACGGCGCAACCAATGCTGCTATATTGGTTGCTCTAGCAATCAATTTGATCCTAGCTTTAGGAGACAACAGATGAGCACCACTGAGACGCAGGTAGTACCCGCAGGAACCTGGACCGCAGACAAGGTTCACTCCGACATCGCCTTTGCCGTCGACTACTTGGCGGGCACCTTTACGGGCTCGTTCTCGGACTTCGACGCCGAGGTGAGTGACGGCGTGCTGCGCGGCTCCGCGAAGGTCGCGAGCGTGCAGGTCAAGGACCCCAACCTCGAGGCGCATCTCCAGGCGCCGGACTTCTTCGACGCCGAGCGCAACCCCGAGATCACATTCGCGTCCAAGGACATCGGCCGCGACGGCGATCAGCTGAAGATCGACGGCGAGATCACGATCAAGGGCCACACCGAGCCCGTCGAGATCGTCGGCGTGATCACCGAGCCGATCAACGACCCCTACGGCGGTGAGCGCTTCGGGATCAAGCTCGAGGCTAAGGTCGACCGCACCACGTTCGGGCTCAGCTGGAACAACCCGCTGCCGAGCGGCGATCCTGCACTGGCCGACGAGGTCACGCTGATCGTCGAGCTGCAGCTCTCAAAGCAGTCCTAAGCAGATGAAAGTCCTCGGAATCAGCGGCGGCCTCCGCCGAGAGTCGTACAACACCAAGCTGCTGCGCGTCGCCGGCGAGATGTTCGAAGCCGACGGCGTCCGGTTCGAGATCTACCAGGACCTCAAGCTGGTGCCGCCCTACGACGAGGACGATGACCGCGATCCCGCTCCGCCGGCCGCCGCGCAGCTGCGCGCGGCCGTCGCGGGCGCGGACGCGGTGTTCTTCTCAACCCCGGAATACAACTCCTCGATTCCGGGCCAGCTCAAGAACGCGGTCGACTGGCTCTCGCGCCCGGTAGGCAGCAATGCGCTGCGCAACAAGCCGGTCGCGGTGATCGGCGCAAGCACCGGCATGTTCGGCGCGGTGTGGGCGCAGGCCGAGCTGCGCAAGGTGCTGGCGGCGGCCGGTGCGCGGGTGATCGAAGGGGAGGTCCCCGTCGGTCACGCGCATACCCGCTTCGACGACGATGGTCAGCTGGGCGACGACAGCATCGCCGAGCAGGTGGAGGCGGTCGTGGACAACGTGATCGCCGACGTCGAGCCGGCCCGCGCCGACGAGGTCGCCGCTTGAGCGGCCCCCGTCGGTAGCTGCTTAAGCGGCCGCGACAGCGCTGGGTGTCTGCGTCTCGACCCAGCGCTCGAGCTCGGGTCCGCTCTCGAACGTCGCGATCAACGCGTAGCGCGTGTGGGTCCCCTGGTGGTAGCCGCCGTGGTAGAGCCACTGCGAGTCGACCACCACCTGCGCGTGCTGTGGCAGCGGAATCTGCACCTCGGATCGCCTGTCGAACTCCTCCTGGCGGACGACCAGCCGGCTCGAGGAGTCGTCGGTCAACTCGTGCCACACCCGCACCGCCCAGCCGTTGGACTCGGGGTTGCCCTGGTTGTTGTGATCCAGGTGAAGTCCCCAGCGGCACTCGCGCAAGGTGTTGGGCGTCATCCGCAGCAGCTGGACCTTGCCGAAGCGCGCGCCGACGGACTCGAGCCACTTGACGATCGTCGGGCACTTCTCGGCGTTCGGCGTCCACTCGCGGTCGAGGTCACACTTGCCGAACTTGCCGAAGGCACCGAGCTCGACCTGGCCGGAGGCCGAAGTGATCGGGGCGAAGAACGTGGTCGGGTCGGTGGGGTAGTTCGTGAACTCGAGCGTCTCGTACTCCTCGCGCGGGATCTCGGGTCCGCGGTAGGGCTCGAGCGCGAGCCAGCCACCGTTGGCCTCCAGCTTCGGCATTCGGTAATGGGGCGTGCCACGGCGTGGCATCTCCTGCGGCGGCCGCACGCCGGTGGTCCGGAGTAGACGCTTGACGGTTTCGTTCTTCATCGCGTCGGTGATCGTCGACATGCTGGTGCGACCGTCCTTTCGGCGTTCCTAGGGCGCTGGCCATGCTAGCTGCTCGTCCAGATGCGCCGAGTACGGCGAAACTCCTCCGCACACCGAGGTGCCGTCGCGAGGTAGGGTGCAACAAATCGCCAATTCCGTCCAAAGGAGGAAGCATGCCGCAGGCCAGGAGCGGTGGGTCCAAGAGGTCGAGTTCGAGCAGCGGGTCGCGGAGTACCCGCGCCAGCACTGCGAAGTCCAGCCGCTCCGGGTCCTCGGGCACTCGCAAGGCCGCGAGCAGCAGCCGCGCGGGCGGCACTCGCGCGAAGGCCAGCACCAGCCGCGCACGATCCAGCGCCAGCAGCTCGCGGTCGACGCGTGCGAAGCCGGGGTCTGCGGACGCGCGCCTGGAGGCTGCCGCGCAGCGGCTTCGCAAGCTCAACGAGCGGATCATCGAGGCCGGCAAGGACGCTGGCGAGACGACGCTGGTCAGCTACGAGAAGGCGCTGAAGTCGATCGCCAACACGATCCAGCGTGGGCCCGGCTCCAGTGACGTCGAGTGGATCTCGAACCTTGCGACCGCTCAGGCGAAGTTCATCCGCGACGTCACCGCCTCTTGGACGGCCGCGGCGCGGAAGGTGCTCAAGTAGCGCTCAGGCGACGCGTTTGCGGAGGGCGGACTCGAACCTGCGTCCGTCCGCCGCACCCGGCTCGGTCGTCGCGATCCAGTCCTCGAGCGTCTCTACGAACCGCTCGGGCTGGTCGAGATGCGGGAAGTGCCCAGACGATTCGAACACCTCCAGCCGGCTGCCCGGAATCAGCTCGTGGGCACGACGGCCGTGCCCGGGCGGGATGATTCGGTCGCGGGCGCCCCAGACGATTAGCACCGGAAGCTCACCCGCCAGGTACAGCCGGTCAAGCGCCTGGACCCGCTGCCCGCTGAGATCGAGGCTCGCCCGCAGGGTCTGCAGGAAGGCGGAGCGGGTCTCGTGCTCACCGAGCGAGGCGTGGCCGCGCGCCATCTCCAGCAGGTCGGTGCTGAGCTGCACACCCACCCCGCCGAGGGCGCGCCCCAGCGAACGGCCGACAGACAGTATCCGGGCGCCGGCCAGCAGCGGGATCACGAGCTCCGAGCCCGGCAGCGTCGCGGCGCGCAGGAGTAAGTGGACACCTGTCCCCAGGCCGCCGCTCGAAACCAGCGCCAGGCGCTGCGTTCGCTCGGGGAACTGGTAGGAGAACTGCATCGCGACGCCGCCGCCGAGCGAGTGGCCGACGATCGTCGCCGGCCCGATCTCGAGCGCTGCGAGCAGGTCGCGCACGCCGGAGGCGAAAGCCCCAATCGAGTAGTCCCCCCGGGGCTTGGCGCTCTGGCCGTGGCCGAGCAGGTCGGGCGCGATCACCGTATGGCGCTCGGCGAGCTGCGACCAGACCGCCCGCCACGTATCCGAGGAGGAGGTGATGCCGTGGATCAGAACCAGCGGCGGCCCTGAGCCAGCCATCCGGTAGGCCACGCGATGGCCGTGCAAACTGGTCTCGAGAAGCTCGAAGCTCATTGGGGCTCCTGGCGCGATCAGGGGGCGATCGCGGTTCGCGGTTCAGCTTACCCGGCGAGGCGTGCCGGCTACCACGCCTGCGTGCTGCCGCAATGAGGGCAGCCCACCGAGGTGGACACGAGCGCGTCGAACGCGAACCCGCAGTTACAGGTGTAGAGCGCACGGTCCTGCGTCTGGCCACCCTCCCGCCTGCTGCGAGACGAGATCGACGAAATCCGGTCGGCGGGTTCGATCGGCGCTTGTCCATTCCCGCCGGTGCGCTCGGCTTCGCGGCCGCCCCGGCCGGACCGACGCGCTCGGAAGGCGCGTGTGCTGGGCTTCGATCGAACGCGCATCCATACTCACTAACGGCGACGGTGTCGATTTGTTTCGCCTCACCCCGCTTGATTCCTGGTCTCTAACGCGACGCTAATAGGGGACACGCTTTCAAGGGTCGCGTTTTCCGGCGGCGGCTCTGCGGGCCTGTTGTGGGAAAATCGGCCCGGATGGACCCGAGCCACAAGCGCGTCATTCGCCTAACCGTGGCTCTGACCGCCGCGCTGCTGCTCGCCTCGGCGCTCGTCTACACGAGCTTCAGCGCCGGGCGCGACGAGCTGACGGCGGCCCAGCTGCTGAAGGTGGCCCAGCCCGGCCGCTCCTACCTGCTCGCCGGAACCGTGGTGACCGGCTCGGTGAGCCACCAGGGCAGCGCGCTGCTGTTCCGGATTCGCGACCCGAAGCTGAAGGTCTCGGTGCCGGTTCGCTACACCGGGATCGTGCCGGACCCGTTCCGGGCTGGCCGCGGGGTCGTGGTCACGGTCCATGAGGGCTCGAGCACGACTTTCGTCGGCGAGCAGGACTCGCTCACGACCAAGTGCCCGTCCAAGTACCAGGCCGTGAGCACCCCGGCGAGCACCCCGGCGAGCACCCCGGCGAGCACCCCATACTGATGATCACCGCGACGAGGATCGACTGAGGATGGCGCCCGTCGGTCGCACGCTGCTGATCATCGGCCTGCTTGTGGCCGTCTACGGGATCGGCGCGTCGCTGCACGGCGCCGTCACGGGCAGGCGCGAGTGGGTGGACTCGGGCCGCCGCGCAGTGTACGCGCTGGCGGGCGTGACGACGATCGCGTGGGTGATCCTGGAGGCGGCGTTCCTGCGCTCGGATTTCAGCTTCAATGTAGTCGCGAGCCACTCCTCGACGACCACGCCGACGTTCTACAAGCTGGCCGCGCCGTGGTCCTCACAGGAGGGATCGCTGCTGCTGTGGGTGTGGCTGCTGTCGCTGTGGTCGAGCCTGGTCCTGTTCCTGACGCGTAAGCGGGTCCGCCAGATCGCCCCGTACGCGACCGCGGTGCTGCTCGTCTTCGCGGTGTTCTTCACGTCGCTGGCGACGTTCTTCGCCAACCCGTTTGCCACCTCAGCGAATCCGCCGCCCGAGGGTGCCGGGCTGGATCCGCTGCTGCTGCATCCGAGCATGATGATCCATCCCCCGATGCTGTACTCGGGCTACACGCTGCTGACGATCCCGTTCGCGTTCGCGATCGGCGCCCTGATCACCGGCAAGCTCGGCTCGGAGTGGCTGGCGGTCACCCGCCGCTTCGCGCTCGCCGGATGGCTGTTCCTGGGAGTCGGGATCGTGCTCGGCGCGCGGTGGTCCTACACAGAGCTCGGCTGGGGCGGCTACTGGGCCTGGGATCCGGTCGAGAACGCCGCGCTGATGCCGTGGCTGTGCGTGACCGCGTTCATCCACTCGAGCATGATCCAGGAGAAGCGGGGGATGCTGAAGATCTGGAACGTCTCGCTGGTGCTCGCGACCAGCACGCTTGCGATCCTCGGCACGTTCCTGGTGCGCTCCGGGATCCTCGACTCGATCCACGCGTTCGGCGCCTCCACGCTCGGGGTGCCGTTCGTGGCGCTGCTGGCGGTGATGATCGGCAGCGGGATCGGGCTGGTGCTGTGGCGCCGCGAACAGCTGCGCTCCGAGGCAAGCCTGGACTCGCTGTTGTCCCGCGAAGCGGTGTTCCTGTTCCAGAACCTCGTGCTCGTGGCGATGGTGTTCGTGATCTTCTGGGTCACGTTCTTCCCGCTGATCTCCGAAGCGATCACCGGCACCAAGGTGTCCGTTGGACCGCCCGCGTACCGGCCGTTCATCGTGCCCTTGGCGCTGGTGCTGGTCGGGCTCTCAGGGATCGGTCCGATCATCGCCTGGCGGCGCGTGACAGCGTCGAATCTGCGCCGGAGCTTCACCCTTCCGGTGGCCGCCGGGGTGGTGACGTGCGTCTGGCTGCTGGCCGCGGGCGGCGTCAGCGCCCGCCCGTTCGCGCTGATCATGTTCGTGCTCGGGGCGTTCGTGCTCGCGACGGTCGCTCAAGAGCTTTGGCGGGGCGCCGGAGCCCGCCGCGCGATGACCCGCGAGTCGCCGCCGGTCGCACTGATGCAGCTGGTGCGCCGGAACCGCAGGCGCTACGGCGGCTACACCGTCCACGCGGGCGTGGCGGTGCTGCTGATCGGGGTCGCGGCATCCTCATCGTTCCAGCATTCCCGCGACGTGATCCTCGCGCCAGGCCAGCGCGCGATCGTCGACGGCTACGCCATCAAGTACGTCCGTCCGACCGCGACGGCCACGCCGCAGAAGCTGTCCTTCGGCGCGGTCCTGGACGTCTCCAAGGGCGGCAAGCACGTCACGACATTGACGACAACGCGAGGTTTCTATCCATCCCAGGATCCGACCCTGGGGCAGCTGGGCCGCTTCTTCAACGGCGAGGCCGACAGCGACGTGGGGCTGCGAGCGGGGCTCACCAGGGACATCTGGACCGTGGTCAATCCCGACCTGACCCCGCTGCAGCCGCTGATCGCCAAGGGCGACCGGGTGTTCAGCGTCGCGCTGCTTCGCGCGATGAGGACCGCGTCGGCACTCCCGCCGGCCCAGGCCAGGGCCGCGCTCGCGCCGCTGTGGACGCTGCGCGACGAGGCGATCGCCGAGATCACCGCCCGTTATGTCAGCCATCCGTGGCCGATCAACTTCCTGCTGATCGTCGACCCGTTGGTGACCTGGATCTGGTTCGGCGCGATGATCGTCGCCGCCGGCGGGCTGATTGCACTTTGGCCGGTTCCCGTCCTGGCACGGCGACGAGCGCCGGCGCCCGCGCCGGCGAGGGCTTCCCCCCCGCCGGTCACGCCCGCGCGCGAGCCGGCCTGAGGTTGCGATGGACTTCGTGATCGTCGTCGCCGTGCTCGCTCTGGTGGTGCTGTTCGTATCCGGGCCGCTGCGGCGCACGGAGGGGGCGGCTGGTTCCGGCGCTCCTGCGGGCGCGGACGCCGGCGGGGTCGATCCCGGCTCCCAGCTCGGGGAGCTCGAGGCCGCGCGTGAGGCCAAGTACCGTGAGATCAGAGACGCCGAGCTTGACCACCGAACCGGCAAGCTCTCAGATGCCGACTATGAGGCGATCGACAGCGCCCTAC
>CABDYZ010000329.1_pt1 | contig 12118 bp, 11 predicted proteins | sample 3132061 | NCBI WGS metagenome assembly CABDYZ01 (sample SAMEA5534339, study PRJEB31848) | metagenome | biome: tundra; feature: field; material: soil | place: USA | collected 2013-05 | depth 0.45 m
ATCCAGGAGCTGCTGGGCCGCGGCGCGAGCGTCGTGGTCGTTTCTCACCTGGGGCGCCCGGAGGACCAGGAGCCGGAGCTGTCGATGCGTCCCGCCGCCGACCGCCTCGCCGAGCTCAGCGGCATCGACGTGACGCTTGCGCCGGGCGTCGTCGGCGAGGAGGTGCGCGCATTTGCGCAGAACCTGAGTCCAGGGCACGTGCTGGTGCTGGAGAACGTTCGCTACGAGCCCGGTGAGACGAACAATGATCCAGCGCTTGCAGCCGAGCTCGCGGAGCTCGCGGACGTGTACGTCAACGACGCGTTCGGCGCCGCCCACCGCGCGCATGCCTCGACCGAGGGTGTCGCCCGGCTGGTTCCCGAGCGCGCCGCCGGGCTGCTGCTGGAGCGCGAGCTGAGGACGCTCGCGAAGCTGCTCGAGGACCCCGTCCTGCCGCTTGTGGCGGTGCTCGGTGGCGCCAAGGTTTCAGACAAGATCGCCGTGATCGATCGCTTCCTCGAGATTGCGGATGCCGTTCTGATCGGCGGCGCGATGTGCTTTCCGTTCCTGGCTGCATCCGGCCACACAGTCGGCGCCTCGCTGTGCGTGGCCGAAGACGTCGAACTGGCCAGAAGCACGCTCGCAACGGGCGTGCAGGGGCGGGCGACGCTCGAGCTGCCGCGCGACCTGGTGGTCGCCGACCGGATGGCGGCCGAGGCCGAAGCGCACACGCTCGACGGCGTCGACGTGCCCGAAGGGCTGATGGGCCTTGACATCGGGCCGCGCACCGCGGAGGCCTACGCGCTGGCGATCGCGGGCGCCGGAACCGTGTTCTGGAACGGCCCGATGGGGGCCTTCGAGCTCGAGCCATTTGCGGCCGGGACCCGCGCTGTGGCCGAGGCGGTCGCGCACGCGCCCGGTACGACGGTCGTCGGCGGCGGGGACTCGGCTGCGGCGCTGGCGCAGTTCGGGCTCGCTGACCAGGTCACGCATCTCTCGACCGGGGGCGGCGCGACGCTGGAGCTGATCGAAGGCGCTCAGCTGCCGGGGGTGGAGGCGCTCAGATGACTGGGCAAGGCGGGCGCGTCCCGATGATCGCCGGCAACTGGAAGATGCACAAGACCGTCGCCGAGGCGGAGGCCTTCATCCAGGGTCTGCTGCCGATCGTCTCGAGTGTCAGCACGGTCGAGCTCGCGATCTGCCCCCCGTTCACCGCGCTCGAGGCGATGGTGGACTCCGCCCGCGGATCCCGGGTCCAGGTGTTCGCGCAGAACATGCACTACGAGCGCGAGGGAGCGTTCACGGGCGAGGTCTCGCCGCCGATGCTGAGCGAGCTGGGGGTCAACGGGGTGATCCTCGGCCACTCCGAGCGGCGGCAGATGTTCGGCGAGACCGACCGCGCGCTGCAGCTGAAGGTGCCGGCGGCGCTCGCCGAAGGTCTCGTTCCGATCCTGTGCGTGGGCGAGACCGAGGAGGAACGCGAGGGCGGCGACACCCAGCGAAAGCTGCGCCACCAGGTGCAAGAGGCCCTGGCGCGGCTCGAGAACGAACGGCTCGGCGACGTCGTGATTGCCTACGAGCCGATCTGGGCGATCGGCAGCGGGCGGGTGGCGACGCCCGAGCAGGCTCAGGAGGCGGTCGCGTTCATACGCGCGCTGGTGGGTGATCGCTCGCCAGAGCAGGCGCAGCGCACCGGCGTGCTGTACGGCGGAAGCGTCAATCCGGACAACGCCGCGGAGCTGCTGGCGCTGCCCGATGTCGACGGCGCACTCGTCGGAGGGGCCAGCCTCCGGCCGGAGTCGTTCGCCGCGATCGTCTCCGCAGCCGGCTGATGGCACCGGCGCCCGGTCCGCGCGCGCTCCCCGCACCGGCGGTCGCCCTGATCGTGCTGGATGGCTGGGGGCTGGCGCCGGACGGGCCCGGAAACGCGGTCTCGCTGGCGAGCACGCCGGTGTTCGATCAGCTGTGGTCCGAGTACCCGCACACGCAGCTGACCGCCGGCGGGCGGGCCGTAGGACTCCCGGAGGGCCAGATGGGCAACTCCGAGGTCGGTCACCTGAACCTCGGCGCGGGCGCCGTCGTGATGCAGGATCTGACGAGGATCGACGAGGCGGTGCAGCGGGGGGAGCTGGCCTCCAACCCCGTCTTGCGCGATGCGCTCACGGGCGCGCGGCGGGTGCACGTGATCGGACTGGTGTCCGACGGCGGGGTCCACTCGGGCTTCAAGCACCTCGAGGCCCTGATCCGGCTCGCGGCCGAGCTCGAAGTCCCCGACCTGGTGCTGCACGCCTTCACCGACGGCCGCGACACGCTTCCCACATCCGGCGCCGGGTACCTGGAGACGGTCGAGGCGTGGATGGCCGGCGCGGGCACGGGGCGCGTGGGCTCGGTCATCGGCCGCTACTGGGCGATGGATCGCGACCGCCACTGGCAGCGGATCCAGCTCGCGTACGACCTGCTCGTCCACGGGCGCGCCGAGCACCGGGCCGCGTCCGGGGCGGCCGCCGCTCGCGACGCGTACGGGCGCAACGAGACCGACGAGTTCATCAAGCCCGTGGTCGTAGGCGAGGAGGCCAGGATCCGGCCCGGCGACTCGCTCGTGGCGTTCAACTTCCGTCCCGACCGGATGCGAGAGATCACCCGCGCGCTGGCGGAGCCCGGGTTCAAGGAGGTCGACCGGAGCGGCGCCCCGCCGGTGAAGCGCTACACGGCGATGACCCAGTATGAGGCGGACTGGACCTACCCGGTCGCGTTCCCCCCCGAGCACCCGGCGACCACGCTCCCGGCGGTGCTCGCCGCGCGCGGCGTGCGCCAGCTGCACGTAGCGGAGACCGAGAAGTACCCGCACGTGACGTACTTCTTCAACGGCGGCGACGAGGAGCCGTGCGCCGGCGAGCGGCGTGAGCTCGTCGCCTCCCCGCGCGACGTGCCGACCTACGACCAAAAGCCGGAGATGAGCGCTGCGGAGGCCGCCGCCGCGTTCGTCGAGGCGTGGGCTGGCGACTCGCCCACTTTCGCGATTATCAACTTCGCCAATGCCGACATGGTCGGCCACACGGGCGTGATCCCAGCCGCGGTCAAGGCGGTGGAGGCCGTGGATCGGTCCCTGGCGGAGGTCGTGCAGGCCGTCCACGCATCCACTGGCGCTTGCATCGTCACCGCCGACCACGGCAACGCCGATCACATGCTCGAGCCCGACGGAAGCCCCAACACGGCCCATTCGCTGAATCCGGTACCCCTGATCGTCACGGTCCCCGGCCTCGAGCTCCGCGACGGCGGGATCCTCGCGGACGTGGCGCCGACCGTGCTCGAGCTGCTCGGCATCGCCCAGCCCGACGCGATGACGGGGCGCTCACTGATCTCGGGCCGCTAGAGGACGTCGGGTGGGGTGGGCACGCCGGGAGGCGCCGGCGGCGACCGCATGACAGACCCCCAACAGATGGCGGGGGTCTGGCGTGTGACGGACCTATAGCGTCGGCCACGTGACGGACCCCCGTTCGGAGGACTGGGGTCTGGCATGTGGTCGCGCGCCTGACGCCTTTCGCTGATCACTAGGGTCCGGGCCGATGTTCACGGTCCGGACCCGCGCTGCCGGTTCGCTTGCCCGCAGCGGAACGCTGCAGCTGGCCCACGGAGACGTGCAGACGCCCGCCTTCGTGCCGCTGGCGACGAAGGGGGTCGTCAAGACGCTCGAGCCCCGCGAGGTAGCCGCGATCGGCTACGAGATGGTGCTCGGCAACACCTTCCACCTGTTCCTTTCGCCCGGGCCGGAACTTGTCGCCAGCTTCGGCGGCCTGCACAAGTTCATGCGCTGGAAGCGGACGATCATCACCGACTCGGGCGGGTTCCAGGTGTTCTCGATGGGCCACGGCGGGGTCGCCGACGAGATCAAGGGCCGTGGCCGGCAGGGGGAGGCCGAGCGCCGTGGATCGATCCTGGCGATCGAAGAGGAGGGAGTGCGGTTTCGCTCCTACCTCGACGGCAGTGAGCGCTTCCTCGGACCGGAGACCTCGATGACCGTGCAGGCGGCGCTCGGCTCGGACATCGCGCTGGTGCTCGACGAATGCACCCCGTTCCACGTCGACAGGGACTACACGGCGCGCTCGACCGAGCGCACCCACCGCTGGCTCGAGCGCTGCCTGCGGTGGCACGCCGAGCACGGCCCAACGGGCCAGGCGGTGTACGGCATCGTCCAGGGTGGGGTGGAGCAGGACCTCCGGGTCGAGTCGACAGCGACCGTCGCCGCGAGCGGCTGTGACGGAATCGCGATCGGCGGGTCGCTGGGCCGCGACAGCGCCCACATGCACGAGGTCGTCTCGTGGACCACGGCCGCGCTTCAGCGCTGGGCCCCGGACCGTCCTCGACACCTGCTCGGGATCGGGGACATCGAGGACCTGGTCGCCGGGGTCGAGCTTGGAATCGACACCTTCGACTGCGCGCTGCCGACCCGGCTGGGGCGCCACGGCGTGGCGTTCGTCCCCGACCCCAGCACCCGCTGGCGGCTTGATCTGGTCAAGGGCCGTTGGCGCGAGGCGACCGGGCCGATCCTCGAAGGGTGCCCGTGTCCCGCATGCTCAGGCGGCTTCTCCCGCGCCTACCTGCACTACCTCCTGCGCGCGCGCGAGCTCACCGCGCTGCGCCTCGTCACGCTGCACAACCTCCACTACATCGCCCGCCTGATGGGTGATCTGCGCTCGGCGATCGACTCGGGCCGCCTGCCGGAGGTCGCTGGCGAGCTTCGCCGCGGGGTACCGCCGGGGGCTACTTCGTGTACTGGTTGACGAGGCTCTTGACCTGCTGAATCGCTTGCTGTGCGTCGTTTGAGAAAGTCGTCTGCAGGTTCCCGATCGTGGTCGAGGTGCTGGTCGCGATCACAACCGCGATGATCACAGCGACCGCGAGCACCAGCAGCAGGAAGAGCGCGAGGGCGAGTCGCCGGCCCGCGCGGCCTGAGCGGGGCCGCTCGGCCGGATATTCCTCCGGGCGGCCGGCGTAGGCGCCGGTCGCGTAGGGCCGCGGCTCGAGGCGTCGGGCCGAACGGGCCGGGGCCGCGGGGGCGGCCGTCTCCCGCTCGGTGCGTGAAGCGATCCGCGTTGAGGCCGTTGGCAGATCACGGTCGGAGAGCACGTGCGTGGCCGCGCCTGTGCCAAGGGCCGCGGGAACGACCCCCGGGGGTGGCTCGATCCCTTGGGCGCCGTTGCGCAGCGCCTCCGCGAACGCCATCGTGTCGGCGGGGCGCCCCTCCTGATCGATCGCGAGCGCGAGTGCGACAGCATGCGCGAGCTCCGGGGGCACGTGCGCGTTGAGCTCGTCGAGCGGCGTTGGGGATTCGCGCTGCTGCTTGAGCGTCAGCTCGGAGAGCGACGCGGCCTCGTAGGGAAGCCGGCCGGCGAGCAGCTGGTATGCGACGACGCCGAGCGAGTAGATGTCAGCGCGCGGTCCCGCCTCTTCGCCGCGGGCCTGCTCGGGGGCGAGGTAGGCGGCGGTCCCGAGCACCGAGCCGACCTGGGTGATGCTCGACTGGTTGGCTGCGCGCGCGATCCCGAAGTCGGCCAGCTTGACGACATCGGCGTCTGAGACGAGCAGGTTGCCGGGCTTGACGTCGCGGTGCACGACGCCGTGTCGATGGGCGTAGTCCAGGCCGCGGCAGGCCTGCGTGATGATCTCCACGGCCTCATCGAGCTCGAGGTACCCGCGGTCGCGCAGCAGCTCTGCGCACGAATGGCCGGACACGTGCTCCATCACGATGAAGTGCTGGTGGTGGCCCTCGTCGAAGCCGAAGTCGAACACCTGCACGATGTTGGGATGGACCAGGCGAGCGGCGGCGAGCGCCTCGCGACGGAAGCGTGACACGAACGTCGGGTCATCGGCCAGATGCTCGGCGAGCAGCTTCAGCGCCACGTAGCGCTCCAGGCGCTGATCGAAGGCCAGGTGGACGGTTGACATGCCGCCGACCCCGAGCCGGCCCTCGATCCGGTAGCGCCCCGCGATTGTCTGACCGTTAGCCATTGCCGTTAGCCATTTCCGCTGCCGAGCCCTTGGCCGCCCCCGCCCGAGCCGCCGCTGAGCCCACCGCCGCCGGTTGTCGGCGTCGAGGTAGTACCCGTCGGCGTTGGCGTGGTTGCAGGGGTCGTGGAGGTGGTCGTGGAGGTGTTCGTCGGCGTGGTTGTCGTGCTGGTCGTGGCCGCCGTCGTGGCCGTGGTGGGCGTCCTCGTCGTGGCCGCAGTCGTTACCGCGTGGCACGTCAGGACCGCCCGCTGGCTGACCGTCGAGACCCCGCTGTTGAGATCAGCGCGGAGCTTGCTGTTGACAGTCGACGGGATGTTGGCCTCAGCGCTCACCAGGGATTGCGCTGCGCTCCGCACGGCGTTGCAGTTACCGGCGGCGAGCGCCGAGGAGACCTGATCGAGTTGGCTGTTGAGCGTGCTTGCCTGGTCGGCTGGGATCAGGCCAGCGCCACCGCCGCAGCCGGCGATGAACGACACGGCGAAACCCAGCCCGCCGGCAAGGAGCGCGCGGGAGAAGTAGCGCATCCGCGGCCTGACTTTAGAGGCTGAGGCCGTTGGCCTTGGGTTAACCGGCCCGCGCCCCCGCAGGATTGGCCGCCGCCAGGGCCGGCCGGTGGCGCTACTGGCCATAGGCAAGGCGCTCCGCCAGCGAGTCGGGGAGGCGCGCGGCCCGGATCGCAGCCGCGGCACCGTCGATGTCGTAGTCGGTGCGGTGGTAGATCCCGCTCCAGCCGTCGAGGTCGAGCTCGAGCCACGCCGCCCGCGGGTCGCCGTCGCGGGGCTGGCCGACGCTGCCGGGATTGACCAGCCAGTCTCCCGACTGGAGGTCGAGCTCCTCGCCCTCGGCCCGTGTCTGCCCGGTGGCGGCCTCGCCCGGGAAGCGCGAGAACGACAGCGCCACATGCGAGTGTCCGATCAGGCAGATCCGGTGCGTCTGGGAGTCCAGGCACAGATCGGCCTGCAGCGCGGAGAGCACGTACTCCCAGATCGGATCACGGGGGCTGGCGTGGTACAGGCCGACGTGCTCGCCGAGCTCCACCGGCTCCAGCTTCGCCAGGTACTCCCGTGTCTCGGGTGAGATCGTCTCCTGGGTCCAGCGGGCCGCCAGCGCTGCGCCACGCGAGAACTGCTCCAGCGGAAGGTCGCCCCGGACGCCCAGATCGTGGTTGCCGGCCAGGCAGATCGCGGCATGCCGGCGCGCCAGCTCGACGCAGGCGTCGGGTTCGGCTCCGTAGCCGACCAGGTCACCCAGGCACCACATCTCCGCGCAGTCGGAGGCCTCGATCGCGTCCAGCACCGCCTCGAAGGCGTGCCGGTTGCCGTGAATGTCGGAGACGATTGCCACCCGCATGGTGGCTACAGTCTCCCCGGTGACGGGCTTACCACGCGTACGTGCGCTCGGGCCGCTGCTGCTGGCGCTGGCGGCGGCGGAAGCCGGCGTGCGACTGCTCGCGCCCCGAGATCAGCCGATCGAGCCTGCCGAGGTCGACGCGGGGAGCTATTTCAGCTCCGAGGAGCTGGAGCGCGGGGCTCGGTTCGCGAGGCCTCAGTTCAGGCTCGGGCTGGCCCGCACGGGCGTCGAGCTGGGGGCGCTGGCGGCGCTCGTACGCCGCACTCAGGGCAAGCCGATGCGGACCGCGAGCCCAGTAGCGGGTGGGGCGCTCGCCGGAGCGACGCTGGCTGTGGGAATGACGCTGGCGCCGCTGCCGCTGTCGGCGATCGCGCGCCGTCGCGCGATCGCCGTCGGGCTCGTCACCCAGTCGTGGCGTGGCTGGGCCGCCGATCTTGCGAAGTCGACGGCGATCGAAGCGGCGCTGGCGGCTGGCGCCGGGGGCGCCGTGGTTGCGGTGACCCGCCGTTATCCGAGGGACTGGTGGCTACCCGCGGCCGCCGGCTCGGTGCTCGTCGGGACGCTGCTCGGGGCGCTCGCGCCGGTGGTCCTCGATCCCGTATTCAACGACTTCACGCCGCTTCCCGAAGGCGAAACCCGCTCGGACGTGCTCGAGCTCGCCCGCGCCGCCGGCGTCGAGGTGGGGGAGGTGTACTCGGTCGACGCGAGCCGCCGAACCACCGGTGCCAACGCGTACGTCACCGGGCTTGGCCCGACCAAGCGCGTGGTCCTGTTCGACACCCTGCTCGACCGCTACAGCCGCGACGAGGTGCGAGTCGTCGTCGCTCACGAGCTTGCCCACGTCCGCCACCGCGATGTGCTGCGCGGCGTCTGCTACGGCGCGATCGTGGCGCCGGCCGCGGCATTGGCTGTGCAGCGGCTCAGCTGGGCGCTATCCCCGCAGCGCGGCACGCCGGGCTCGCTTCCGGCGCTCGCCCTGGCCGCCGCAATCGTCGCCGGCCCGATTGCCCTGATCGGCAACCGTCTGTCCCGGTCGCTCGAGCGCCGCGCCGACGCATACTCGCTACAGCTGTCGGGCTCCGCGGAGGCGTTCGTGTCGTTCGAGCGAACGATCGCGGTCCAGAACGTGGCGGATGTGAAGCCCCCGCGATGGTTCAGCGCGCTGCTGGCCACCCATCCGCCGACGCTCGAGCGGATCGGCGCCGCGCTGGCGTACTCCCGCCAGGTCCCGCAGCCGGTGGTCTAATCCTCGTCGGTAGGCTCGTCGGAGCCGCCGAACTCGGGCAGGTTCTTGATCCCCTCCCGGGTCTCCCACTTCGAGTAGTTGTCCTGCATCGCGTCGATCAGCTCGCGCATGAACTTCGCCGAGAGGTTGATCCGCGAGACGACCACTCCGGGGATCTCCTCGTCCTCGACCTCATGGTCCACCCGCGCGAAGGTGATCGTGAACTCGTAGTCGGAGTGGCTGACGTTCGCGAAGTTCGCGTACGAGCCGGCCATGATCTCCGGCGAGAAGTGGATGTTGATCCGGCGCTCGTTTCGGTCTGCATCGTTCATTGGTACGTAGTATCCCAGCCGTGCGGATCATCGTCGTCGCCGTCGGCCGGCTGCGTCCGCCATTCGCCGACGACGTGCAGCACTACCAGAAGCTGATCGCCCGTCATGCCCGGTTGGAGCTGGTGGAGGTCAGGGAGGACGAGCAGGTCGCGCGCAGGCTGCCGGAGCGGGCGTTCGTGTCGCTGCTGCATCGCGAGGGAGAGATGGTCGACTCGATCGGCTTCAGCCGGTTCCTGGAAGAGCGGCGCCAGAGTGGCCTGGACCTGGCCTTCGTCGTAGGCGGCCCCTACGGCCTCGACCTGGGCGAGGTCAAGCACCGGCTATCGCTCGGTGCGATCACACTCCCGCATCAGCTCGCGCGGGTGGTGCTGCTGGAGCAGCTCTATCGCGCGCACAAGATCCTGGCCGGCGAGCCCTACCACTACTAAAGCGATGCCCAATCAGCCGGAATCGGTCGCGCGACGTCACGACCAGGAGCAGCGGGAGCGCGCCAGGCGCGAGCTGCAGCTGTTCATACGCCGGCTGGGGATCGTGCTGGGGGCGCTGTTAGTGCTGATGATCGTGGGAACCGCCGGCTTCGCGATCATCGAGGGCACCTCGCTGCCCTACGGGTTCGAGTGGACGGTCGACACGATCACGACCGTTGGGTCGATCCCCGATCCGCGCGACGCCGGGGGTCGGATCCTCAAGGTCGGGCTCGAGCTGCTCGGCATCGTTACCCTCTTCTACGGCCTTGCGACGGTGGCGGAGTTCTTCGTCTCGGGCCAGCTCAGCGGGCTGCTCGAAGAGCGTCGCGTCCAGAAGATGATCGATTCCTACGCCGACCACTACATCATCTGCGGCTTCGGCCGCGTCGGACGTCAGGTGGCGCGCGACCTCCGCGCGGTCGGGGTGAGCCACGTGGTGATCGATCCCAACGTCGAGAACCACGAAGCCGCCCGGAGGGCCGGTGTGCCGTTCATCGGGAGCGAGGCGGCCGACGACGAGGTGCTCGGACAGGCCGGGATCGAGCGCGCCAGGGCCGTGATCGCGTGCGTAGATTCCGATTCGGAGAACATCTTCATCGCGCTCACCGCGAGGGAGTTGCGCTCCGACATCCTGATCGTCGCGCGGGCCTCCGCCGAGGTCTCCGAGAAGAAGCTGCTGCGGGCCGGCGCCGACCGTGTGATCTCGCCGTACAAGACCTCGGGGTCGGCGATGGCCAGGATTGCGCTCCACCCCCAGGTCACCGGTGCGCTCCAGGTCGCGGACTTGAGGATGGAGGAAATCGAGGTCTCGCCGAACTGCGAGGGCGTCGGCAAGACGATCGCCGAGGTGCGCGGAAGCTCGGTGGTCGTCGCGCTGCGCCGTCAGGAGGGACAGCTCGAGGCGCAGCCGTCGCCGGAGACCGTGATCAACGCCGGCGACATCCTCGTCGCGATCGGTCCACCAGACGCGCTCGAACGGCTCGAGGGTATGTTCGAGCAGACCGCCAAGTGACCGAGGGGGACGGCCCGCTCCACGAGCTCGATGCGCGCGTGCGCGCCGCTGCGGCGGTTGTCCGGGGCGCCGCGGGCGAGCCCTCCATGCAGCTGCGGGTTGAGCGCTCGCGCCACGAGGGCCAAGGGGACTACTCGACCAACGCTGCGATGCTGCTGGCGCCCGTGCTCGGCAGCGCTCCACGAGTGATCGCCGAGCGGATCGGTGCCGAGCTGAGCACGGCTCTGGGCGGGGACCTCGATCGCGTCGAGGTGGCCGGACCCGGATTCCTGAACCTGTTCCTGTCCGATGCATGGCATCGCCACGCGCTCGCGTCCGTGCTCGGCGCCGGAGACCGCTTCGGCACCGGCGGCGTGAGGCCCGCCGAGCGGATCCTGATCGAGTTCGTGTCGGCCAACCCGACCGGGCCGCTGGTCGCCGCCAGCGGCCGCCACGCCGCCTACGGCGACGCGCTCGCGCGGATCCTCGAGCACCATGGGCATACGGTATGGCGGGAGTACTACTTCAACGACTCCGGTAACCAGATCCGGCTGCTGGGGGAGTCGGTCAGGGCACGCGCGCGCGGAGAGGAGGTGCCCGAGGGCGGCTATCAGGGTGAGTACGTCGCCGAGCTCGCCGCCGAGATCCCGGACGCAGCGCAGGGCGATGCAGACGAGCTCTCTGCCCGTGCGGTCGAGCTGATGCTGAATCAGATCAAGGCCACGCTGGAGCGCTATGGGGTTCGCTATGACGCCTTCTTCAGCGAGCGCGCGCTGCATTCCGGCTCGCCCAGCGCCGTCGAGCGGGCGCTGGCGGCGCTGGAGCAGGCGGGGCATGTGTATCGCTCCGAGGGAGCAGTGTGGCTTCGGACGACGAGCTTCGGCGACGACAAGGACCGGGTGGTGGTGCGCTCCAACGGCGAGCCGACCTACCTGGCGGCTGACGTCGCGTATCTCCTGGAGAAGCGCGAGCGCGGGTACGACCGCCAGTTGACGCCCGTAGGCTCCGATCACCACGCCTACGCGCGCGAGCTGAAGGCCGCGATGGCCGCGCTGGGCGGCGACCCGGACACGGTCGAGGTGCCGATCCTCCAGTTCGTGCACCTGGTCCACGAAGGCGAGGTGTTCGCGATGTCCAAGCGCCGCGGGGACTTCGTGACGCTCGATGACCTGCTCGACGCGATCGGGGTCGACGCGACCCGATTCTTCATGCTCCGCAGCTCACACGACCGCACGCTCGACCTCGACCTGGAGCTCGCGCGCAAGCAGTCGGCCGAGAACCCCGTCTACTACGTCCAGTACGCGCACGCGCGGATCGCCTCGATGCTCAGGCGGCTGGGGGAGGAACGGGTGGCGGCGGCACTCGCACCGGGGGCCGACTGGGGCGGCGACGGCCTGGAGGCCGCCGAACGGGGCCTGATCAAGAAGCTGGCGGCATTCCCCGAGGACGTCGCCGAGGCTGCGCAGCGGCGGGCGCCTCACCGGATCACCCAGTACGCGCTCGAGCTGGCGCGGGAATTCACCGCCTTCTACGAGGTCTGCCGTGTGGTCGGCGCCACTCCCGAGCCGGTCGAGTCCCTCCGGATCGCGCTGTCGGTGGCGTCGCAGCGAACGCTCGCGATGTCTCTGCGGCTGCTCGGCGTGAGCGCCCCGGAGTCGATGTAGTCCGAGCTCAGCCGCCGTAGCGACTGAGCTCGTCGTCCAACCGGCGCTCGTCGGCTGCGTCGAGCGACGTCCCCGCCGTGACCGGACGCGCCGCTGCGGCC
>CABDYZ010000342.1_pt1 | contig 11849 bp, 14 predicted proteins | sample 3132061 | NCBI WGS metagenome assembly CABDYZ01 (sample SAMEA5534339, study PRJEB31848) | metagenome | biome: tundra; feature: field; material: soil | place: USA | collected 2013-05 | depth 0.45 m
GTGACGCAGCCGATCGAGTTCGACGAGGCGCTTGCGCTGGCCGAGAGGCATCTGGTCGAGCTGCCCTACCGCCAGCTGGTGGTCGAGCACGAGGCCAGTGGAATACGGCTCGAGCGGTCGTTTCGGGAATCGGGCTGGCAGGTCGAGCGCGAGCTCACGATGGTGCTCGCGCGCGGACCGGATCGTGACGTGGACACCAGCTTGGTGATCGAGCCCGGGGAGCAGGAGGCGCTGGCGCTGATGGAGCGCTGGACGCGCGAGGACCAGCAGCTGCACCTGACTCCGGAGGCCTTGGCGCAGGTCGTCGAGCACAGCCGGCTGGCGTGGCGGGCGCGGGGCGCGCGTCGCCTGGGGGTGCTCGGCGAGAGCGGTGCGTTGGCGGCGATGACGCTGCTGTACTCCGACGGGACCATCGCCCAGGTCGAGGACGTCTACACCGTGCCCGAGGAACGGGGCCGGGGCTTTGCCCGCGCGCTCGTCACGGACGCGGCCGCACTCGCCCGCGACGCCGGTCACGAGCTGACCTTTATCATCGCCGACGACAACGATTGGCCGCAGCAGCTATACGCGCGGATCGGGTTCGAGCCGGCCGGGCGCGCGTGGCTGTTTCACCGGCACGGGCAATGACCGCGCCCCTGCTAGGCTCTCGCACCGCATGCCTACCACCAGTCAGCTGATCCGCAAGGGGCGCGTCGCTCCGAAGAAGAAGCTTGCCACGCCGGGCCTCAAGTCCGGCAAGGGGCGCAAGAAGCGAGTCGCCGCGCCGCAGCGCCGCGGGGTCTGCACCCGAGTTTTCACCACCACCCCGAAGAAGCCGAACTCGGCGCTGCGCAAGGTCGCGCGCGTGCGGCTGACGAACGGGATGGAGGTCAACGCTTACATCCCGGGCGAGGGCCACAACCTCCAGGAGCACTCGGTCGTGCTCGTGCGCGGTGGGCGTGTCAAGGACTTGCCGGGATACCGCTACAAGGTGATCCGCGGCACGCTTGACGCCGCTGGCGTCAGCGATCGCAAGAAGGCGCGTTCGCAGTACGGCGTGAAGGCGAAGTGAGCACCCGCTAGTGCCGCGTCGCGCAGCCGCTCAGATCAGGCCGATCCCGGCCGATCCAGTCCACCACAACCGTCTCGTCCAGCAGGTCATCAACAAGGTGATGCTGGACGGCAAGAAGTCCGTCGCCGAGAAGATCGTCTACGACGCGATGGCGATCATCGCCGAGCGATCCGGTCGCGACCCGGTGGAGGAGCTCGAGGCGGGGGTCAAGGTGCTGACGCCGGTGCTCGAGGTCCGCTCTCGCCGTGTCGGCGGAGCCACTTACCAGGTTCCGGTCGAGGTGCCCGCCCGCCGGGCGCGCACACTCGCGATCCGCTGGCTCGTCCAGTTCGCCCGCCAGCGCCGCGAGCGGACGATGGCCCAGCGGCTCGCACACGAGCTGCTCGATGCCCAGCAGCAGCAGGGCAACGCGTACAAGCGCAAGGACGACATCTACCGCATGGCCCAGGCGAACAAGGCGTTCGCCCACTACCGCTGGTAGACGGTCTCCCGCGGTTCGCGGTTTCGCGGGTTCGACCGGCCCGCGCGAGTTCGACCGGGCCGCGCGAGCACGCGGGCCGCACGAGCACGATGCGCGATCCGCACATAGTCTCGCCCGGTGGCCGCGAAGCTCGTCGCACTTGTCATCCCGCTCGGGCTCGACACCTTCGCCGTCGCAGCCGCGCTGGGAGCGCTCGGGGCGTCAGCCGCGGCCCGACTGCGTATCTCACTCCTGTTCACGGCCTTCGAGGCGGGGATGCCGCTGATCGGCCTCGCCCTGGGCGCGCCCCTGGGCCACGCGATCGGCTCGACCGCCGACTACCTCGCGATTTCCGTCCTGCTGGCGTTCGGGCTCTACACCCTGATCGGATCCGGAAACGACGAACGAGCCGCGCTGAGCCAAGCCCTGCAGCTGCGCGGGGCATCCGCCCTGCTCCTCGGCGTGAGCATCAGCCTTGACGAGCTCGCGATCGGCTTCACGCTCGGCCTCCTGCGACTGCCTGCCGGCCTCGTCGTCGTGCTGATCGCTGCTCAGGCGTTTGTCGTCACTCAGCTCGGACTGCGGCTTGGCGCCGGGCTGAGCGAGCGGTGGCGCGAGGGCGCTGAGCGCCTCGCGGGCGTGGCGCTCACAGGGTTGGGCGCGGTCCTGCTCGTTGAGAAGCTGCTCCGCTAGGCACCGTGCTTCGGGCTGTGCGATCCGGTTTTCGCCGCGGTTTCGAGCCGGCGGCCCGAACGTCACATCTCCGAGAGTCGCGCGGACGCACGTTACGTTTGGGCCGCCACGGGGCCCAAACGTAACACCGCCGAGCCTCGCATCCGGCCGCGTGACGTTGGGCCGCACCCACGTGACGTTTGGGCCGCACCCACGCGGCGTTTGGGCCGCACCCACGCGGCGTTTGGGCCGCACCCACGCGGCGTTTGGGCCGCACCCACACGGGTTGGGCCGTGCCTCGAGACCCGCCCGAGGATGCGCGTGGCACGGCCCCGAACGGGCCGCGCCACCGCACCGCACCGCACCGCCCACCTAGCGCAGCGCCACGCCCTCAAACAAGAGCGCCGCGCTCGCCGGCGAAGACCGCGAGGGCTGCCCACCACACGGGACCGGGGGCTGCAGTGGAACAACCCTCGCCGAGAGAAATGTATCGACGCATTCGGCGCTCCTCGAGGCGGTGTCAGGATGCAGACCATGGCGGCCGCACGGCCTCCGCCAGATGGACTAGCCCTGGGCTTCCGACGGCCTCGGCCGCCTCACCGGCGGCGCCGGGGGTCCGAGCATCATGAACCCCAGCCCGCAGGTGGCGATCAGCACAACGCTGCCGAGCGTCTCCATGTAGAGGCCGGCGCTCGGGGTCGAGCTGGCGTTGATGTAGTGAGTGGTGGGCGAGCCGACCAGCCCGGTCGCCTCGGCGTCGGGGAGGTCTCCGAGCAGGGCGATCAGCAGCGCGACGACTCCGACGACGCCGACCGCGAGTAGCGCCGGGCGGCTGCCGGTGCGGAAGATCCCGATCCCAAGCGCGCCGGCCAGCAGCGCGATCGGGACCAGCGCGTAGGAGTTGTTCGAGCCCCCGCTGACCGACTCGACCGGCGTCGAGCTGGTCGCCACGTGTATCTGGTAGAGGCTCGTGAACTCGGCCACCAGCAGCAGCAGTGCGCCGAGCAGTGCGCCTGCGATGATCACCCCGCCGGCGCCCCCGGCGGGGGCGCCGGAGCGGCGCCCGATTCCCCCGGAGAATCTGCCCGAGCGGCCGCTTAAACCGCCTCTGGGATCCCCCGAACCTCTGCTATATTCGCTGTTCGCTCCGGGCGTCGCGTTCATCGGTGCTCGCTCCCAGGAGCGAAAGAATCAAGCAATGGAGATGCTGACTCCATAACAACTAGTCCCGTCCCGACACCTGCGTCGTGAACGGGCCCAGTGGGCCCTTTTTCATGCCCGCAGCCGGGTGGCGGCGGCCCTTCGAAAGAACCGAATTTCATGCCTCGCAAGTTCGCCCTCAACAAAATTCGCAACATCGGGATCATGGCGCACATCGACGCCGGTAAGACGACGACGACTGAACGCATCCTCTATTACACAGGTCGGACGTACAAGATGGGGGAGGTCCACGAGGGCGCGGCCGTGATGGACTGGATGGAGCAGGAGCAGGAGCGGGGCATCACGATCACCTCGGCGGCCACCACCTGCGAGTGGCTCGACCACCGGATCAACATCATCGACACCCCCGGCCACGTCGACTTCACCGTCGAGGTCGAGCGCTCGCTGCGGGTGCTCGACGGCGCGATCGCGCTGTTCGACTCGGTCGCGGGCGTCGAGCCGCAGTCTGAGACTGTCTGGCGCCAGGCCGACAAGTACCACGTCCCGCGGATCGCCTACATCAACAAGATGGACCGGATCGGCGCCGACTTCGAGCGCTGCGTGCAGACGATGGTCGCCCGCCTGGCCGCTCACCCCGTACCGATCCAGCTGCCGATCGGCGCCGAGGCCGACTTCCGCGGGATCGTCGATCTCGTCGAGATGAAGGCGATCGTCTACAAGGACGAGCTCGGCAAGGAGCAGGACGTGATCGATATCCCGACTGAGCTCACCGACGAGGTAGCCGCAGCGCGCGAGCACCTGCTCGAGGAGGTCTCCCACTACGACGACGAGCTGCTCGAGCTGATCCTCGAGGAGCAGGAGATTCCCGTCGACCTGCTGAAGTCGGCGATCCGCAAGGCCACGCTTCAGATCGCGCTCACGCCCGTGCTATGCGGCAGTAGCTTCAAGAACAAGGGCGTCCAGCCGCTGCTCGACGCGGTGATCGACTACCTCCCGAGCCCGCTCGACGTTCCCCCGGTCGAGGGGATCGAGCCGGCGACCAAGTCTTCGACGAACGGCGACGGCGAGCGCGCTGTGCGCAACCCCTCCGACGATGAGCCGTTCGCGGCACTCGCGTTCAAGATCATGGCCGACCCCTACGTCGGCAAGCTCACCTACTTCCGCGTCTACTCGGGCAAGCTCGAGGCGGGCTCGCGGATCCTGAACGTCTCGACTGGCCGGACTGAGCGCATCGGGCGGATCCTGATCATGCAGGCCAACGAGCGCGAAGAGGTCGGCGAGGTGTACGCCGGTGACATCGCCGCCGCGGTCGGGATCAAGCAGGTTGCGACCGGCGACACGCTGGCGGCTCCCGACAAGCCGATCGTGCTGGAGACGATCGTGTTCCCCGAGCCGGTGATCAAGGTCGCGATCGAGCCCAAGACGAAGGCCGACCAGGAGAAGATGTCGACGGCGCTCGGCCGCCTGGCCGAGGAGGACCCGACCTTCCAGGTGCGCACCAACGAGGAGACCGGTCAGACCGAGATCTCTGGGATGGGCGAGCTGCACCTCGAGGTGCTGGTCGACCGGATGCTCCGCGAGTACAAGGTCGACGCCAACGTCGGGCGTCCGCAGGTCTCCTACCGCGAGACGGTGCGCGCCAAGGCCGAGAAGGTCGAGGGACGGTTCGTGCGCCAGACCGGCGGCGCGGGCCAGTACGGGATCGTCTACATCGACCTCGAGCCGGCGCCCGGTGAGGGCTTTGACTTCGTCAACAAGATCAAGGGCGGCTCGATCCCGACCGAGTTCATCCCCGCCGTCGAGAAGGGGATCGAGGAGGCAACCGAGAACGGGCCGCGCGCCGGATACCCGATGGTCGACATCCGGGTGACGCTTGTCGACGGCAAGTACCACGACACCGACTCCTCGGAGATCGCCTTCAAGATCGCCGGCTCGCTGGCGTTCAAAGCGGCGGCCCAGCGCGCCAAGCCGGTGCTGCTGGAGCCGGTGTTCCAGGTCGAGGTCGTGACCCCCGAGGAGTTCATGGGCGACGTGATCGGCGACCTCAACCGCCGCCGCGGACATGTCTCCGGGATGGAGCAGCGCGGTAACGCCCAGGTGATCGCCGCGTACGTACCGCTGGCCGAGATGTTCGGCTATGCGACGGACCTGCGGTCCACGACCCAGGGCCGGGCGACGTACACGATGCAGTTCGAGCGCTACGAGGAAGTGCCCGCCAACATCGCCGACAAGGTGGTCGGGGAGCTCCAGCCCGCGTAACCGACGGCCAGCCGCCTACCATCACCGCCGGACGTAAGACGATAGATTCACTAGGTTCGCCTGAAAACGAACACCACCCCCTGAAATTGAAGGAGCAACACCAAAGTGGCCAAGGCCAAGTTCGAGCGCGATAAGCCCCACGTCAACGTCGGGACCATCGGTCACATCGACCATGGCAAGACGACGCTTACGGCCGCAATCACCAAGGTGCTAGCGGACAAGTACGGCGGCACGGAAGTGCGGTCCTTCGAGCAGATCGACAACGCCCCCGAAGAGAAGGCGCGCGGGATCACGATCGCGACCTCACACGTCGAGTACCAGACCCCGAATCGTCATTACGCCCACGTGGACTGTCCCGGGCACGCGGACTACGTCAAGAACATGATCACCGGCGCAGCGCAGATGGACGGCGCGATCCTGGTGGTATCCGCGGCCGACGGCCCGATGCCCCAGACGCGCGAGCACATCCTGCTCGCCCGCCAGGTGGGCGTGCCCTACATCGTCGTGTTCCTCAACAAGGTCGACATGGTCGACGACCCCGAGCTGCTCGAGCTGGTCGAGGTCGAGGTCCGTGACCTGCTGACCGAGTACGAGTTCCCGGGCGACGACATCCCGGTCGTCAGCGGCTCGGCGCTGAAGGCGCTCGAGGGCGACGAGGAGTACGAGGCGAAGATCCTCGAGCTCGCCGAGACGCTCGACACCTACATCCCCGAGCCGGTGCGCGAGCTGGACAAGCCGTTCCTGATGCCGGTCGAGGACGTGTTCTCGATCACCGGGCGCGGCACCGTCGCGACCGGCCGGATCGAGCAGGGGATCGTCAAGACCGGCGAGACGGTTGAGATCGTCGGCGTCAAGGACACCTCGACCACGGTCGTCACCGGCGTCGAGATGTTCCGCAAGATCCTCGACGAGGGTCGCGCGGGCGACAACGTCGGCTGCCTTCTGCGCGGTGTCAAGCGCGAGGACATCGAGCGCGGCCAGGTGCTGGCCAAGCCCCGCTCGATCACGCCGCACACCAAGTTCAAATCCGAGGTCTACGTCCTCAAGAAGGAGGAGGGCGGCCGTCACACGCCGTTCTTCTCGGGGTACCGGCCTCAGTTCTACTTCCGCACCACCGACGTCACTGGCGTGGCCCATCTCCCGGAAGGCACCGAGATGGTCATGCCCGGTGACAACGTCCAGATGGAGATCGAGCTGATCCAGCCGATCGCCATGGACCAGGGGCTGCGGTTCGCAATCCGTGAGGGCGGCCGGACGGTCGGCTCGGGGATCGTGACCGAAGTCATTCAGTAGTTATTGGGCGGCGTGGCCCTTCGGGCCCGCCGCCTTTTTGTACAACAGATACGACCTTTTTGGGCGGGCCCCGAGCCCGGGGCGCGCCCGTCTGACTGAGAGAAATCAAACACCGTGGCAACCATCGCCCAGAACAAAATCCGCATTCGCCTGAAGTCCTATGACCACAGGGCGATCGAGACTGCGGCCAAGGAGATCGTCGAGACCGCGACGCGCACCGGGGCGACCGTCTCCGGTCCCGTTCCCCTGCCCACGGAGAAGAACGTCTACTGCGTGATCCGCTCGCCGTTCAAGGACAAGGACAGCCGCGAGCACTTTGAGATCCGCACTCACAAGCGACTGATCGACATCCACCAGCCGACCCCCAAGACGGTTGACTCGCTCCAGCGACTCGACCATCTGCCGGCCGGCGTGGATATCGAGATTCGCCTGGCGTCGTAGGAGTCATGGCCGCGATCCTCGCCAAGAAGCTCGGTATGACTCAGCGGTTCGGTGAGGACGGCCACGTGGAGCGCGTGACCGTGCTCGAGGCCGGGCCATGTCCGGTGACCGCAATCCGGACCGTCGAGCGCGACGGCTACGAGGCGGTGCAGCTGGCGTTCGGGGCCTGCAAGGAGAAGTCGCTGACCAAGGCAGAGCTCGGCCACCTGAAGAAGGCCGACGCTTCGGCACACCGGAACCTGACGGAATTTCGCGACGAGGTCGGTGAGCTGCTCGTCGGGCAGACGGTCACGGTCGAGGCGTTCATGCCCGGCGATCGGGTCAAGATCTCCGGCAGCTCCAAGGGCAAGGGCTTTCAGGGCACGATCAAGCGCCACAACTTCGCCAGCGGACCCAAGTCCCACGGCTCCCACAACGTCCGCGCGCCGGGTTCGATCGGCGCCTCGGCGACGCCCTCGCGGGTGTTCAAGGGGATTCGCGGGCCTGGCCGTATGGGTGGTGGCCGCGTCACCCAGCGCGGGCTGACCGTGGTCGAGGTGCTCGCCGACCAGAACCTGCTGCTGGTACGCGGCGCGGTTCCGGGCCGCACGGGCGCCACCGTGGAGGTTCGCACCGATGGCTAGTCGCAAGGCACCGAAGCTCGGCGGCGGCAACGTGCCGCTCGATCCAACGGCGTTCGAGGCGCGCTTCAACATGCCGCTCGTGCACGAGACCGTCCGCGCGGAGCTGAGTGCCCGTAGGCAGGGCACCGCGGCGACCAAGACCCGCGGCGAAGTCTCCGGCGGCGGCGCCAAGCCGTGGCGCCAGAAGGGAACCGGGCGCGCGCGCGCGGGATCCTCGCGCTCGCCGATCTGGACCGGCGGCGGCACCGCATTCGGCCCGCGCCCGCGCCACTACACCTTCAAGGTCAACCGCAAGGAGCGCCGCGCTGCGCTGCGCAGCGCGCTGTCGCTGCACGCCGAGCGCGAGTCGCTGGCGGTGTTCGACGCCTCCGGGTTCGACGCGCCTTCGGCCAAGCAGGCGGCTGCGCTCCTGACCGACTGGGGCGCGGATGCGCCGACGCTGGTGGTGCTGACCGCCGAGGAGGGCGTGGCCGGCAAATCGTTTCGAAACCTCTTCCGTGTGGTCGCGATGCCCGTCGAGGACGTCGGCGTCGCCGACCTGATCGGCGCAGCGACGCTGCTCGTGTCCGAGGCGGCGCTGCCGGAGCTCGCCGCACGCGCGCACGGGCGCGCACGCCCGCGCGAGGAGGTGACCGCCTGATGGAGGCCACGCAGGTGATCATCCGCCCGGTCATCTCCGAGAAGACGTTCGCGCTCGCAGACGCGGGCAAGTACACCTTCCGCGTCCACGACGACGCGCACAAGACCGAGGTGCGCCAGGCGATCGAGCAGCTGTTCGACGTCGGCGTGCTCGAGGTCCGCACCGCCTGGGTCAAGAGCAAGCCCAAGCGACGCGGCCACACCAGCGGGCGCACGCGCAAGTGGAAGAAGGCGATCGTCCAGGTCCGCCCGGGCGAAACGATCCCGATCTTCCGCGGGCTCGAGGGGTCGGAGTGAGGGTCTTGGGCGATTTGACAGCCAGAGGACGCCTTTTCTCCCACAACCCCCGCGGGAGGGTTGGCTGATGCCCGTTCGTAAGCCGAGGCCGACCTCGCCGGGGATGCGGTTCGTGATGTATCCGGACTTCGCCGAGATCACGCGCACCGAGCCCGAGAAGTCGCTGACCGAAGGCCTGAAGAAGTCCGGCGGGCGCAACGCCCACGGGCGCAAGACCTCGCGTCACCGCGGCGGCGGCGCCAAGCGCCTGTACCGGATAATCGACTTCAAGCGCCGCAAGGACGGCGTCCCGGCGAAGGTCGCGCACATCGAGTACGACCCCAACCGCTCCGCCTACATCGCGCTGCTGCACTACGCCGACGGCGAGAAGCGCTACATCCTCGCGCCCCAGCGGCTGCGAGTCGGGATGACGGTCCAGTCGGGGCCGAGCGTCGACGTGCGCGTCGGCAACAGCCTTCCGCTCGGAAACATGCCGCCCGGCACGGTCGTGCACAACGTCGAGCTGACCCCTGGACGCGGCGGTCAGCTGGCGCGCGCGGCCGGAGCGAGCGTGCAGCTGCTGGCCAAGGAGGGCGAGTCGGTGACGCTGCGCCTGCCCTCCGGGGAGATGCGGCTGGTCCGCGGCGAGTGCCGCGCGACGGTCGGCACGATCGGCAACGCCGAGCACCAGAACGTCAAGATCGGCAAGGCCGGGCGCAAGCGCCACATGGGCGTGCGCCCGCAGACACGCGGGACCGCGATGAACCCCGTCGACCACCCGCACGGCGGTGGCGAGGGCTCGACCACTCCCGGGCGCCATCCGGTGACGCCATGGGGCGTCCCGACGCTGGGGTATCGCACCCGCAAGAAGGGCAAGGACACCGACCGCTACATCGTCCGTGGACGCAGAAGGGGTAAGGGTAAGCAGCGATGAGTCGCTCGAGCAAGAAGGGACCGTTCGTAGAGGAGCGCCTGATGGCGCGGATCGAGGCGATGAACACCTCGGGCGAGAAGCGGATGCTGCGCACCTGGTCGCGCGCGTCGACGATCTTCCCCGAGATGGTCGGGCACACGATCGCCGTCCACGACGGCCGCAAGCACGTGCCCGTGTTCATCAGCGAGTCGATGGTCGGGCACAAGCTCGGCGAGTTCGTGCCGACCCGGTTGTTCCGCGGGCATGCGGGGACAGGGAAAAGACGATGAGCACTTCCGAGCCTGACAAGCCAAAGCGAGCCCGTCGCGCTCGTCGCAAGCCCGCTGACGCTGAGGGCGCATCCGCGTCTGAGGCACGGCGCGCCTCCGGCACCGAAGGGGAGGCCGCTGCTTCGGACGCGAGTGCCTCCGATGCGGACGCGACCTCCGCGGCCGAGGTTGACGAGATTGAGCCGACTCCGGCTGATGTTGAGGCTGAGGAAGCGGCTGAGGATGTCGTCCTTGAGGCCGAGGCTGAGATTGATGAGGACACGGAGCCTGCCGAGAAGCCGAAGTCGGCGCGGCGGAGGCGGCGGCAGGCGGCTGAGCCGGAGGGGGAGAAGCCGGCTGCGCCGGCGCCGACTCGGCGTCGTGTTCAGCGCGAGCCCGGAGCGCCGCCGCCGGTCGTCCGAGCGCAGGCCAAGTACGTGCGCTCGTCGGCGCGCAAGGCGCGACTGGTGTGTGATCACATTCGCGGCAAGACGGTTGTGGAAGCGCGAGCTATCCTGGCTCACACGCCGCGTGCGGTCGCGCGTGATTGGACCAAACTGCTCGAATCGGCGATCGCCAACGCGGAGAACAACCACGAGCTCGTGGGCGAGGACCTGTACGTCATGGTGGTCCGTGCCGACGAGGGCCCCACGATCAAGCGGTTCCGCCCGCGCGCGATGGGCCGCGCGACGAAGATCCGCAAGCGCACCAGCCATCTGACGATCTTGCTCACGCCGAAGGAATAACCACCATATGGGTCAAAAAGTTCATCCAGAGGGACTCCGCGTCGGCTACATCCACGACTGGAAGTCGAACTGGTTCAACGAGAAGAACTTCTCGGACTACCTCCACGAGGACACGCAGATCCGCCGGCACATCGTCGGTCGACTCGCCCATGCGGGCCTGTCGGACATCACGATCCGCAAGAACGCCACCGACGTCGAGGTCAACATCAACACCGCCCGGCCGGGGATCGTGATCGGCAAGTCCGGCTCGGAGGTCGACCAGCTCCGTCGTGACCTACACCGGATCACCAGCAAGCAGGTCAAGGTCAACATCCTCGAGATCAAGCGCCCCGAGCTCGACGCCCGTCTCGTCGCGCAGTCGATCGCCGAACAGCTCCAGAATCGTGTCGCCTTCCGCCGCGCGATGAAGCGCGCGCTCACGAGCGCGATGCGCTCGGGCGCCAAGGGCGTGAAGGTCCAGGTCTCAGGTCGCCTCGGCGGCGCGGAAATGGCGCGCACCGAGAGCTACTCCGACGGACGCGTCCCGCTGCACACGCTGCGCGCCGACATCGACTACGGCTTTCATGAGGCCCGCACGACTTTTGGCCGGATCGGCGTCAAGTGCTGGATCAACAAGGGCGAGATCATGCCCGAGGGCTACTCGGGCACCGACCTGACGAGCATGGATGAGCCTTCGCCGCAGGCGAACGAGCGCGGTGGCCGGGACGGTCCGGGTGGTCGCGACGGTCGCGACGGTCGCGGGCGCGGAGGCGGTCCGGGTGGTCGTGGCGGCGGCGGGCGTGGTCCCGGCGGACCAGGCCGTGGTGGTCCCGGCGGTCGCGGCGGCGGTCCCGGTGGACCAGGCCGTGGTGGTCCCGGTGGTCGCGGCGGCGGCGGCGGCGGTGGTGGCGGTCGCGGTCCCGGCGGCCAAGGTGGCGGACGCGCTCCCCGCGGCGGCGGCCCGGGTGGAGGCGGACGCTGATGCTCTCGCCAAAGCGCGTCAAGTTTCGCAAGCAGCACCGCGGTCGTCGCGCGGGGCTCTCACGCGGGCAGGTCAAGGTCCAGTT